>Ga0190305_1000163_pt1 | contig 17785 bp, 11 predicted proteins | sample 48700723_MG_FD_161678 | JGI IMG/M metagenome (GOLD analysis project Ga0190305, IMG submission 161678) | Hydrothermal vent sediment bacterial communities from Southern Trench, Guaymas Basin, Mexico - 4870-07-2-3_MG | ecosystem: Environmental > Aquatic > Marine > Hydrothermal vents > Sediment ... | reverse complement strand
TATATTAACTAAAGGAAGTAATTACAGGAAAGAACAAATAATTGAAAGTGAGATAATAGAAAGTTTTGGGGGTAAAGTAGTTTTGATACCTATAACTAAAGGTGTGTCTAGCTCAAAAATCATTCACCATATTATAAATAATTATTCAGCTTATCCCGATGCTGGTCTTCATTGTTAGGCTTGGCAAAAATATTGCAAAATTTTTGCTAAATGGAGTTGATTTATGAGAATTTTAGTAACTGGTGGTGGAGGTTTTATTGGTTCTCATTTATGTGAAAGACTTCTAAAAATGGGTCATGAGGTTATTTGTGTAGATAATTTTTTTACTGGTAGTAAAAAAAATATCATTCATTTACTTGACAATCCCTATTTTGAGGTTATTCGTCATGATATTACCTTTCCTCTTTATGTAGAAATAGACCAAATATTTCACCTTGCCTGTCCAGCTTCGCCCATTTATTATCAAAAAGACCCTATTCAAACCTTAAAAACAGCAGTGCATGGTTCTATAAATATATTAGGTTTGGCAAAAAGATTGCGAATAAAAGTTCTATTAGCATCTACTAGCGAGATATACGGAAATCCTCAGATTCATCCTCAAAAGGAAAACTATTGGGGCCACGTAAATCCTATTGGGCCTAGGTCTTGCTATGATGAAGGTAAAAGGTGTTCAGAAACACTTTTTATGGATTACCATCGTCAGTATAATCTTAAGGTAAAAATTGTAAGAATATTTAACACCTACGGCCCTAGGATGCAAATTAACGATGGGCGAGTAATTTCTAATTTTATCGTTCAAGCTTTAAAAAACAGAGATATTACCGTTTATGGCAATGGTTCTCAAACGCGTTCTTTTTGTTATATAGATGACCTTATAGAAGGACTTCTTAAAATGATGAATACTGAAGATGGCTTTACAGGACCTGTAAATTTGGGAAATCCAAAAGAGATAACAATTTTAGAACTAGCTAAAAAGATTATTCAACTAACAAGCTCTAAATCTAATATTGTTTTTAACTCTCTTCCTCAAGATGACCCCAAAAGGAGATGTCCTGATATAACTTTAGCTAGAAACTTCCTTTTTTGGGAGCCAAGAATTTCTTTAGATGAAGGTTTAGCCAAAACCATAGCTTATTTCAAAAATCTTTTAAAGGAAGAAGAAAAAGATTACCAAATTCCTCTGTTTTTCACCTCACGGCAGAGGGATGCTTCAGCTCTTATATAAAATAGATATAAGGAAAAAATTTCCTTAAAGAAAAAATTTCCTACCAATTTAAAAAATCCATTTTTCTAATTCATAAAAAAGAAGAAATAAATTCTAATGGCACAAATCTTGTATTAAGCACTTGTTCAGGTATTTAAAAGTTTTGCCGATAAGAAGGTAAGAGATATGAATTTTTTATCGCGGATTAAGCAGCTAGGAGGATTAAGACGTTTTCTAATTATTGACAAAACATGTTCTGTAAGAGGCTTTACATTGTGGTTCACTGGTTTGCCAGGAGCCGGAAAAAGCACTCTGTCTTCAGCGGTTCATCAGGCGTTACTTAATCGCAGTATAACTAATGTTGAGTTGCTTGACAGTGAGGTTATGCGGAAATGTCTATCGCCAGAATTGGGGTTTACGAAGGAAGACCGGGAGTTAAATATTTGGCGAATTGGTTGGATAGCTAAATTACTCAATAAACACGGCATTCACGTTGCAGTAGCAGCCATTTCTCCTTACCGCGCTACCCGGACCCAGATACGTAAGATGCTAGGGGAGACATTCATTGAAGTATTTGTCAGTTGTCCAATAGAGGAATGCGAGCGCCGCGATCCTAAAGGACTGTATAAAAAGGCACGTAAAGGTTTAATTAGTCAATTCAGCGGCATTGACGATCCCTATGAATTACCTGAACATCCTGAAATAATTATAGAAACTAATCGAGTGAGCGTACAAGAAGGAGTTAGGCAGGTTCTCACTTACTTAGAGCGCCGTCAATTTATTCCAAGTTCCGTTGTGGGAGAGCGGGCTACCCATGAAAGTGAGGTCGTTGTGGCTCGCTAGTAACCTTATGTGGAGGAAACAAATGGGAATTTTGTCATTACCAATAGAACAATTAAGTAAATCCGGAGATGTTGAAAAACAAAAGGAAAAATTTCAGGAATGGAATCCCAGTAAGCGGTGGAATCCATTCAACAGTTATAAGTTGCTTTCGCATGTCCATAGATGGAAACAAATCAAAAGGGGGAAACCTATACCACCACCGGTTCTTATTACTATCGACCCCACAAATGTTTGTAATTTCAACTGTGTGTGGTGCAATGCGGAGTTTATAAGAAAAAAACGGAAAGGTTCGTTATCTGAGAAAATGTTGTTAAATCTTGCAGATTTTCTTCCTCGTTGGGGAGAAGGCAACCCTAATTGGAAGCCTGGTGTTGAGGCCATTTGTATAGCAGGAGGAGGAGAGCCTCTTTTGAATCCTGCCACTGCTGTTTTTATTGATAAAGTAACTAGCAATGGGATAGAGGTTGGTGTGGTTACCAATGGCAGTCATATAGCCGATTATATCGATTCTTTATCGCAATGCACATGGGTTGGTGTATCTATTGATGCAGCTACGCCAAAGACATTTAATAAATTAAAGAGATTACCTCCTGAAAAGAATATCTTTGACCGTATTATTGAGAATATTGCCATTCTGGTGGATTATGCCAAAAGGCATAACAATAGGTTAGGTTCAAAACACCCTTCCTATGGTGTAAGTTACAAGTATCTCTTATACAACAGGGATAATATCAGTGAAATGTACAAAGCAGCAAAGCTGGCCAAAGAGATAGGATGTAAGAATATTCACTTTCGCCCTGCTGGAACATCGTGGGACAAACTGGGAACAGAGGATGAAATAAGTTTTTCCAAAGAAGATATTTCTTTATTCAAAGAACAGATTACAAAGGCTTTAGAGTTAGATGATGAGACCTTTGGTGTCTATGGCATCACTCATAAGTTTACCTCACAATTTGAGAGAGCAAACTACTTTGATAAATGTTATGCAATTTTTATGACTTCTGTCATCATGCCTCCAGTTGGTAAAGATGCTCCCAAAGACTCTTTTGTTTTTGGGCTATGTTGTGACAGGCGTGGGGATGAAAAATTAGAATTAGCAAGGAATATTGTAGATGTTGAAGAGATTCAAAAATTATGGGGAAGCAAAGCTCATTGGAATATACATGATAAGATCAGAGTAGACAAAGAATGCCCAAGATGTACCTATCAACCTCATAATGAAATATATGAAAATGTCATACTAAATGACAGCATGACATACAAGTTTATCTAGCCACAGATGAATATTTCAGTAATAGGATTAGGTAAATTAGGGCTTTGTACAGCTGCCTGTTTTGCAGCAAGAGGTCATAGGGTAATAGGTTTGGATAAAAACAAATATATTGTGGACAAGTTGCAGACAAAACAGTGCCCCATAGATGAGAATGATCTTAAACAACTGTTGGACAAAGCTTGGCAAAACCTAACCACAACCACTGATATAGAAAATGCTGTTTTTAATTCAGAAATAACACTTATCATAGTCCCTACTCCTAGCGGGCCGGATGGGAGATTCAGCAATAAATATATTGAAGATGTCTTGCATGCTATAGCACCGGTACTTAAGAAGAAAAATGAGTTCCATGTGGTAGATGTGGTCTCTACTGTCATGCCAGGGTCTTGTGATAAATGCTTTAAGCCATTATTGGAAAACATATCTGGAAAGGTTTGTGGGAGAGATTTTGGTTTGGTTTATAATCCCGAGTTTGTCGCTTTAGGCTCGGTAATAAAGGATTTTTTAGATCCTGATATGGTACTTATCGGCACCTCCGATGAACACTCCAGCGCTTTGGTAAGAGGCCTTTATGTTACAACATGCAATAACAGTCCACATATTGTTATCATGTCCCTTATAAATGCAGAAATTACAAAGCTTAGTCTTAATTGTTTTGTGACCATGAAGATCAGTTTTGCCAATGAGTTAGCCTCTATTTGTGAAAAGGTTCCAGGTGCTGATATAGATATTATCACTGATACACTCGGTTTAGATACTCGTATCGGCAAAAAATATTTGAGAGGGGGTTTAGGTTTTGGAGGTCCATGTTTCCCTCGTGACAACATGGCGTTTCAGGCCTTTGCCAAAGAGGCAGGTTCAGAGGCAAGATTGGGTGCGCAGGTAGTAGCCATCAATAACTCTGTTGTTGAGAGATTATTTAATATTATTGTTAAAAAAACAAACAAAAATCAACGAATAGCTCTTTTGGGATTATCTTACAAACCTGGAACACATATCGTAGAAGAGTCCCAATCTATAAGACTTGCTAAAAGATTGGTAAACGCCGGTTATTTGGTGGCTGTGCATGATCCTCAGGCTTTAAGCAATGCAAGGGATGTGCTTGGTGAAGCTGTTACTTACCATGAGGATCCATATTTATGTGTTCAGGGTGCCGGGGCTATTGTTCTCTTGACTAACTGGACGATTTATAAACACCTTGATTGGCGACGCATTGGAAATTTAACAAGAGATAGAGCTCTTTTATTAGATAGTTGGAGGGTTCTTAAAGGAGTTAAGTTGGGGAATTTTAGATACATAGGCTTGGGCCTTGGCCTAGATAGGATAATAGAAGGAAATCCTTATGAGCAATAACATTTTCCGAACCTTAAACGATGTGGATATAGCAAAGACTTTGAACCAACAAGGGGAAGACCTGTTCAGCAAAGGAGATATTAAGGGTGCATTAAATGCCTTTATAAAAGCAATTGAAATAGACCCAAACTTTGCAACAGCATACAACAACCTTGGCGTGCTATACTGGCAGGTTGGTGATGCCCAAAGGGCCATAGAACATTTTACAAAAGCGCTAAAAGTCAACCCTAATGATAGAAATACCATTTTGAATTTTGCCCATGTTCTAATGTCAATCAAGCGGCTGGTTGATACAGCTAACCTCTATAAATCGTATTTGCAAAAAAATCCAAACGATACAGAAATAGCCAGACTGTTGAGACGTCTCGAAGGGATAGCTGAATCTGATAGTCTGCCCAAATATAACGCTGAAGGAATAGAAAAAGATAAGCATTTCTTTTTCATAGTCGGAACACCACGCTCTGGAACCAAATGGTTTTCCAACTTTTTTTCTACAGATGAGGTTTTTTGCTTTCATGAACTCAGCTTACTTTGCCATGGAAATCTACAATCACATCGAGAAGCATTATTGAAATTTAAGCCTATTCCAGGAAACACACTTGAATCCCACTTACACAGATTGTTCTATCTATATCCCTCTTTTGGGAGACTTATGTACCACAAATTATATAAATCCAGCCAGTATGTGGCCTGTGGGAACAGTGATTGCGGTCAGACCCATTTCTTACGTGCACTGCATCATATCTTTCTGAAAGCAAGATTTCTTCTAGTATTGCGCAATGGTTTTGACGTAGCACTTTCCTTGGAAAAAAAGATGATGGAGCCAAACTCAGAAAAAATTATTGAGTATCACAAAAGGTGGATAATGGAAAAATATGGGTATCAAAGCAAAAACCTTTTTGAAATTGCGTGTTGGCGCTGGCGGAGAGGCACAGAGTGGCTGCTTGAAAGTGCCAAAAATCTCTCACCAGATAGAACCATGCTGGTGAGCTTTGAAAAGACTTTATCAGATATAGAAACCTTAAAGGATATTTGGAGCTTTCTTCTCGCAGGCAAGGTTGTATTTGACCCACAAAGGGCAGAAAAGCTGATTAATAAGCCTGTAAATGTGGGAACTCACCAAAAGCCTATTGGGAAAACTATTGGGGAGCGATGGTCAAATCTCGATGTGGCACGCAGAGATAGTTTTATGAAGATTGCAGGTTCTTTTATGAAAAACCTGCCGATTTACAAAGGCTGGCCTGATCTGGACTTTTGAAATGGAGACAGCATGTTTTAGAGAAATTCTGCGCAAGAGGTGTTTGATTTAATAGAGGAATCCTTATGAGCAATAATATTTCTCAAGCTTTCACTGATGTGGATATAGAGAAAGTGCAAAGCTATTGGGACTCTCGGCCCTGCAATATCCGGCATTCTCCCAAAGAAATTGGTACTAAAGAGTATTTTGATGAAGTAGAAGCCAGAAAATATTTTGTTGAACCTCATATTCCTGTATTTGCTGAATTTGAGAAGTGGAAAGGTAAAAAGGTGCTAGAAATCGGATGTGGTATTGGCACAGATACAATCAATTTTGCACGAGCAGGAGCCCAGGTGACGGCAGTGGACTTATCAGAAAAATCTCTTGAAATTGCACAAAAACGAGCAAGACTCTTCGGTTATGATATTAAGTTTTACCAGGCTAATGCTGAAGAACTTTCACGATGGTTACCTTTGGAAGAATATGATCTCATTTATTCTTTTGGTGTTATTCATCACACTCCACATCCTGAGCAGGCCATTTCTGAAATCCGCAAATATATGGGGCCAAACAGTGTGTTTAAAATGATGGTTTATCATCGGTATTCATGGAAAGTATTGTGGATTCTACTGGTCTATGGCAAGGGCCAATTTTGGAAGCTGGATGAATTGATAGCACGTTATTCTGAGGCCCAAACAGGATGCCCGGTAACTTATACATACACGAAAGAATCAGTTAAGGAACTTTTAAAACATTTTAAGATTATAAAAGTACAGGTGGAGCATATATTTCCATATCGCATATCAGATTACATAAATTATAACTATGTGAAAGCCTGGTATTTTAGATGGATGCCAGACTCTGTTTTTAAATGGTTAGAGAGAAGATTCGGATGGCATATGTGCGTGGAAGCTACGGTATGAGGTTAACAGTTGATATAAGTATAAGTGAAAGAAAAATTATTAAGGAGAGCAGTTAGAATGCGATTTGTAATATTGACGGTTGGACATTCGGGGTCTTGCTGGGTTGCCAAAACACTCAATTCTCATAGAGAAGTGTTTTGTTCACATGAGGCTTTATACCAAAGTATTTACCCGGAACTTTGGAGGTTGTGCGATATAAAAAGAAATAGGAGAGCCGAGTTAGCTCTGATAGACTATTTGACTTTGGGAACAGCGATAAAAGGATGCTATAAGGCATATGGAGATGTGGGGTCACTTTATCTTCCAGAGTCATGGAACTATGCGAAAAAAAAAGGTCTAAGAGTTGTAGTTCTTATAAGACATCCCGTATTTGTAGCGCAATCTCAGCTAATTTGCAGTAAGAATATCGGAGAATTTACGGTTGATTGGACATATTATGATAAGGTGTGGAATTTGAAATTTGGCGAGTATTTGAAAAAGATTAGTAATAAGGACGAGCTGGAGTTGATTTGCACATTGTTACGTTGGAAGGAGATGGTCTTAACGGAATTCCCAAAAGTTAAAATCGATGATTTGTCTTCGTCAATAGTTTATTTTAAGACTTTTTTTGAATATGTAACAGGTATCTATTTGAGTTATCAGGAGAGCAAAGCGTTGTTGATAAAGGAAAAGGTTAATAGTCATAGAAAAGATAACTGTTCGACTGTATATGACATTTTTAATAGATGGAATGATAACGTTCAGGAATTATATATTAAACACATTGCTGATCTCGCAGAAAAGTTTGATTATAGGCTTAACACATTACATTCCTGAAATCATACGTGCATGTGTTATCAGAGAAGGAACTTGAATAAACAAGCATCGATAATAGAAGAATAAAGAGCACAAGCACAGGCAAATGTAATGGAGGGATCAAGTAGAGAAAAAGATGAAAGTATGTTAAGCATTGTTGTCACAGCACGCAATGATAATCACGGCGGAAACCTTCTGCACCGTATGCAGATTTTCGTGAACGGCATTTTAGTACAATCAGAAAGGCATGGGCTTAGAACAGAACTGATTTTAGTGGAGTGGAATCCACCATCTGATAAACCAAGGTTGGCTGAAGCGTTATCATGGCCAGAGAGACATGATTTTTGCACGGTGCGCATCATTGAAGTTCCTCCAGAAATCCATCAGCAATATAAACATTCTGATAACTTGCCACTTTACCAGATGATTGCCAAAAATGTTGGAATTAGACGTGCAAGGGGTGAGTTTATACTTGCCACCAATATTGATATATTATTCTCACATGAACTTATGAGATTTTTGGCCTCAGGAGCTTTAGAAAATGGATATGTGTATAGAGTTGATAGGTATGATGTACCTGAGGATGTGCCTTTAAATACTTCGATTGACAAGCAACTTGAATACTGCCGTAAAAATGTCATTCGTATAAACAGCTTAGATGGGACACGGAATCTATTAACTGGGGATTATTTACCGAGTCGCCTTCCACCTTTCATGTCCTTTGCTGGATTGCATTTTAATAGTTGTGGAGACTTTACGCTTATGCATAAAGAGCACTGGTTTGCTCTCCGTGGCTATCCAGAATTTGACATGTATTCCTTCCACCTTGATACCTTGTTTCTACTTTTAGCTCATTATGGCGGAGTAAGGCAAAAAATACTTTCTAACCCCATGCGAATTTATCATATTGAACATGCATCTGGATTTAAGCCAGAGGGGGAAAGAAGATTAACCATGAAACTTAAGTCCCAAGGTCTTCCTTTTATAACCCTGTCTGAAATTGAAAAGTGGGCAATGAGAATGCACAAAGACAAGCGTCCTATAATCTTTAATCAAAGAAATTGGGGTCTTTCGAATGAAATTCTTAAAGAAAATATTATATGTTTAGCAGATGTTTTTAAAGAAAGAAAAGCAGGCATCAAAAGTAAAAGTGCATTTTCAAAAAAGAAGAATATACTGATATTTTCTGAGGAATTACCCTTATATGATTTACATTCACAAGGTAAAAGATTATATCAAATAGCAAGAAATTTAAGTAAAAATCATAGGGTTACATTCTTTGTCTGCAAAACTACCCTCAAAGAAAGGTATGCTGAGAGTTTAAAAAAGATAGGTATAAATGTATTTTATAGCATTGAAAAAGTAACTAAATCATCTCTATTCTCCTATTTAATAACTGCCACAGATATAAAAACGCTTCTTACATTCAATTTTTTTGATACAGTAATATTTAGTTCAGTAAAAATTGCAAGTCTTTATTTGCCAACAATCCGTAAATTATCACCAAAAACTGCAATAATCATTGACACTTATACTGATTTGATGTTTGAAGAGCAAAAAGAAAGACAAATTTCAATCTATGAAAGTGCAGATGCGGTTATTGCACCATCAGAGGCCAAGGCTCAGCAGATTCTGAAGGAATCACCCAAACTTGATGTAAGAATCTTATCCTCCCACTCCACTATGTTAGAGAGAAAAATCCTTGAAGCTATAAATACACACCTAAAGAAAAGAAAACCTAAGAGATTTATGATTCATTCAAATTCTGTGATGAAATCATCTTCATCAAAAAAACTCACTGTGATTTTCATTGTTAAAGGTAACCAAGAGAAGATAGGACCCTCTATGCAGAGTCTAATCCTTAATTCTGATAAGGAAATGACAGAAATAATAATAGCAATAGATGGTAAAAATGCGGGAAATTTTTGTGAGGAGGCAGAAAGAAATTTTGTAAAATACTTTAAATATGAAGATGAAAAAGAACTTAATGCCTTCTGCATTAGGATTCTAAATGATTGCTCAAGTCCCTATTTTGGGCTAATGAAGAGTGATATAATTGTTCCACCTCACTGGGATAGGAGACTTATTGCCCACTTTAAAGAGGATTCCCGGATCGAGGCAATTTCCCCTATAACTTCACACTTTTTATATTCTTCAATGTATGACTTTGAGAAGGAGGCATGGGATATTTATAAAAAATATAAAGGTATACACCTGCCTTCTGAATCTGTTTGTAACTCATGTATAGTGGTTAATAAATGTGCTATCAAAAAGAAAGGAAATTATGACTTTGCCAATTTCATTTCAAGTGCCCTAAAAAAAGATTACAAGATTGCAGTAGCTAAGGATACCTTAGTGTTGGAATTAAAACCCAACTTAATAATTCGAAATAGTAGAATTAATTTTAAAAAAACTGAATCTAAGCTTGTGAGTGTAATTATTCCTACATACAATGAGAAAGATTTACTGCTTAAATCCTTGTATTCTTTTTTCCATCAAAACTTAGAGCCGGATCAACTTGAAATCATAGCTGTAGATAGGGGCTCTGAAGATGGAACCATTGAAGCTCTTACCCAACTAAAACCTGCATGCACATTTAAATATTATCTTCAACCACATAAAGGAAAGGCAGCAGCAGCAAATTTTGGAATAACAGAGGCAAGTGGAAAGTTTATCTTACTTTCATCTCCCAACATAGTTGCAAAGGATGACTTAATAAGCCAATACCTGAAGAGTTATGAGCATCGCACATATGAAAACATTGCTATTGTTGGAAATATTCTGCCAGAAAAAGATGAATATTCTACCAAGAGTTTAGTAGAAATGGGAGAGGCGTTCAATCTGTTTTTGGAACGAAAGACATTTGAGGATGTGGGCTTGTTTGATGAAACTCTTAAGCACCAATGGATAAACATTGAATTTGTTTTTCGGTTAATAGCAAAAGGCTACCAAATAAAAAATGATAACCGTATCGTTGCTTATGTTTGTAATACTGAAAAAAGCAGCATAGATGTTTCCCAGCCTCTGCTAAAGGCAGGTAAAGAGTTTGCAGGTCTTATGTATGCCCATCCAAATATTAGGTCATGCCCTTTTAATACAACAAAGGAAGAGATTATTGAATATTTTATTGATAAGGAAGAAAAGCTCATTAAGCTTGCAAAAAATATTGTGGGAAAACTTCAAAAAATTCCCAAGAACGAACAGCGTAATTATAAATTTGGTAGTCTCCCACTCTCGGTAGTGTGTAATAAGATTCTATCAGATTATTATTACTACAAGGGGATTTACAAAGAAATATGCAGAATCGAGGGTGAAGATTGGTTAAAGACATTTATTGATAGGAAGAAAATAGATGTTCAGAAACTTAAAGATGGGATTCTTGCAGTGCAATACTTAATGACGAGCTATTTGCATAAAGGCAGAGGTGACTTTAATAAGGCAATTATAATGGCACAAAAAGCTAATAAATTGGCTGATGCATTTCTTCCATCTTATTGCCTTGGCACCTATTACCTGAACATGGGTAAGTATAGAAACGCTGAAAATGCTTTTGAAAAAGCCATCAAAAACGCTGATAAACCCAGTCCTCTCATGGAAATACGTAGGGAAAACATTGTCTCCAGTTATCTTTATTTAGCATTAAGTTGTATGTATCAGGCCAATTATGCCAAGGCCATAGATAGACTAAAAAGATTGGTGTATGAAAGGATACCAATTTCCCTTCCGGAAAAGGCAATCATCTATGATTTTTTGAGTAAATGCTATAGAAAGATGGGTAAGGAGAAAGAGGCTTATATTTTTGAAAAGTATGCCAGAGAATTCAAAAGGGAGACTGATGTAGAAGTTCTGAAGCCGAATATTCAACAATGCCCTTCTCAGCAGACTTTGCGATGATATGCCTTCCAATATCAAAAATTGCTTCTAACGAACGCCTCAAATAGCTTTCAGCTATAGCAGGAGTATCCTCGTGAAGAAAATCTGCCTCGTGGGGAATATTTATCCAAAATCCGCGATTGATTTTTGGAGGAAAATCCAACCTATGGTGTTGGTTGTTTCAGCTTTTAGGTGACAGTGATAAAAGTAGAGTTGGTTCAGGACTTCGTCAAAGTAATTTTAACGGAGATCCAAATGATGGACGTTAGAAAAATACCAAATCTTAAAATGACAAATGACAAAGCTCAAATGTCAAATCAAGCCCAAAATCCAAAAATTTAAAGTTTTAAGTATTAAGATTTAAGTAAAAAACAAAGGCGAAACAGGCATGAAGGGGAAGCTTAAAACTTAACAGCTTGTTGAAAAACTCAGATGCATATTATCTTTACCCAACCTGTTCTCTAGTTTAGCACGCCGCTTCGCTTGCTCTCAAAGCTGCTGGTTTCACTCCGCACCCTTTGGGCTTACGGCTTTGACAGCGCTTCGCAGCGTGCTCCTGAAAAATTAAGGTTGGTGAGAAAGAAAAAATATTTTTTCTTCAACCAACTCTACTTTTTAAAAAGCAGATTGCGGAGTGCCATCAAGACTGGCGAAAGCCACCCTGAAGGGGCTTGGTCTTGATGGCTTAACGGAGCAATCTGCTAAGCTATAAATGGGTTGGTGAAGTTAATCTTGAGGTATCATCGCAGTTGGAATTTTCTCTAAATTATGCCATCAAATGGTTTAGGTTTATTATATATCTTTCAAAAGCAATCCTGTTTGCTTCAGGCAGGCCTGCGGATAATATTTTTCTCTTGTTAGTCCATGAACAGGTCTGAGAAAAAAATGATTTTTTCAACAGCCTGTTAATACTTAAAACTGTTTTTGGCATTTAGACATTTGGATTTCATTTGATATTTGGATTTTTTAAATTACTTATGGCCTGACTTTGACGTAGGCCTGAGTTCTCTTCCATTAACCCTGTGACCAGACACGAAGATTGTGGTATGAATTTTCTATTTGTTGCCACATAGGGAGGTCTATGCCCTCCAGGAAGGCTCTGAAGTACTCCAGTAAGGTGGATACCAGGGAAAGATCTGCCTTGGGTAAAATCTTCTGAATGTGTGTTGTTACGCTTTGTCCATCATTGTCCAAAAATCTGTGGAAGGAGGACGATTCTGACCTATCATCCAGCAATATGTCGTATGTATCATTAAAAACAGCTTCTGATAGGGTAGTTGATACCTCTTTTATCATACCACAGATGCCTATCAAAATAGCCAATTGCGTTCCCCAAAAATCCGGATTTTCTTGATTGTGAATCTCACCGAATAATTTTATATCCAGTAGAGAGGTTCTTAATCCTCCTATTAAGTCAAGGTATAATAAGTCATAGCCTCCATTTTTAAAATCATCCCATATCATCTGTAATGAATCGGACAGACTGATATGAATTTTCCTCGCGAGGCCATATTGATTGTTGAATAAACCTATGTTGATATAAGCATCCTTCCTCATCTTCCATTTGCCATCAAACACAGCCCAATTCTTGCCACTGAAATGGTGATATGCCAGAGCTTGAGGTTCATAAATAAGCTCGTATCCAATAATTTTTATCCTCATAGAGGCATCTAGGTCTGAATGGTCATATCGTTTGTCATCATTATAGCCCCCAATCTCCAATAAAGACTTTTTACGAAAGACCGCAGCAGCACTAGGTAAGGCCTTGACGGTTCTTTTTTTAGTCCCTCCATCAGGGTTTCTATGAGCTAAAAGCCACCTGCCAATCACGCCATTTCGGTTGGATTCTATTATTCTTCCACCCACTCCCCCAACATGATTTCCAGAGAAATTCTCCATAATATATTCAAGCCAATGAGGGTCTAAGGTTACATCACTATCCACACCTGCTAGAAAATCTCCATTACTGTGGGAAATGGCAGTATTTCTGGTTGCGGAAATGCCTTTGTTTTCCTGATGTTGGATAATTTTTACATTGTATTGTTTGGCTATTTCCACAGTATTATCTGATGAACCATCATCAACCAAAAGTATTTCCCATAGAGGATAGGTTTGGCTAAAGACACTTTCAAGGCACTCTCTTAGCGTTTCTTCTGCATTGTAGGTGGGAATATAAAGACTTACCTTTTCGACCATAATTTGCTATTAAGTTTCTCAAGGTAATATCTGGCTGATGTCTCTTTTGGAAAGGCATCTACCACCATCTTTAGGTGCTCTATTGCCTCTTCTATATGGTTGTCTTTTAAAAGTAGATCTACCAATAGATATTCGCTATTTATATTAGGAGGAAGCTCAGATAGGGACGCTTTCATATAAGTTATTGCTTCATGCCTCTTACCCTCAGAGAAGAGGGCGTCTGCCTTCTGCCTTATGCGGTGGTGGATATAATCCTCTCTTTTAATAAGAAGGCATCCATAATCACCAATATTTGGGAAGAAAAATAATTCTTTGTTAGTAACAAAAGGTTCAAACTCTTCATAACTCCAGAAAGAGAGATGTTCCTCATGTGGATTACCATATGCGGCTTCCTGGGTCCACTTTTCACCTAAGGGTATGTTGATGATTATGGAATTACTACAATGCGTAGCGCATTTATCCAGAAATTGCCAGGCCTTTCTTTTTTCTAAGTGCTCAAGGACATCACCCAAGATGATGAGATCATAGCTCCCCAAGGTATCAATTACCTTAAAGGCATCCCCTATGTAAATATCATCATAAATAGCGTTTTGATGCTCCTGGATGTAGTCTGAGAATATCTCTATTCCGTCTATCCGTATCTTCCAATTTTCCTTTCTGTACCTTTGACCCAACATCACATCAAGAAAGTCTCTGGCAATAAAACCCATTTTGCCGTTCCCAACCCCGACATCAAGAATAGAAGCAGGCATCACTTTTTGTAGAAAGCTAATCACAGTAGGTATATGGCTATAGGTGCTTGTTGGCATTAAATATCTCCCTTTACAGTGTCATATATCTTTTTTGGCCTTTATCAGATATTGAAACACAAATAAATCCTTTATTTCCTCAGATGACAAGTCTTTAAGGGAAATTCTGCCAAAGGATATTTCTGCTGGGGTAGAATTGCAAACAGTATAGTATTTGGGGTCAACATTACCTGCTATTGTTGTTATTTCAAAACCGGCATTCTTAAAAAGGGCCAGTATTTCTTTTTTGGTAAAGAATCTCAAATGAGTTCTATCTAGGATACCGTAATCTCCATATGTCCAATATCCATCTACTAGCATATTTATGACCTGATAATATCTGACATTCGGGATACTCGCTACAACCACCCCTGAATCTTTAAGGTGTTTTTTGAGTTTTTTTACTACAGAAAGGGGGTCTTTTAAATGCTCTAATATATCGGCAAAGACTATGCAATCAAAATATCTTTCCTCAAATGGAAGGTCTATTTTTTCTATGTCACCACATACAACCATTGAGAGGTTTTCTCTGGCCTTCTCACATACCGCCTGTTCAATTTCTACACCAACCACCTCTTTTACTCCCTTTTCTAAAAGCCTCTTTCCCAGGATGCCTTCTCCACAACCCACATCCAGAATCCTCCTCGCTTCTTTAGGAATAAGAGCCTCTACATCTTTTCGTTCCTGGCGGTAGTAGTCACCTTCTTTCACATCTGCGAACGATGTAGGAGATTTGGCAAGTTTTTCATGGGTATCAGATGACTTTTGGGAGAAATAATCTGAAGGCATCTCTGTTTCCTGAACCATTTTTTTTACCTTCCTTGCAATCACAACAAAGGACCAGTTTTCTATCACCGGCTCAAGCCTTTCAATCTCAAAATCTCCTATTAGTTCAAGCAGGTTTTTTATACTTGATGGGGTAAAACAATGTTTATGTGTTGGATCAAGTGCGATAGTGTTTATTTTCGACTCGTCCGGAAGCACCATACCTAACACTCCCCCCACCTTCAGTACCCTTTTCCACTCCCGAAGAGTCTTCACCACATCAACATAATGTTCAAGGTTATGGCGGCTTACTACATAATCAAGCTCACCATCTTTGAACATATAGAGATTATCTCCAGATGCCTTTATATCCGCAACAGATTGCATTCCTTTCATACATCCATGTTCCCCAATTTCTCCTTTTCCCAGGAGATCAACACCTATGGCATCAGGATGTGTTTTTCTAAACCCACATCCTACATCGATTCCTTTTCCTACACAGTAAGGCTGAAGTACAACTGCCTCTGGATGTGTATCGAAAATACGCCCATAACTTTTACACTTTCTTTCATTTACAAATAATCCTAATATCTCAACCATCTCTTTTACCCTATGATTATATGTATGTTTAGTCAGCACTTGTCGCATCCCTTCTGCTGCTATTTTTTCCCTCTCATCATCATTTCTGAGGTAGTAATCAGCAAGTTCAAAGAGTTCTTTTTCATCCCTATATATCACCAGGTGCTTTCTATCTTGAAACATCTCTGTCAGTCCGCTTCCTTTCGCCTCATCGGTAAGGAGCATACTGCCGGATGCCATGGCCTCAAACACCCTCATGTTTAAGTCATTCTTTATGGATTTATTAAATACTATTTTCGATTGGGAAAAGACTTCTGCCATCCTTTCAAGAAAACATCTTTCATAATAGAGATTGAATCTCCGTTTAAGTTTATCAAGAAGCTCCACCCTCTTTGGGTCTGTCAGGCTTCCCACAAAGCCTATGTCATAAAGTTTATTGTTGGTCTTCTTTCCATGTATCTCAGGGTCACAAGCAAGGGGTATCCAAAACACATTCTTTATACCTCTTTCTTTAAATCTTTTAACATCTGCCTTTTGAGCAATAAACACCACATCAAAATTTTTTGCAATTTCAATATGTTTTTCAAGATTAAGATGGGTATCTATCAAATAACAAGACTTAATACATTTAATGGCATCCAAGTTTATCAGAGGATAAGAAATACCCGTATCAATATATAAAAAGACATCTGGTTTCCATCCCAAAGGTAACTGCTTAAATACCTTTTTTAAATCTCCATCTATAAAGGGTATTTGATGCTCCTTTATTTTATCTTCAATGGCAAGCAGATTCCATCTAATTAATGTCTCTTTACTTATAGAAGGACCGTAAGTAATGACATCACAAATTTTTCTCATTGCCTTTTCTATATAGGCAGCTGTTGTCTGGGGATTAGAAGTGTAACTGAGTAAAACCTTTAACCCTTTGTCATTTTCAGCCCTTAACCTTTTTCCATTATTTACTGAGTTTTCAATGACCTCATTCCATTTTTCAAGGAATTCCTTTATCCCAAATTTTTCCACTACAGTATTTCTTGCTTCTTTACCTATTCGCTTAGCAAGCCCTTTATCCATCAGAAGCATTCTGATTCTTTCTCTCAGATACTCAATATTATCTGAGATATATCCATTTACCCCATCAATAATGGGAGATGTCCTATTTGCTATAGATACTATGGGCATTCCAGTAGCCATGGCCTCAAGGGTAGCCAGGTTATATCCATCCTCATAATCTTCTACTGTAGTATTTAAATAAAGTCTATGTCTACTATAATTCTTTTTTAAATCCTCAAAACTTTTGCTAAAACGAGCATTGGGGAGAGTGGGATTTAGCCCTAAGATGGTAGAAGGAATTCCTTTTAATATCTCTTCCTGAAGACTAAAGCCCATCATTATATCTCTTTCTTTTAAGAAATTTCCCACTCTTAACACCTTTGGCCAGTGTCCCTGGTAGTTTTCAAACTCATTGGGGTCAATCCCAGGGGTTATCACATAACCTTCAAGTCCCCAATCCATTTTCTTTGTTTGAGAGATAAACAAAAGTTTAATGGGTTCACTTTGCTCAATAAGTAGTTTTACCTGTTTTAGGTAATCTTCTTTAGATATAGTGTTTCCTCCTAAGGTAATTTCAGTAGAAAGCTTGTTATGAAAGATGAGTATTTTGGGAATTTCAATGTCTTTTACCAGTAATAGGTCGTCAATATTTTGACAAATGATTATGTCGTAGAAATGACAATAGCACTTCCTTAAAGCATGGTCTTCAGAGATTAATATTATGTTTTCCGGGACAGGCCGTTGTTCAACTAACCACTCCTTTCGTCCTCCTTTCAGCCGTAAGACCACTTCAAAAAAATGGCCTGTTTTGGCTAAAAGGTAAATATAAGGTTCATGCCAATTAAAAGTAAGTATATTTAATGGCATGCCTTAAAAAATGCAAGATAGGTGCCAAAAATAGGA
>Ga0190305_1000158_pt1 | contig 18239 bp, 16 predicted proteins | sample 48700723_MG_FD_161678 | JGI IMG/M metagenome (GOLD analysis project Ga0190305, IMG submission 161678) | Hydrothermal vent sediment bacterial communities from Southern Trench, Guaymas Basin, Mexico - 4870-07-2-3_MG | ecosystem: Environmental > Aquatic > Marine > Hydrothermal vents > Sediment ... | reverse complement strand
ACTGATCTTATACGAGAATTTTAAATAAGTTTGTGTTTTTTAATTATTAGGCTTTTCCTGTTTTTTTCGATTAATTTTTCTATAGTTTTTAGTCTATCAATCAATTGTTCATAAATTTCGTTATACTTATCCTCAGAGATACCTTTGTAGATCAGTTCTTCTTTTTGAAAATTTAATTTGCTTAAAAGATTTTTTACTCTATCTCTTTCTTCTAATAGCTTTTTCAATCCTGAAGCTTCTCTTTTTATTTTTTTATTTGATAAATCACAACTGAAATTGTAATAATTGCTAAAAATGGTATATACAAGAAGAGATTTGATCTTTTAACAAGGGCTGGAGGCTTCTTTATAAATCTGTTCTCCATCTGTTTTTCTGATTTCCTCTCGAATTGCATTTTCAAGATTTTTATCAGGAAAACTTATCATATATATACTAATAAGATCAATAAGATCACTGCTTCATTCTTCATTTTCCTTCACCATTCTTATTCAGACAAATGTAGAAGATTTTATTATGAAGACTCTTATATGTTTTGTATGAGAACTAAGATAGACTCTTGAAAAATTTTATTTATAATTAGGATTTTCGATCAATGAATATTCTCCATTTTTTTCTATAACTCTCTTCCTGAAGCCTTTTCTTTTTATAAAATCATAGTCATGACCCGCATCATTTGCATAAATAGCTAAAAAAACCAAGTTTTCATTGCTAATATTAACAGACCTGTGTGCATACCCTTCTGGAACATGGATTATCATATCTTTTTTAATTTCGAAACTCAAAAAATCATCTTTCGACTGTAAAAGGATCAAACCTCTACCTTTAATTCCAATATAAATTTCATCTGCCCTTTTTTTGTGGACATGCCCCTTTGTCATAAAATATTCGTTTTCCACCTTCCCCGGATATATTATTGTGGTAGCAAAGTTTAATCCTTTTGTTTCACATTCATAGACTTCGTATATTGTTGGATTATCCTCTCTTTTTCCCTGGAAAAACTCTTTCATATCAGAGTATTTTCTTACGACTTTTTTTGAGTACCCCTTGATAATACCGTTTTCATCAATTTCGTACATAAACATAAGAAAAATGAGAAATCTCTTTATAAAAACCTTTCTATGTTCCGATAAAGGACAAACATGATATCACATCTCCCAATCCCACAGTACTTTTAGGGTGCTCTACTACCTTTGTTGGGACGATAATCAGGAAATGATCCTCTTCATCAAAAACTCCAGTTTCCACAAATTTTTTATCTCCAAACTCTTTCAATTTTTTATACCCAATTTTTGAGATCGGTATGTCCAATCCTTTCCGTATATCTTCTATAGAATAAATATCACCATTTTTCGCTTTCATACCAGCTGCTAAAGATGCGAACAATAAAGCTTTTCTACATTTTTCAGGAGAGTATTCTCTATCTATAACGCAAAGATAATATCCTAGATCATGAAACTGAACTCTTTTCAATCCCAGTCTTTTTTTAATTCTAAGAATATTTTCATATACAGAATTTTTATCTTCATAACCAAGAGTGTCAAGTATACTTTTAAGCTCAACTTTGTTCAGTCCTAATGAATCAAAATAAGGCAGATAATCTTTGACCAAATAATTTCTTATCTCAGGATTCTGCACAGAAGTAAACTCGTAATGTATTTTTATATTGCTATTTTTTCTTAATTTTTTTATATGTTTTTTAGATTCATTTAGTTTTTCTTTAAAGTTTTCCTTTTCAAGGAGATGCAGTCCTGATAAAATTGCATAATCGAATTTTTTTTCAAAAACAGGGTTTTCATTTTTCGGGAATCTGTGAGGGCAGCTTGCAATGAATCTATTATCTCTTTTGACTATAGAGTTTTTAATTTTCAGACCTTTTTTATATTCAAAGATAAAATGTATCATAGACTCTGTTTTTTCGTAACTTTCTCTCGGATTTTTCAATATTAGTTTATTATTTTCTATTAAAGGTACAAATATATTTCCAGCATCTCTAAAAAGCATGGCCTGTCTTTTTGACATGCTCCCACAGTAAACGATTATCTTCTCGATGTTGAAAAAGGATAAAAGGTTAGCCATTATTCCAGCCTGGCCACCCATTCTCTCTTCATCGTAATTAAAGTTTAAAAGTTTCTTATATAACTCTTTATTTATCTGAACTTCAAAACCTTTTCCAAGTTCCATTGAATAGAACAATCCTGAGAAGAAATCTTCCATAGTTTCAAGCTTATCTTTCAAATAGTATTTCTCAATTTGTTTTTTATCAATAAAATCCTGAGTCACATACTTTACCAGGTCTATATTTATGTTGTATCCTAAAAGAACATTTTTTACAGAGTTTAGTTCTTTTATATGAGCTAAACTTTTTTTATACAACATCTCCCAACTCACATAAGTTCCTCCATCAATCTTAAATAATCAAGTATGTGTCTCGTTATCAAGAACTTATCTTTAACGGTCTTTCTTGCTTTTTCTCCAATCTCTTCAGCTTTTTCTTTATTTTTTAAGAGATATATTATTTTTTCTGCACATTCTCTTGTATCGTTAACTAAAAATCCATTTTTCCCATCTTCTATCTGTAAAGGTATGCCACCTACTTTAGTGGCAACAACGGGTTTTCCTTTCCACATTGCTTCTGTAACGGTAAGACCGAATCCTTCTCTTAAAGATTTCTGGACTACTATATCGGATGCTCTCTGAAACGCATTTACTTCTGCATCATCAAGATTCGTGAGAAGAATTATGTCCCTTTCATTCTTTGCATATTTTTTTATCTTTTTATAATAATACAAGCCCTCTGGATCATCGTTAGCCATGGAACCTATCAAAATCAGCTGCGAAGGAATTTTTTTCTTCACATATCTGTAAGCCTCTATAACTCCCATAGGATCCTTCCATGGATCAAATCTCGAAACCTGTGTTATGATAGGAATGTCCATGTCAATTTTATACTTGCTTAAGACATTTTCTATATCTTTCTCTTTTAGATTCCTGTTTTTTTCTGATAACGGATCTATTGAAGGAGCGATATAGAATCTTTTGCCATCGTATATATTATTTCCGAATTCTTTTATTGTAAATATGGAGGCATCATACTCTGAGATATACGGTTTCAAAAACTCAACAAATTTTCTGTTGCTTTTAGATGTATCTATATGACACCTCCATACCCATTTTCCTCTCTCTTTGAATTTTATAACAGCCACTGGCTGAGGATCGTGTATTATAAATATATCATAATCACCAAGATCTGAATTCTTTTTATTCGTTTCCAAGTATATCTTTTTCATTTTTTCAGTTAAATCTACTTCCATTCCCTGAAGACCATTATGGATAGTTTTTGTTACCTCAAAAAAATCGTCTTCTGCATCCATTACCTTCCATTCTGCATCTATCCCTATATCTTTCATCAAAGGGACTAAACTATGAAGCATCTCAGCAACTCCACCCCCAAACGAGGTAGAATTGAAATGTAGCACTTTTAAGCCTTTCATTCCCTTTGTTTTCTCTTTTATCTCTGAGATTTTCTCATTTCCAACTATGTTCTTGTATTCATCGATACTTTTTCTTGCAATATTTACTCTCATAAGATCACTTATCCTTTAACAGCTCCTGCCATATACCCCGCTCTCAGGTACTTTTGCATTGCATATGTTATAATAACTACGGGTATTGCAGTGAGCGTCGCGTACGTAGCTGTTAAAAACCAGTTTCCTCTGTTTATATAGTAAAATACCTGCAATGGCAGAGTCCTTTTTGCCAGAGTTAGATATACAGCGTAGGTAAACTCTTCCCATGATCCTAACCATGCAAATATTGTCCCAACAGCTATACCCGGGGCTGCGAGTGGTATCACAATCCTTCTCAACGTACCCAGCCTGCTGCATCCATCGATGCTCGATGCCTCTTCTAATACCTTTGGGACTGTTTCAAACGTACCAACCAGAATCCATGTTACAAGAGGAAGAATTCTTATCATGTGTGCTATTACCAGTCCCAAGACAGAGTCGAGCAATCCCCATTTTATGAAGTTCACAGATATTGGTAAGGCTATCCCAACTTCGGGAAACATTCTTGTAAAAAATAAACCTAAAACTAATGGATATCTTACTTTTAAAGGAAGTCTTGAGATTGCATAAGATCCTGGAACAGCAATTGCTAAGGAAAATAATGCAGTAAGTGTTGCTACCTCCAAGCTTTTTATGAACGGCGCCCAGACTTCCTTTGTTGAAAATATCCATCTCCACCATTTTGCAGTTGTATTATGAATAAGGAAAGTAGGGTGTTGTGTGAAAATATCCTGAGGCTGGCTGATAGATATTTTAACCATAAAATAAACAGGAGATATCACTAAAATCCCAAAAAAAATCACCAACAAAGTTAAAAATATCTTATATTTTTTCATCTAGTTACCTCCTCAGTTCCAACTGCTTTTAAATATACAGATATGGCTATTATAATCATTATCAATAATATTGTGGCTCCAGCAGCAGATGTATAGGGATTATTTCTCTCTATATACTCAAAATACGCATAGGATGACATTACAGGAACATGTCTACCTGCCATTACCAGAGGCAGTTCGAATATTCTGAAAGCATCTATGCCTCTTATTACAAGAGCCATCGTGATATAAGGTTTCAATAAGGGTAGAGTTATATGTCTGAACCTATGCCATCTTCCCGCACCATCTACCTTGGCTGCTTCGTATAATTGTTTATCAATACTTTCCAATCCTGCGAGAAGGATAAGCATGACCAGAGGTGTTACCTTCCACATATCTGCGACCACTATTGTCATGAGAGGTTTTATAGTACCAACACGCCAGTCTATGGGTACCTCTATTAATCCTATCCTATACAAAAGTTCATTCAGAAATCCCTGGGTACTGAATATGAACGCCATATTCGATGCAGACACTATAGTAGGTATACCTAATGGCAGAAGCATTACTGCTCTAAAAATACCTCTTCCAAAAAATTTCTCTGATAGTATCAACGCTAATATCATCCCAAATATCAGCTCCAAAGTCAGCCCTACTCCCGTTATGAAGATAGTATTAAAAAGAGCAGCTTTAAAATAATGATGATGGACTATATAACTGTAACTCGCAAGAGTGGGAAAGTTTCCACCAAATGTACCTTCAAAACTCATCATTATAGCCTGTATAATCGGGCCAATTGTAAACCCAAAAACAAACAGAGCTAAAGGCAAAATTAAAATTATTTCAAACTTATTTTTAGAGATCCTTTTTAAAAAAAAAGAAAAAGAAACGAAGGACATAACTCATCCTCCATAATTCTCCTTCACCTTTTCCATCTCATCGTGGTATTTGTCGAGAGTCTCTTTGACCGGTTTTCCATTGATTACTATCTCTTCGAATGCATCGTTGAAGAGTTTATCGAACTCTGTCCAGTATGGAACGTTCTTTCTGAATATTCCGTACTTCATTGCTTCAAGTATAGATTCATAGTATGGTTTCATCCAGTCTTCTACCTTACCTGTGGCATCAGTTCTTATGGAAGGCCATGCAAGTTTTGAAGCGAGTATCTCCTGAACTTCCTTTGATTGCATGTATTCTATGAACTTCAGAGCGAGTTCCTTATGCGGTGATCCCTTTGGAATTCCCAGTACTTCTCCTCCTATAACGTGTGCTTCCCTTACAGGTCCTGAAAATCCGTGGTACGTCTTTACTTCGGTCTTACCGTAATCTTTCACGATTATGGGTACTCCAAATGGCCAGTTCTGAGCAAGATACGCTGACTCCTGAGCTATGTATGTATTTGTCGTATCCCATTTTGCTGTTTTCGAATCGGGAGAAAGGTAAGGCCATAGTTTTTGCAGATATTCGAATGTTGTTATGCATCCCTCATCGTTGAACTCCAGCGGATCTCCACCCGCTGAGACTATGAACTCGTACATCTGACATGTTGTCGGTGCACCACCTGCACCTTTTAACAGTACTCTTCCTACACCTTCTTTCTCTTTGAATGTCTTTGCTACATTCAGCAGTTCATCCCAGTTTGTCGGAGGACTCAGTCCATATTCTTTGAACTTTGCCTCATTGTAGTATGTTATCTGAACGTTTGGTCTGTAAGGCATGAAGTAGAGTTTTCCATTAAATCTTCCCGCCTCTATTAATGCATCGATAACTTCGTCAGGAATCATACTTTCATACGCAGATAGATCTTCCACAAGTCCTTTCTGGACAAGTATCGCTAACTGCATATTGTCCTGAGCAAATACATCTATCTCCATCTTTCCAGCTTTCACCATTGACTCCAGTTTTTTTGGTAGATCTCCAGCTGCTACTTCATAAGATTCTATTTTGCAGTTGTAATCTTCCTCAAACTTTGGGAAGATATCCTCTCTCATTACTTTCCATTCTTCTTCGGTGAGACTCATCGAGATCGAAAGAACAGTCTTTTCTGGTGCTGCTGTTGTTGGTGCAGGAGTTTCTTTTTCTCCAATGCATCCCAGAGCACTAACTGCTAAGCAAAATATCAAGAAGAGAGACAATGGTTTTACCATCTTTTTGTCATCCATTTTTTTACCTCCTTTTATTTTTTGCCTCTTTGTTAGTATACTTTTTCAAAAAGTATACTATCAAAGGTAGTACTAATGGGATATTTAACTTTAAATAATTTTCGGTTTTTTACTTTTAGAGTCTATCATCCTTTTGTAGGATATAATGTAATTATCTCCATCTCTATATCTTCCTTAGTCGAGTCCCACCCTCCAACGGTAATTTGTTTGTCTTTCGTCTCCATGATAATTCTGTGAATGATACTGCTTTCTTCCACTCCTTTTATATCCCCTTCGATCTCTATAGGCATGTTATCACCTATTCTTTTACCAATGACTTTAGCTCTCACGTTGTACCCCTCTTTTTTCAGCTTTTTATATTCATGAATAGCAACAGCTATGTGGACAAAACTCTTTGAACGAACGTCCATTTCTTCTAAGATAGGTCTTGATGTCTTCCATATTGTGTTTAAGAAAAAATCGCTTAGAATATGTAGCAATTCTTTATTTTCTATTAAAATACCATATCTTTCGTCTATAACTCTCCCTTCCCCTTTTAAGAACTTATATGGACAGGCAAAACCCTGATCTCTATCTTTTAAAACTATGATCATGGCAGGGACTTCTCTGTCAAATATCCAGACATTCCTGAGATCGGGATATGTTTTGGCGTGATTATATAGTACCGTGGATATAAAGACATTTCTTTCTTCAGCTTTTTTTAGGTCACCTTTTATCTTCCCTATCAACTCTTCGGGTACGGCTAAAAGTAGTTCATATTCTGTTTCTCTAATCATCTGCCTTATCTTATTAATCATATTCTGGCTTCCATAGACTGTCCAGACAGGAGATTCATAACTGACATACTCTTTCTTATATAAATTTTGTAGTTGTTTTACAATGAGTTCTTGATCTTCTTGAATCCTTTTAAATACCGTTTCTGGGTCTATGGCACGAAATTTCCTTGGTCTTCCCTCTTTAATCTCGATGAAACCTTTTCTTTCTAAACCCATCATTGTATCGTAAATTCTTGGCTGGGGTATCCCCACAGACTCTATAACTTCTTTTGAAGAACATACGCCTTTTATCAATAATACCAGATACGCCTGAGATTCGTATCGTGTTAAACCAAACTTTGACATCTCTTTGATAATGTCTTCACTTATATTCATACATATTCCTCTCGTATTATATTTATAACTCTTCTTATTTTTATCTTTAAAAAATTTACTACTGAAAGTAGTTTTATAACTGCAAAGTTTATAAATTGGTAACTCACTATATAGTTTAAGGTGAAACTATGATAACAGTATCGGTGATAAAAGCAGACGTTGGAGGAGTACCGGGACATTCAAGGGATAGAAACCAATTCTTTTATAAAATGTAAAATGCTATTTTACCAAGATCACTTGGATATCATTAACATTTGTATTTGTTGGGCCAGTATAAACCAATGAATCTATCGCTTTGAAAAAACTGTATGAATCATTGTTATCTAAATATTCTCTTGCTTCTAAACCTTTCTTATTAGCAATTTTTATAGTGTTTCCATCTACTATAGCACCAGCAGCATCTGTCATCCCATCTGTTCCATCGGTACCGACAGAAGCTATACATATATCAAGACCTCTGATCTGGATTGCTGCAGAAAGGACTAACTCTTGGTTTCTTCCTCCTCTGCCATTTCCTCTTATCGTAACAGTTGTTTCTCCTCCAGAAATAACTGCAGCAGGTTTTTTTAAAGGATGATCCGAATAATAAATCTCTTTTGCAATAGAAGCCAGTACTTTACCAACTTCTTTTGCTTCTCCTTCAATGTATGAACTCAGCAACAAAGTATTATAACCAAGTTCTTCTGCTTTCTTTCTTGAAGATTCTAAAGCCATTTTGTTATTTCCTATAACAAAGTTTGAGACTCTTTTGAAGATTTTATCTTTTGGTTTTGGGGTTTCTCCTTTTTTTAAAGAGGTTATAATGCTTTTCGGAACTTTTTCTTTGAGATCGTATCTCTCCAAAACTCTTATTGCGTCTCTTATGGTAGTTGGATCAGGAGAGGTTGGGCCAGATGCTATGGCATCGATGGGATCACCCAAAACATCAGAGAGTATAAGAGAAACAACTTCAGCAGGATATGCCTTTTTTGCCAAAAGGCCCCCTTTTATCTGTGAGATATGTTTTCTTACAGTATTGACTTCTTCTATATCTGCACCACACTCCAAGAGTAATTTATCTGTTTTCTTTTTTTCTTCTAAACTTATACCTTGCTTAGGCAAAACAAGTAAGGATGATCCTCCACCGGATATTAATACAATAACCAGATCATTTTCTTTTGCCTTTTCCAAAAGTTCTATAATCTTTTTTGTACCTCTTATTCCATTTTCATCAGGTATTGGGTGAGAAGCTTCTATTACCTTTATTTTTCTTGTCTTGTACAGATGTTTGTACTTAGTTATCACGACTCCTTCAAATTTTTTATCTCCTAAGATACTCTCCATCGCAAAAGCCATCTTCGCAGAAGCTTTTCCAGCACCTACAATATATATATTCTCAAATTCTCTTAGGTCATATCTTTTTTCCTTTATAACCAAAATATCGTTCTCTAATCTTACTGATCTATTTATGCACAACAAAGGATCCACTGATTTTATTCCTTCTTTTATTATTTCCAGAATATCTTTTTTCATTTCGCCAACTCCTGATATTTGTACTCTATCATACAGTTTTCAATTTTAATCCTTTCAATTCTCTATTTCTTTATTAAATGTACTTATACTTGTGTTTCATAAAATATTCTATCTGTTTTTCTATTATTTCCTCAGCCTCTTTTTCAGTTTTGTTTTCAACTTCTCTAACAAAGTAGGCATATCTACCCTGCCAGAGAATTCTCAATCCATCCAAATCTTTCATTTTTATAGCTTTGAAAACAAGATCTGCCCATTTGTCTTCTGGAAAATAAAGGTTATCGATTTGATCCCCAAAGGGCTTGAACTTCTTTAAAAATTTGTTAGTTTTTATTCCTTCTTCATATTCTTTCTTAAAATTAGAAAGAAGACTTTCTTTATCTACTGTTATTTTCGGAATCTCCTTTTCTTCAACGCTCCCGATCCTTGGAATCTCCCTTATTTCATCTTTTATTCTATCCCTATAGTACTCTATGAGGTCAAACATAGTTCCCATTACTTGATAAAACATGGGAATCAGAAGTTTTGATGGATCTTTGTACTCCTTTGTGGATTCATGCTCCTTTACACCCAAAACAGCCTCAACAATATCCATATCTTCACATGCAGCAACTACCGTTATGAAAATATCTATCCCAAATTTTTCTGGAAATAATCTGTGATTAAGGAGTATATCTACAAATCTTTTTGACAGTCCATATTCTCCACCTATAGGTTGTCTTACATCCAGTCCAAAAAGAGTCTTTGTCAAGGGATATATTAGATGGTTAGTTATAACACCATCGTACTTACTCCTTAAATAAAATGGGACTACCAAATCTCTTCCTTCCAGAATGGGCTTGCCCAACTTTTCGATCCACTCTGGTTTTATACTTAAAAGATCCCCATCTATCAGTATAACTCCTGAAGCTTTATCCTTCGCTATTTCAAAAATTGTTTTTACACCATTTCCCTTACCCTTTTCTCCATACTGCTCAGTAACTATTTTTTTGGCCATCGTCTCTGTATTCTCTGCTATATCTATCGTTTTATCCACTGAAAACCCATCTGATACTATTATCAAATTTTTTCCGGGTAATTTCTTCAATCCCGAATCTACAACTTCAATAACATTTCTTATCGTTTTTTCACAGTTTTTTGTACATATCCCAACAGCTATCATGGCTTCACCTTCTCCAAGATATTATCTCATAAACTTTAAAAAGTATTCTATTCTTTTCACGCAGGATAGAACTGAGTTCCTCTATCCGTCATGATCTGTTTTGGTCTTTCATATTTTTCTATAGAATTTTATGAGTAAGTCTGGTTTTCCTGAGTTTATTTCAAGTCCACTCCGTCCTTTCTCTTATAAACTCTCCACCAACGTCTTACAGTTCGTATACTTATTTTCAATGTTATAGCAATGTCTTTCTCATCTCATCATTCTACCATATGTGTAGTTTTATTTGCCATTATAAATAAACTACGTATAGATGTAGAGAAAAGTACCGATTAACCGAAAATTATTTAAGTAAAAAAGAGAAAGATATAAAGGGTAGAAAAATGAAAAGTGTAAAACATATAAAGGAGGTTTAAAAAAATGAGTAAAAAAAATATATTGGCTATGTTAATAATGGCCACAATGGTTTTAAGTGCTTTTAGTGGATGTATTGGTGAAAAAGAAACTCCAACGACTACAACAGCTCCTAAGCCATCGGCAATTGTATTTAACTCGACTCAATTGCGGCCTCCGCCAGAAACAGAGTGGGTAACTACAAAGTTGCTCCCACAATTCGAGGAAGAAACTGGTATAAAAGTAACATTTGTCCCTGAGGAGTATGTACCCTTCGAAAGTAGGTTGATAGGAGAGGTGGAAAGTGGAAACGTGAAGGTTAGCGTTGCAGGTGGGCTTTACGGAGACTTTTCACTTCTAATGGAAAAAGAGTATTTAACGGACTTAACGGGAATCGATCTCCCAAATAGAACCTTCATAAAGACTTTCTGGGATCTGAGTTTCTATAAGGGAAAGCAGGTATTTGTGCCATGGATGCAAGCCACATACATACTTGTTGCGAACAAAAAAGCTCTTGAGTATCTTCCAGAGGGAGCTGATATGAACGCTCTGACATATGACCAGTTGATTGAGTGGGCAAAAAATATTTACGAAGCTACTGGACAGAAGAAATTCGGACTCCCCGCTGGTCCAAAAGGACTTTTACACAGATTTGTCCACGGCTATCTCTATCCTTCATATACCGGCAAGACAGTCGCAAACTTCAACACTCCTGAGGCAGTGACAATGTGGGAGAAAATGAAGGAATTGTGGAAATATACGCATCCATCGTCTCCTATGTGGGATGCCATGGGTGAACCTCTTCTTGCAGAGGATGTCTGGATAGCATGGGATCACACGGCTAGATTCAAAACTGCCATAGAAGAAAAGCCAGATGACTTCGTAGTTCTTCCTTCCCCAGCAGGTCCTAAGGGTCGAGGATTCATTACGGTAATAGCCGGATTGGCGGTACCGAAGGGAGCCCCGCACATAGATGAAGCGAAGAAACTAATTGAATACCTGACCAGGCCAGAAACGCAAGTGGAAACAACTAAGGGTGTTGGATTCTTCCCTGTTGTTGAGGAAGCAGCCGGAGAGCTTCCGGAAGGGCCTCTAAAAGTTATAGCAGAAGGAGTTATCGCACAATCAGGGGCATCAGATGCCATACCTGCGATGTTGCCAATTGGACTTGGTGAGAAAGCCGGAGAGTTCAGTACAATTTACAAAGAAACTTTCTATTCCATCGTGATAGATGGTGAGCCAATAGAAGATGTGCTGAGTGCCCGCTGGGCAGAGCTTAAGGCACTGTACGAAGAAACTGGTGCGCCATACCCTGCTCCAGGTTAAGGTGAACACTTGAGGTCGGCAGTATGAGTCCTAAGCGACAATCACTTCTTCCTTTTTTTCTTATTTTGCCCGCAGTAATCTTTTTTCTGATTTTTTTTGCATTACCCTTAATCTCGGGTATTCAGACCGCTTTCACAACACCTGAGGGGGAACTAACACTTGCCAACTTTGAAAAAATATACGGAAAGAGTTTTATAAAGGCGGTATTTAATACTCTCTCACTAGTTGCTATTATTATACCAATACAACTGGCACTTGCTTTGGTAATAGCTCTATTAGTTAATACGCGACTTTTTGGTACTTCAAAATTTCTCTTCATTTGTGCGATTCCAATCGCCTTATCTGAAATTGTTGCAGGTATCATATGGCTATCTATTTTTACTGAAAAGGGATATCTCAATGTCATGCTCCATACTTTAGGCTTTTTAAAGCAACCTACAATTTATCTTTCCTATGAAAAGCCGGCAACCCTCTTCATGACTATAGCATTAACGGAGATTTGGAGAGCAACTGCTATAGTTATGCTAATTATTCTCCCCGGACTTCAAATGATCCACAAAGACTACTTTGATACTGCGGATATCTTTGGTGCGAGTAGATTGCAAAAGTTAAGGTATGTTACCTTACCCATGCTCAAACCGACCATCAGAACCTCTCTTATTATAAGAACAGTATTGGCTTTTCAGATGTTTGCCCCTGTGTTGGTTCTTGCTGGACGAGCATTTCCGGTACTTGCTAGTGAAACTTATCGTATTCAATTTTTTACTCGTAATATCCATCTTGCCGCTGCTTACGCTCTAATTATAATGGTAATCTCAACTGCTTTCGTTCTGTTTTATATGAGATCATTACGAACGAGGTGGTCTGCGTGAAAAAACAGGAAGTAATTTGCTACATTGCAATGGTGATTATTTCCCTCTTTGTACTCGTACCGATTATTTTAATCACAATAGGAACTTTTACTCCTCGTCTTGAACTTTATAAATGGCCAAGAGGTTTGATTCCAAGTAGATTTACGTCTGACTCATTCATCAGTTTTGCTCAATCTTACGGTGTTATGAACGGACTGAAAAACAGCATTACGGTAGCAGTTTTAACTGTGATATTCTCTCTCCTTATTGGAATACCAGCAGGGTACTCTCTTTCTCGTTTCAAATTCAAAGGTAAAAGTCTTTTTACAGTTGGAGTACTCACAACTCGAATGTTTCCTATCGCCATTCTCGCAGTACCCCTGGTCAAAATTTACATGGGGCTGGGTATCTACGATAGCATTCTTGGTGTTGCTTTTATACATACGATTTTTGCATTTCCTTTCGCGATTTTAATATCCCACAGTATCTTCGCAAGTGTGCCAGGAGAACTTGAGGAGGCAGCAATGGTTCTGGGATGCAGTCGTCTTGGAGCTTTTAGACGAACAACATTACCCTTAGTTGCGCCTGGAATAGCTGCAATTGCAATCTTTGCATTTATAATATCTTGGAATGAAGTATTTGCAGCCACACTTTTAACACTCCATAACAGAACTCTTCCAGCACTCATCGTCGCACGATTGGAAGCTACAACGCTTGATTTTCTCTTTGCGAGCGCTTTCTTTATGCTTGTGCCGTGCCTGGTTTTTATATTTATAATTAGAAAACGATTGCTTAGAATGTGGGGTATAATCCTAAGATAAAATGGAGGTATATATATGGCAGAAGTTAGACTTGAAAATGTTTGCAAAAGTTTTGGAGATGTAAAAGCGGTGGATAATATAAGCTTACATGTCAAAGATGGAGAATTTATAGTACTACTTGGTCCCAGCGGATGCGGAAAAACTACCACACTAAGATGCGTGGCAGGCTTAGAACATGTAGATGAGGGAAAAATATTTATAGATGAAAAGGATGTCACCGATCTTCCACCTGCACAACGAGGGCTTTCAATGGTGTTCCAAAGTTATGCTGTTTTTCCTCACATGACCGTATTTGACAACATAGCATTTGGCCTCAAATTGAGAAAAACACCCGCAGATCAAATTAAAGAAAGGGTAAAAGAGGTAGCATCTCTGGTACAGATCGAGGATCTCATCGATAGATATCCCTATCAACTCAGCGGTGGCCAAAGGCAACGTGTCGCCTTAGCGAGAGCCTTGGCAGTGGAGCCAAAAGTTCTCCTATTGGATGAACCTCTCAGTAATCTAGATGCGGCACTTCGTCTGCAGATGAGGGCAGAGCTTAAGCTCCTTCAAAAAAAATCGAAAGTCACAACTTTATATGTCACTCACGACCAAGTCGAGGCGATGAGTATGGGCGACAGAATAGCCATTATAAGAAATGGTTCACTTGAGCAAGTTGACACGCCAGAAAGAGTGTTTAATCATCCTGAGAACACATTTGTCGGGAACTTTATCGGGAGTCCCCCCATGAATATGCTTGAATGTGACGTCGTTGAAGGGGGCAGTATCGCTATTGGAAACTTTACATACAAACTCCCCGAGAGTGTGGTAAAAGCAATAAGAAAAACTAAAACTTCGAGAGTCATACTGGGTATACGACCTAAGAATATTACAATTACAAAAGAGAAAAGAAAAAACGCGTTTATGGCAAAAATTGGAGTCATAGAACCAATAGGAGAAGAACTTGTCGTAAACTTAACAGTAGATGGAAAATTACTCAGAGTGATAGCGAGTCCCTCCCAGGATCTTAGGATGGGTGAAAAAGTTTGGCTCACACCTGATAGCAGAAAAATCCATATCTTTGATAAAAAAACAGGAAAAAATTTATTGTAGAGGAGGAAGACGCTTGTAGCTTTAGAATATGTATAGATTTTGTTCTGCTCAAAGTTGAGATAAGTATATATAATCTCACAGAGGCAATTTCACTTCTCTTCCTTTTTTTGAGGATATATATCCTGCAATCGTTATCTCAAGAGAAGCTTTTGCATCTTCTCCTTTTATTATGGGGTCTCTGTCCTCAAGGATACTATTCACAAATTCATTTACATTGGACGATACACCTGCTCTTCCCAGATCTGAAAATTCTGCCTGCCCCTTGAATATACAAAAATCACTTACTGGCTCATATAATGGTTTATTTATTAAAATCGCCGTATCATCCGTTAATACCTCCAGAGTTGCATTCATCCATGGAGCTTTTCCAAAAGGATTCGTCCAGCCACTTATCAGATACACCAAAGCTCCATTTTTAAATTCGATAATTGCATTACCAAAGTAATCATCTTTATCTATCCTAGCATAAACCCTGATTGCATCGCTTTCTACCAAAAACCGTATTGCATCAAGCATATGCATGCCAATGTCACCAAATCCTCCAAAACCTGCCATCTCACGATCAAAAAACCATGAAGTATCAAAGTTTTTGATGTTTATCGGGTTCATTCCAAACTTTACCGCATAAATATACTGAACGTCTCCTTGGATGAGTTCCTTCGCCTTTCTAAGGGCGGGTTGCCATCGTGTGTTAAACGGGACCATAAATTTGATACCACCTTTTCTCGCCGTTTCTATGATCTCATCAGCTTCTTTCATGTTTACTGCTATTGGTTTGTCGCATAAGACGTGCACACCGTACTCTGATGCCATTTTAACGATTTCCGTGTGTCTAAAAGGTTCTGAGGCTATATATATAGCATCCAAATCTTCGAAAAATTTTTCCTCTAAGGTATCAAAAAATTTGCAACCTATTTTTTCTGCATCTCTTTTTGCTATCTCGATATTTGCACCAATTCCACATATCTTTGCTATTTCAACGTTTGGATGACTTAGAAACGCTGGAACATATTTAAGCACATGAGGATGTGCATAACTTACAATACCGATATTCAGCATCTTATCACCTTTCCTTTTTCTATCGATTCCTCAGCCGCAAGCGTGATTTTTAATATCTCGTATGCTTCTTCTTTGCTTACAATCGGCTCTTCACCTTTTTCTATACAATGCACAAACTCCTTCATCTCATCTCTAAAAGCATTCAGATCAGTGGATAAAAGTGGAGAATATCTTGGGAATTCGATTTTATCCTTGATGACAATCATTGGATTCGTATTTTTATCGCTGTACTCCATTCTCCCGTCTGTTCCTATGATATCTAAGGAGGAGTAGAATGATGCATAAGCCTGTGGAAATGCCCAGCTCACATCAATAAATGCCGTTTCTTCTTCTAACTTTAAAAAAACAGTTACCAGATCATATGTGTTATTCTCTTTTGCCTCTTTTCGGATCATTTTTCCCTTTGCAAATACCTCCTTTACATCACTTTCAAATATCCATTTCACCAGATCCACACAGTGCACTCCCACATCCAATAAGACACCTCCGCTTTTCTCACTATCCCAGTACCAAGAATTTGAAGGGAAGGGAAGCCAACTTCTCTCACATCTCCTTATATATTTTGGGAGTCCAATTCTTCCAGAACTAATGTTCTTCTTTATCTCCCTCCATCTTCTATCAAATCTTCTTGGATGCGCTATATACAAATCTTTGCCACTCTTTTCAGCAGCTTTTAACATCTTTTTTGCCTCTTTTAATCTCCTTGCCATCGGTTTCTCACATATAACATGCTTTCCTGCCTCAAGCGCGTCTATGCTTAATCTTGCATGTTCATAGGTCGGAACACAAAGGTCTATTACGTCAATATTATCATTGCTCAGCAACTCGTCCATATCTGTATAATGATTCTTCGCATTAGCAATCTTACATGCTTTCTCTGCTTTCTCCTTAACAATATCGCATGTCGCAGCTATCTCCACACCTCTTATAGATTTCCATGCATAGATATGTGATAGATTACATATATTTCCATTTCCAACGATCGCAACCTTCATTCCTATCCCTTCCAAAACGTTTCTATCTCTATAGGAGAGATACTTAAAAAGTTTTTGCAAGCAATTCTCCATTACATCACTAAATATTATCACTATAAGATTTTTCAAAGTATAAAAGGAGTACCAAATCAGTGAGATTCTAAAAGAATTTATTTATCTTTAAAAAATTTACTACTGAAAGTAGTTTTATAACCGCAAAGTTTATAAATTGGTAAGTCACTATATAGTTTAAGGTGAAAATATGATAACAGTATCGGTGATAAAAGCAGACGTTGGAGGAGTACCTGGACATTCAAGGGTGCATCCAGAACTGGAAGAGATAGCAAGAAATAATTTAAAAAAAGAAAAGGATCTGATAGATTTCTATGTTACACACTGTGGAGATGATCTGGAACTGATAATGACTCATAAAGAAGGCGTGGACTCGGAAAAAATACATGGAATAGCATGGGATACATTTGAAAAAGCTACAAAAAAAGCAAAGGAACTCAAGTTATATGGGGCTGGACAGGATCTTTTATCAGATGCTTTTTCTGGAAATATAAGAGGTCTTGGACCAGGAATTGCAGAGATGGAGTTTACTGAAAGAAAAGGAGAGCCTTTGGTAGTCTTCATGATGGACAAAACAGAGCCAGGAGCCTTCAATCTTCCTGTGTACAGAATGTTTGCAGATCCCTTCTGTACAGCTGGATTGGTGATAGATCCCAACATGCATAATGGATTCAGATTTGAGGTATGGGATATCAAAGAGCACAAAAGGGTTTTCATGAATACACCAGAAGAAATGTATGATCTTCTGGCATTGATAGGTGCAAAATCGAGATATGTTATCAAGAGAGTCTATCCTAAAAAGGGAAAACTCCCTGAAAATGAAGCAGTGGCTGTTATCTCCACAGAGAAATTATACCAGATAGCTGGAGAGTATGTGGGAAAAGATGATCCCTGCGGAATAGTGAGAGCACAGTCAGGTTTACCAGCTCTGGGGGAGGTTCTTGAGCCTTTTGCTATTCCGTTCCTTGTGAGTGGGTGGATGAGAGGGTCCCATAACGGTCCCTTAATGCCTGTATCTTTAAAGGATGCAAAATGCACAAGGTTTGATGGTCCTCCAAGGGTTGCTGCTTTGGGATTCCAGATAGCGAATGGAAAACTTGTGGGAGGCATAGATCTCTTCGATGATCCAGCCTTTGATATTGCAAGAAGAAAAGCACAGGAGATAGCGGATTACATGAGAAGACACGGTCCATTTGAGCCTCACAGATTACCATTAGAAGAAATGGAGTATACCACATTGCCAAAAGTTCTGGAAAAGCTTAAGGATAGGTTTGAGGTGGTAAAAT
>Ga0190305_1000157_pt1 | contig 18273 bp, 18 predicted proteins | sample 48700723_MG_FD_161678 | JGI IMG/M metagenome (GOLD analysis project Ga0190305, IMG submission 161678) | Hydrothermal vent sediment bacterial communities from Southern Trench, Guaymas Basin, Mexico - 4870-07-2-3_MG | ecosystem: Environmental > Aquatic > Marine > Hydrothermal vents > Sediment ... | reverse complement strand
TTCTTCAAGACCTCGAAATCCTCCGCGTCTTCGTAATCTTCCAGCATCTCCATTAACGCTTTGAACGTTTGAATATCCATAATTACTCCCTTTTTCTCGTTCTTTTGATAGATATACTGCAAATCCTCCTCTTTTATCTTTAACATCTTTACTCTCTTTATCAAAACTCAATAATTTTATTCTTCAACATCCTATTTAAATCTGCTCACAAAACACCTTTATGTGTCTCCATCAAGAATTTAAGCAACCTTCTCTTGCCTTGATAACGTGTGCAACTCCCATGTCAAAAAGCCTCCTTAAATATCTTTACAATCCTCCCACTCGCATCCCCGCTCCCAAAAACATCCCTCTGCTCTACCTTCGGCTCAAAACCATTTGCCATTTTTATGATTGCGCCACCATTTGCACCAACCAGAACATTCCACCCATCCTCTACCGTCTCAACCCATTCCGTATTCTCTCGTAACGTGATGCATGGCACCTTAAAAATGTATGCTTCTTTCTGCACGCCACCCGAATCAGTTAGAATTTTCCTGGCGTTCTTTTCTAACATAAGCATATCTAAGTATCCAACAGGTTTTATTACTTTAATCATATTTTTCAATTTATTCCATAAACCATACTCCTTCAAACATTTCTCAGTTCTTGGATGGCATGGAAATACTATATGCCTAATTTCACAAAAGGCATCTACGATACTTTTTAGCCTGCTAAAATCATCTGTATTCTCCGCCCTGTGAACGGTTGCCAGATAATACTCCTCTGGATTTAAGTCCAGCTCATCCAGAATCTTTGATTTCTTCTCCGCAATCTTTACATTCTCCTGCAAAGCATCTACCATCACATCACCTGTGAGATAAACACCTTTCACAATTCCTTCATTTTTTAAGTTTTTTACCGCTGTTTCAGTTGGACAGAATAACAAATCTGAACAATGGTCGGTTAGCACCCTGTTTATTTCTTCCGGCATTTTCTTATCACGGCTTCTTAAGCCTGCTTCAATATGAGCAGCTTTAATATGAAGCTTGACAGCAGCCAAAACACCAGCTAAGGTGGAGTTGGTATCTCCGAAAACTAAAACCATGTCCGGTTTTTCTTTTGTTAAAACTTCTTCTGTTCTCTTCAGCATCTCTCCCGTCTGGTAGCCCTGTGAGCCAGAACCCACGCCCAGATGGTAGTCAGGTTCGGGAATTCCTAACTCGTCGAAAAACAGTTTATTCATCTCATAGTCATAGTGCTGTCCGGTATGAACTATTATCTCATCGAATTCCTTTCTAAGCTCTTTAGAAACAGGAGCAAGCTTTATGAAATTTGGTCTTGCCCCGACAATCGATACTATTTTCATTTGTCTTCTCTCCTGATGTTCCAAAATATCCTTTATTTTCGCCTCTAATCTATCGGACAAAGTCATATCCTTCCTATTTTACCTCTCCCATCGTTCACAAGAACTCTTTCGTGAACTCTATCCTATCCTTATATATCATAGTGATTAAAATAGATTGTTTGCTTATGAATAGGCTGTCCATCAATTACCCAAATTACCAAACAACCAATAATAAAGAGCAAAGCGCAGTCCTTCTTTTTTACACCCCCGCAGTTATAACCAGAAACCAGAGCTAACACGAATTCAGCATCTCAGCATCTAAAGTAGCAAATTTCTTGCGACTACATCTAATGGTCAACTTTAAGTGTCCATGGTAATAATTATTTGGGAGCAGCCTCTGTATTCTGAAAAATCATTTTCAAATCTTATAACGACTTCCCCGTGCGCAAGCATCCCTGATCTCAAAGCTTCCTCAATTGCCTTTATCTCCTCCTCTGATATAATTGGTTTTGCTATTGGACTGGATAGTCTTTGGGGTGCACCCCAATTCCTTTCAGATCATGTGATTATCTTTTTCTTAAAAAGAAGCAAGCCTATCAAAAACGTTACGATTGTAAATGAGATAATATATGCCAGATTTTGCCATAGATAAGGATTACCTCTAGATAATGCGATTGCTCTGGCTGCTTGCACCGCCACGGTAAGAGGAATTGCCTCTATAACGGGCTGTGCCCAGTTCGGAAGATCTGTAACAGGTATAAATATCCCACAAAAAAAATTCATGGGCATGACAACAAGTGATGTGACAACCATTAGATGGTGTGGATTATCCAGCACCATAGATATCGCCACTCCGAGTGAAGAGAAAAATGCTGCCGTTGCTATGATAAGTAATACTACCAGATAAACTGAACCAAAGGGTATTCCTAAAAAATAATTCATCAACGCAATAAAAATAGCGCATGCAGCCAGTGCTTGAGTTACTCCTGCAAGCACGTAGCCAAGAACAATTTCAAAGGGCTTTACCGGAGCACTGAGCGCAGTAATCAATGTTTTGTCCCAGTCCCGTGCAATCATGAGCCTCATTGATATAGTCATATAACTATTGTTTACCGCAACCATAAAGAGTATGCCTGGTGCTAAGAAATATAAATAATCTACGCCTCCTATTACTACACGCTTACCAAGCCCCATGCCAAAGATGAAAATGAAGAGCAATGGCTCTACTGCAAGACGCATGGCATTTACATGCAGATTGCTCATATATTCATACATTTCACGTTCCCATACCGCAAGCACAGCTTTTATCACTCTTGCAATCATATCATCGTATCTCCCTGCCAGTCAGATGCAGAAAAACATCGTCAAGCGTTGGACGGATAATGTTGATTTCACTAATTTTAGTTTTTGTAATCATGCTTTTTAATACATGTTCCACGATTGCATCATCATCCACTCCAATCCTTATTCTATTGCTTTTCATTTCTACATAATTAACACCAGAGATATTGCTTAAGTCTCTTTTGATGTGGTCGCCTGCGAATTCAGGATTTAAGGTTATATCAATTATAATATTTTTATCCAGCATCTTTTTTAGTTCATTCGGTGTTCCGCGTGCTATAATCCTGCCATGGTCAATAATAGCAATCCTATCACAAAGAATATCAGCCTCTTCCATGTAATGAGTTGTAAGGAGAACTGTTTTCCCTTCTTCTTTCAGATTCTTTATGAACTCCCAAACCTGCCTTCTGGTTTGTGGGTCAAGACCTGTTGTAGGTTCATCCAACAAGAGTATTTCCGGGTCTGATAACATCGCTCTTGCAACAACAAGCCTTCTTTGCATTCCACCTGATAAGTGGTGGAATTTTTTATTCCTGTATCTTTCAACTTTGCTCCACTGTAAAGCAGTATCCACTCTTTTCTTGAGCTCTTTTCTGGGCAGACCATACAACAACCCGTGATAGAAAAGATTGTCTTCGATGCTCAGATGGTGGTCGAAGTATGCATCCTGGGCTGCTATGCCGAGTCTTTTTTTTGTTCCTATTGGATGTTTTGTCACATCGAGTCCTGCTATCTTCACCGTTCCAGAAGTGGGAAGCGATAGACCAACCAGTATATTGATTGTTGTGGTTTTACCTGCCCCGTTGGGTCCTAAAAAGCCAAATATCTCACCCTTTCTTACTTTGAAACTGATTCCATCTACGGCAGTTACATCTCCAAATTTTTTCACTAAATTTTCCACTTCTATCATGTTAATAGCATTAACTGAAAAGGTATTAACGATTTAGGTGACAGGCTACCCTGTGTCCATCTCCAATATCGATCATCACTGGCTCTTCGCGTTCACATATCCTTTCGCGGTAAGGACACCTGGTGTGGAACCTGCAGCCAGAGGGAGGATTGATTGGATTTGGGATTTCACCATCCAGTACAATTCTTTTCCTTTTCGCATCTGGGTCAGGAACAGGAATTGCAGATAATAATGCCTGTGTGTAGGGGTGTTTCGCTCCATTGAATATATCTCTTGTCTTCCCTACTTCGACCAGCTTACCGAGATACATCACTGCCATCTTATCGGTCATAGCTTTTATCACTTCTAAGTTATGAGAAATAAATAAGCAGGTAAGTCCGAACTTTTCTCGTACTTGTTTCAATAGAGAAAGCATCTGCGCTTGCACATTAACATCTAAGGAAGATGTTGGTTCGTCAGCAACTATGAACTCGGGGTTTATTGCCAGAATCCGTGCTATCACAGCCCTTTGATTCTGTCCACCGCTGAGTTCATGTGGGTACCGATTTACGTGTTCGGGATTTAATCCAACCATCTGTATTAATTCCAAGACTTTTTCTTCTATTTTATTTCTGCTAACGATTTTGTACAGTTTCAACGGCTCTGCAATACTCTCCCCTATTTTCATCCGCGGATCAAGTGATGAATCGGGATTCTGGAATATTATCTGCATTTTTGGTCTTAGCTTTCTTAAATCCTTCTTCTTGAGTTCAAGAATGTTCGTGTTTTTAAAGAATATTTTGCCTTCGGTGGGCTCGATGAGTCGTAGAAGCAATCTACCAACTGTCGTCTTTCCACATCCGCTCTCACCGACCAAGCCAAGGGTTTCACCTTTTTCAATCGCAAAACTAATCCCATCTACCGCTCTGATGTATTTTTTGCTGAATATTCCTGTTGAGAAATATTTCTTTAAGTTTTCAACTTTAATCATACAAGAAACACCTCACAAAATGGTTTTTACCTACCTCTACCATTTCTGGTCGCATACTCTTGCACCTCTCTCTTGCAAACGGGCATCGTGGATGGAATTTACAGCCTTCTGGGAGATTTATTAAACTTGGACTCATGCCATCCATTGGCTTTAAGCCCCTGCCTGGGAGAGAATCAAGAAAACCCTGTGTATATGGATGTTTGGGATTTTTGAATAATTCTTTAATATCTGCATATTCGACGATTTCTCCTGGATACATTACTGCAATGTTATCGCATAACTCAGCAGCAACACCGAGGTCGTGAGTTATCAGCAGCATGGAGGTTTTGGTGCTTGTCGTTAGTTCTTTCATCAGTTCTACAACTTGTGCCTGTATCGTGACATCCAGACCCTTGGTCGGTTCATCTGCAATGATTAATGAAGGCTCACAAGCAAGTCCCATCGCAATCATAGCCCTCTGTCTCATTCCACCACTGAATTCGTGAGGATATTCTTTTATTCTTTCCGATGGTGACGGTATTCGTACCAATTTCAGCATTTCTATCACTTTTTTTATTGCATCCTTCTTTTTTAAGCCCTTATGCAACTCAAAAGGCTCAGAAATTTGTGTTCCTACTGTAAGAACCGGATTCATCGAGGTCAAAGGATTTTGAAAGATCATCGCTATCTCTTTCCCTCTTATCTTCCTCATCTCTTCCTCATTGAGCTTGAGCAGGTCTTCTCCCCTGTATAGAATCTTACCCTCTACCTTTGTGTTCTCGGAGAGCAGCCGTAGTATCGAGAGCCCTAACACTGTTTTACCACATCCTGTTTCACCGATTAATCCAAGTGTTTCATTCTCTCCTATTTCTAAGTTAACCCCGTCTACCGCTTTCACAATGCCATCTCCTGTGGAAAAATATGCTTTTAAATCCTGTATGCGTAACAATGTCATTTCATCATCACCTCCTTCATCCTCGGGTCCAGTGCATCTCGCAACCCATCACCCAAGGAGTTGAACGCCAAAACAGTGATCATTATCATTAATCCAGGAAATACCGACAGCCACCAGCCGACCCTTAAGAACACTCGTCCTTCATTGAGCATAGCACCCCATTCCGGCATAGGGGGTTGAGCCCCCAGACCCAAAAAACCTAAGGCAGCAAGTGATAAAATCGCATGTCCAAGATGTAGTGCTGCCAAGGTTGTTATAGGGGCAACAGTATTTTGCACAATGTGGCGAGCGATGAGATAAAAATCACCGAATCCAACCGCTTTTGTAGCTTCGATAAACTCCTTTTCCTTTATTGAGAGGGTCAAACCTCTTGAAACCCTCGCATATTTAACCCATCCAAAAAGAGAGAGGGCAAGCGCTGCGTTAAATATTCCAGGCCCAAGGGCGCCGACGAGCACTAATGCTAATATTATTTCAGGAAGTGCAAGAAATGTATCCATCATGCCAACGAGCACCTTGTCTATAATTCCACCGTAGTAACCTGCGAATATTCCGATGAATAGCCCGATACTCACGGATATCCCTACGATGAACAGGCTTGCCAGGATGTCCGTTTTTGTTGCGTAAATCACCCTGGTAAGCACATCTCTTCCAAGATTGTCTGTTCCGAATGGGTGCTCCCATGAAGGTGGAAGAAGGTTATTGTATAGATCTACTTCAACAGGATCATATGGTGCCAAGTACGGTGCAAAAATCGCCAAAAATGCCAATCCTAAAATCACCATTAAACCTATTGCTACTGATTTCTGTTTCAGGAAGTGTAGAGGTAGTTTGTCTGCCAAAATGGTCTTTCGTTTGAACCAGTAAGCCATTATTCACACCTTTTCATATTTTATCCTCGGATCAAGGAAATAGTAGGAGAGATCCACGAGCAGGTTCAATAGTGAGAACATAATCGCTATGAAAACCACGCATCCCTGGATTATGGGTATGTCCCGCGCATCTATCGAATCTATCAAAAGTTTTCCGATACCAGGCCATGCAAAGATAGTTTCAACAATCACCGTGCCGCCCAACAAGTAGCCCAATTGCAAGCCAGCCACAGTGATGACGGGTATCATCGCATTCTTCAATACATGCCTGTACATAATTCTCTTCTCGTCCATTCCCTTCGCTCTTGCGGTTGTTATGTAGTCTAACCGCAACACTTCCAGCACACTTGACCTCATTAAACGCATCGTTACAGCCATCATTCCCGCGCCTAACGTGATAGCTGGTAATATCAGGTTATCAAGTCCTCCGTATCCCGCAACTGGCAGTAAATCGAGATGCAGTGAAAATAATAAAATTAGGATGAGTCCCAGCCAAAAATTCGGCATGGCTATGAAGAATGTTGCAGAAGCCATGCTCAAATAGTCGGTCTTCGAGTTTTGCCTTGCCGCAGAAATCATACCGAGGGGTACAGCTACTACCAGCGATAATATCGTTGCAGCAATTGCTAACTCAACCGTTGCAGGTAATCTGACCAATATTTCACTTAACACTGGCCTCCCCGAGATGTAAGAAGTGCCAAAATTGCCATGAAGTGCATTGTTAAGCCAGTACAGGTACTGCATCCACAATGGATTGCCGAGATGGAATATCTGTTCTGTCGCTTCGATCTCCGCTTGAGAAGGATTATACGTGACATCTCCGACAAACACTCGTTGTATGATTGTCACCGCGGTCTCACCGGGAATGAGGGATAGGAGAAAAAATGTAAGGGCGGAAGTGGCGAATACTACGAACACCGCTATTGCAGTTCTTTTTGCTATGTATCCAAGCATAGATATGTTCCCTCAGTCATTCGACTTTCCTATGTACATTTCGGGATTCAGCATGTAGTCATGTGCGATTGGATTAAACACGAAGCCTTTGACGTGGTCACGCATGACGACAGCGACTTTGTAGTATGCTACATGAATCAGAGGCACTTCATCGAGAGCTATTTCCTGTACTCTGTCGTAGATTTCCTGTCGCTTATCTGGGTCAAAGGTCTTCAGTCCCTCTTCAAGCAGTGAATCCATTTCTGGATTGCTGTACCCCCATAGGTTATAGCTGCCTTCAGAATGATACGTTCTTCTGAGATAGTAATCAGGGTCAGGCACCATCGCCAGTGCATACGCTGAAAGTTTCATATCCTTGTTTGTCATATGCTCCTTGATGGCACTCCAGTCCATCACTCTAACCTCAACCTTGATGCCCACATCTTTTAGCATAGCTTGAATCGCTTCAGCCATTGGCTGGAGCCCGGGTCTCTGTGGGTACGTGTATAAAGTGACACTGAACTCCTCCCCGCCCTTCTCGAGTACACCGTCACCATCAACGTCCCTCCATCCTGCTTCGGCAAGTAGGTCTCTTGCCTTCTCCGGGTCATAGGAGTACCCTTTAAGTCCCTTGTTAGCCCATGCAATGGTCGGTATCACCGGACCGATAGCAGGTTCAGCACATCCGTGTAGCGTTCTTTCACTTATAACCTCACGGTCAATCGCATAACTTATCGCTTTTCTCACACGTTCATCGCTGTACGGTGTACCACTAAGATTGCCAAAGGTTAACTGATATACGCGGGCGGTTGGATGCAACTCTACTTTTAATCCTGGTGTTGTTTTTAACCGCTCGATGTCGCCGTAGGGAACGTCGCAGGTAAAATCTACTTCACCCTTCTCTACGCTCATTGCTCTGGATGCTGGGTCTGGAATTTCCTTTATTATCACCTTTTCAAGCTTCGGCTTCTTCCCCCAGTAATCATCGTTTCTTAGCAGGTAAAGTGTACCGGTTGCAACATCAAAACTCTCAAATTTGAATGGTCCTGTGCCAATCGGTTTTACGATAATTCCCTTATCATCTGTCCCCGAAGTAGGACTTACGATTCCAAGGTTTGGATATTCCAAAGACGCTGGGAATGCAGCGTATGGTTCTTCTGTTGTGAATAACAGGGTATTTTTATCAACAACCTCTATGGACTTTATCATTGTTACCGCTTTCACAGGAGGATTTATCTTCAATGCTCTTTCAATAGACCATTTAACTGTATCGGCAGTGAGTTCGGTTCCATCGTGGAACTTCACACCTTTCCTCAGATGAAATTTCCATTGTACATCGCTTATTTGTTCCCATGACTCTGCAAGGCCGGGTCTGAGTGTAAAATCTGGATTGGCTTCGACTAATGTGTCAACGATCATTGCCTTTTCCTTCACAAAAGATCCGCGCTTTGCTGGATCCACGCCACGAATGCTCCACATCTCACCCACTACAAGCGTCTTTTTAGCTTCTTTTGCTGCTGGCGTTATTTCTGGCATCAGTGGAGTGGTGGCTGGTTCCTGAGTCTCTTTTTCTATACACCCTGCCATTATGCTACTCAACAACACCAAACATATTGCAATGATAGCGACCTTTCTTCTCGTAATCATCTCTGTTTTTCCCACCTCCTGCAAATTTGCACCCTATGGGGTGCTATCACTATCTTCATTTTTCACTCCTTTTTATATTTTTCTATTTTATCTTATTCTTAAGGATGTTATTTTATTTCATGATATTGAGGATACATATAAGTCTTTCGATTTTTTTATTACTTCCAAAATTGAGAAGGTCAAATGGAAATCATAAATCTTATTTTATTAGTAGATGCCTTAGCCGTGGATCTAATGCATCTCTTAGTCCATCACCAAGTAAATTGAATCCCAGAATCGCCAGTGCTATTGCCAGCCCGGGAAACGTCACTATCCATGGCGCGGTTGTGATATAACTCTTTCCGGAATTTAGAATTTGTCCCCATTCGGGTGTTGGAGGTTGGATACCCAGTCCTAAAAAACCCAGACTTGCTATAGTCATAATAACGCCACCCACATTAAGAGTTGTAAGAACAAGTATGGGACCACTGATAAAATTGGGAATTATATGTTTAAACAAAATCAGTAGATCATTAGCACCCATTGCTCTCGCTGCAAGTATAAATTCCCTCTCTTTTAGTGATAAAACAGAACTTCTTGCAATCCTTGCATAACCTGCCCAGTCTGTAATCATAATCGCAAAGATTATATTCCAGATAGAAGGTCCGAAAGAAGCATATAAAATACCCACTAACGCTATGTTCAATATTAGCCCTGGAATAGAGAGAAATACGTCAATAATCCGCCCTACAAAGTCGTCTATGAAGCCTCCAAAATATCCTCCTATTGTTCCCATGAACGACCCAATGAGCATAGATATAGTGGTTATGGTGATAGCCACAAATAAAGACACCCTTGCACCATAAATCACTCTTGAAAACAAACTTCTCCCAAGCTGGTCTGTTCCAAAGGGCTGCTCGATAGAAGGCGGTGCTAATTTATTCTCCATATCTCGTTTATAGGGATCACCTGCGATAAGTGGAGCAAGCAACCCTGCTAAAAACAGCACTATCACTATAACTAATCCCACAATGCACAACTTATTCCTTATTATCATCTTTTAATTCCCCTCTCATATTTTATTCGTGGATCTATCAATGCATAACACAGATCCACCGTTAGATTTGTTAATGCAAATGTGACCGCACTCAGTAATACAAAAGCTTGAACCACAGGAAAATCTCTTCTAAATACCGATTCAACAAAGAACGACCCTACCCCGGGCCATGCAAATACGACCTCTATCATTACCGCACCCATGATTAGATGGTGAACGGATAGCGACATGAACGTAATAATAGGGATTAATGCATTTCGTAAAGCATGTCTAAAAATAATTAATCTACCAGGTAGCCCTTTTGCCTTTGCGGTTATAATATACGCCTGATTCAACTCTTCGAGTATAGAAGCTCTTATAAATCGCGACTTTACTGCCATTATGGATATTGCCCATGTCAATACAGGTAGTACAGCGTGATTTAAGGTTCCATAACCAAAAGAAGGTAACCAATGTAAATAAACAGCAAACAGCCAGATAAACATCAGACCAAGCCAAAAATTAGGAATGCTGATTCCCAACAACGACCAGATTCTACAAGCGTGGTCTACATACCTATCCCTGTATATCGCTGCAATTATACCAAGCACAAAAGAGAAGATAACAGCGATTGAGAATGATGCCAGAAATAATTCGGCAGAAGCAGGGAATCTATAAAGTATCTCGTTAATTACTGGCTCACCCGATACCCATGATGTCCCGAAATCTCCTCTTAATATCTTTAACATCCAGTTAAAATACTGAATTGGCAGAGGCTTGTCCAAGCCCAACATTATCCTGCAATTCTCAATCATCTCAGGTGTTGGTTGTTCAATTCCTCCTGATTTTAGAATAAATTCGGCTGGGTCTCCTGGAAAAAGGTATAATAGAGAAAACGCCAGAAAAGAGACACCTATAATTGTGGGAATTACCTGGATTATCCTTTTAAAAACATAATATTGCATTTTACCCTCTCTATTGCAGAATACCACTTCAACTAAGCGCTAAGAAAAGAAAAAAAAGGAAGAAAAGAAAGGCTCATTTGATACTCACAGCATAGAACCTCGGCTCTGAATGCTCGAATAATATTCCCTCCACCTTTGGATTCGCTGCTACCACTACTACTTCATGGTACAGGGGTACGACCCCCATAGTATCGTAGAACGCTCGGTAGAGCTCTATGAATTTCTGTTCTCTCTTCGATTTGTCAAACTCTTTCACTATTCCCTGCGCTGCTTTCACTACCTCCGGCTTCATATATTTGTAAGGTTTATCCGGAGGTAAAAATCTCCAGAAGATTCGCATATAGAAACACCTCTCAGAACCACCAAAGTAGTAAATCATCATGTCATAGTCGCCCGAATTTCTTTTTTCACGGTATGCTCCACGTTCTAAAACTTCCAGGTTCAAGTTAATCCCTATATCCTTAAGCTGTTGCTGTAATAACTGTGCAACTAATATCTGGTCTCCCTGTGATTTATCCACGATCATATCCACTGTCATTCCCTCTTTGCCCAGCTCTCTTAAAATTGCCCTCGCTTTTTCCGGGTTATATTCATACTTTATATTTGCTCTCTTTATTCCTGGTGCTTCTGGGGGGAATATACCTGTATCCGCGGGTCTTACCCATCCCCCAAATATGTTCACTATTTCGTCCCTGTTCACCGCATAAGCCACAGCCTTTCTCAGCCTTATATCGCTAAACGGCTCTTTACGGTAGTTCAATATCAACTCCCACGTAAACGGCAGTTTTTTCGTATATACTTTGAATCCATCCTTCACCAGCCCATTCAGTTGATTTCTTGGCGTGTAATCATATCCACCATGGTATTCATCTATAAGAACATCGACATCCCCACTTCTTAAAGCCATAACTCGTGTATCCTCATCTGGTATCGTCTTTACGACCAGCTTCTTAAGTTTTGGCGTTAGTCCCATCCGCTCATACCAGTATGGATTTGGCTCAAATACGCCATATTGGTCTTTTTTGTATTCTACCACCTTAAACGGTCCGGTACCAATCAGTGTATTTAGAGTCCCGTTGATATCTCCTGGAGGATCTACTGAATTTGGGGACATTACGCCGAGACCATGGACATCCTGCAACCTTGCAAGGTTTAATATTGAGCCTTCACTAAAATGAAATGCGATAGTATAATCGTCGATTATTTCACTACTCTCAGGCGCTAAATCTGGATTTTTTATGTGCAACAGGTCATAAGTGAATTTTACCGCACTGGCATCCATCGTTGTTCCGTCAGAGAACTTTATCCCCCGCTTCAGGTGAAATACAATTGTTTTTCCACCGTCTTTTATATCCCAGCTCTCTGCAAGGGATGGCACGAACTCATCCTTCTCTACGTCATACTCAAGCAATCGCTCAAGAACTGCAAATTTGGGGATAGACCTGCTTATTTTTGAGGGATCTCCACTCAATTTCAAGTCTCCCGCATATCCAATGGTCAACACCTGATCTTCTTGCGTAGCTATAGAAGCATGTTCCTGCGGTTTTTGTTCTATACATCCCGCCATCATGCTACTCAACAGTACCAAGGATATTGCAATAATAGCGATCTTTCTTCTCGTCATCATCTCTGTTCCTCCCTCCTTCTGCAAATTTGCACCCTATGAGGTACTATTACCAATTTCACTTTTTTTCACCTCCTTTTATACTTTTATATTTTATTTTATTCCTAAGGATGTTAGTTTACCTTTTATTGCTGAGGATATATATAAGTTTTTCGATTTTTTTATTACTTCCAAAATTGAGAAGGTCGGATCACCTCTCTTTTGGAGCTTAACATCCCACAACCCCATAGCCACTATTTCTAATAATTTCATTTTTATCATCTCCTTTTGGTTTAACCGCTGTATAGCAGTATTGGATATGGTCGCGGTTGTGACCTATTCGGTGGTATAAAGGCATGTTCTCAGTTTTTAATCTGCTTATTTCATACATCGGCTCAGCAGAGACCTGCTCAAATCCTGCATCCACTAAAAGCTCCGTTATTACTGAAGGTTCCACACCACCCCGAAAAGGAAGTTCTATGCCCAGTTTCCTGTGATATAGAGAGTACCAGGGATTTCTTCTCTCCATGATAAGGATCAGAACATTCCCCAGTTGCCGTCTTAAATGCTGAATTACACCACTATGATGTGGCTCATGAAGGAAGAAACAGAGCTTTCCACCGGGTTTCAACACACGTTTCCACTCAATAAGTGCCTTTTTTGGATTAGGTAAAGTCCATAGGACTGCTCTATTTACAATTGCGTCAAAAGACCCCCTTTTAAAGGGCAGAGCTTCGGCATCACCCAATTTGAACTCGACTTTCGATTCAAGCCCTCGCTCCGCCGCTTTTTTCTTCGCGCTCTCTAACATCTCTTCTGAGATGTCAACACCAACAACATCATAGCCCATCTCAACTAAAATAAGAGAGAGAAAACCAGTTCCAGCACCAATGTCGAGTATTTTTTTTATTCCTCTGCCAAGCTTGTCTTGAAAAAGAGATACCCATGCTTCTCTTTCCTCTTTGCTACTTATAACATGACCAGGAGAAAGGTCAAAAGTGAAAGCCCGCCGGTTCCAGTAGTCTCTTATCTTATTTTTTATGTCGTGCATATTTTCATATCTCCTTCTTCTTTATTCACCTCTCTTTTCTCAAGACCAACTCCTGCATAAGCGTATCCACCACCTCAATACTTGCATGCTCAACCTGTGTCACATTACCGGACGCATCCATCAGAACAGTCTTTCCATCCCTCTTTTTTGCCTTGATAACCTCCCTTGTCACCACTTCTCTTTCTTTACTCCCCTTTTCCTCTAAATACACCACAAATTCGCACATTTTAAATTTTAACCTCCAATATCTCTTCTTTTATCCTCTGTATATCCTCTACAACAGATGCATGCGGTGCGTAATCGAGAATTAAAAGTCCATTCTTATCCGCCTCAATGACATTCCTGTCATATCGCACAGAATACATTTGGTCTGGACTGCAATCGAGCTCTCGTGAGATTGTCTCACATTCCATACCATCTTCAACCTTATTCACGATTACAATCTGTTTCTTAACGCCCAGGTCCCTCGACAGTTCCATCACATGCCTCGTCACTTCGACTGCCTTTGGCATCGGCTCTGTAATGGCAAATGTGAAGTCAAACTCAGATGCCAGCCCTCTACCAAAGATCTCAGCTCCTGCTTGAGAATCCACCATGACAAAATCGTTATCCGTGGACCCTGATGTAATGTATCCTATCAATAGCTTCACCAGTGCGATGGATGAGCACAAGCAGCCGGACCCACCATAAAGAATGGTTCCCATTACAATTAACCTCACTCCATCCTTCGTTTCAACAATATAGTCCTCGATGACTTCGTTTATTTCGATTTCGTTTCCATTTTCATGTGCGTGTTCATCGTCCATGCCCAATCCCAACTTCTCATGAATATTCACTTTGTTTTCTATAAGCGGATTAACATCAGAGAGTGAAACGCCAAGTGACATCGCAAGATTCATGCTTGGGTCACAGTCTATCACTAATACCCTATATCCATCCCTTGCTAATAACCTCGACAGCGTAGCTACGATGGTCGTCTTTCCTACTCCTCCTTTTCCCGTAAAGATTATCTTCTTCATTCAGCCCTCCACTGTCTCTATCACCAGCGTGCTCACGAAGACAGACTCATCGTATTCTTCGCTTACCTTCTTCGTTGGGTCCCTGTGCCGCACCAGAAACATCCATTCACCCTCACCAGTGATTGGAACCCTGGCGATACCTTTCTCATCAGTAGTAACGAGAGCCATCTCCTTACCTTCATTTTTTGATACTGCTTTCACCTCTGCCGAAGCGAGACTTTTTCCCTCATAGTATACAGTCAGCTCAACCTCGCTCCCCACTTCGCATCGGATGTCCTCTGGTACGATTTCAAGTATTCCATGCACGAGTTCGCCATGATACGTACCCACATCACCGATTGGAACAATCCTCTTTGCCATCTGATGGTATGCGCCGGCATAAATCACGTTTTTGAATTTGAACCTTGGACCTACATGATATCCTTCCTTTGTCTGTGAAAGTATGACCGAAGCGAGGTCAACAATCGCTGTGTAGTGTCCTTCTTTTTCCGCTTTAAATGTCAGCAGATGATGGTCTTCTTTGGATGTCAGTGCAGGTTCGAGTGTCGTTCCATCAGGCGAGTAAACGATAGGTGTTATCCTTTCAGGGTCTGCGGTTCCATCTGCACGCATGTTGTGCCCGTATAACAACGCTAATTCCACATTACCGTCTTCAATCTTCGCTTTTTCAAGCCACATTTCGTGACCCTGTGCCATCAGGGTCAGTGCTTTTTTTCTCAATTCCATTTTTTTCTTATTACCTCCTTTTTGTTTTTGCATGAAGAGGGAAAAAAAGAATAAATTCCCTCCAACAAGCTTTTTCATATTTTTGTTTCCTTGTGTTTCACCTATCTCTTTCACTTCTCCTTAGCAGAATGTACGAAATTGCTACCATTCCCACAATTGCAAATATAGTCTCGAAGCCCGGTATCCTGGGAGTTGGTGTGGGATTTGATGCCGAATCTGTGGTTGTTGCAGGTGTTGGTATCTGAGCTTTGAGCGTTGGCGTTGGCGTTGGCGTTGGCGTTACTGTCGCTGTCACTGCCACTGTGGGAGTAGGCGTTGCTATTGTTTTTATCTCTGCTGTGATATTTACACTCTTTGTATCCGTGTGCCCATCTCTGTCATCTACCTCTATCATATATTCGCCCGGTAAAGCCCCGGAGGTATTAAACGTCACTGTAAATGTACCATTTGTAACCGGAACACTCTTTCTTCCAAGGTCACTGGGTCCTGTTACTTTAACATTAATTGAACGCCCTTCTCTGTTAGAGATTCCCGTAATCACTAAGTCACTACCGATTTCTACATCAGCAACAGGATCAAGCCTCACCATCCTTTCTCCTATTTTTATCTGCAACATTTTCATGAAGTCATCGCTACCTGCTGCTCCTATGGTTGCATCTGTGATTATAGCTCCTATCTGCTCCTGCGTCTTCGCAGCAAGATTGGAAAGGTCTCCGCCAGCGTATGTTGCTTCTAAACCATCGAGTAAATCACCAGTACCCAGACTCCCATAGACACCATCCTTTCCCGGACTTAGCACAAACACGAGATATGTGCCGGAATCCGCGTTCCTTTGAACATCAATCTCGATTGAGAACGAGTCACCTTCGCCAGAGGTAGATGCAGTTTCATAAGTAATCCCCGAAGGAAGACCATAGAGTGCCGAATTAGAAGTGTCTATACCTTTTCCACCGCCACCTCGCGGAGCAACGACGAGGATGTCCACAGCATCAGAGCCGGGTGCAGCACCGCTGAGTATGAAACTATCACCCAGCGCAGCCACCTGAGAAGAACTTTGCACGGTTAGACCACCACTTACCATCGTCACAGTAATAGAACCATCGTCATTAAAATCCGCCACACGCTGCCCTACCTCATAATCTGTATCTATGAATGCCTCTATCTCAATGTCGTCCGGTACTCCCGTTCCATGTGTGTCTGGCGTTGGCAACTCCTCTTTAAAATTACCGTTCTCATCAATCACAATGTCCGTCTTCACGATTATGTCGTCAATTGCAATATCTACCGTATCACCCGCAGTGGCTGTGCCATTGATCACGAGGTCATCGCCGATTACGCAGGTATCAGGCATATAAAACGTGACCTTCTGCTTCACTACTGATATGTCCACGGTATCCTCATCGCCGCTATCATTATCTCTCACTTTAACCGTGTACGAACCCGTCTTAGTGAACTTGACTGTATATGTCCTTTTACCACTGTTGCTGATTGAGTGGTTGAATGTGCCAACGGTGTCGTTTTTGGGGTTGTTGTTAACACCGCCTGGGAATAAGGCGTATTGTCCTCCTGTTACCACAGACACCGTTATACTATGATCGGGCACACCTGTTACGGTCAATTTCACAACATCATCTTCAGCTACAGTTGTTTTTGCCGCTTTTATCTCAATTGCTCTCTTTATAATTTTCAGTGTCTTCTCTTCGCTCTTCAAAGACAATCCTCGTGCTTTGGACTCACTCGTAGAAACTTGAAAGGTGTATGTTCCAAGTTCCCAGCCGGAGGTATTTATATCCAAATCTTTGACATGGCTCACGTTAACTCCACTGAATACCGTTCCATCTGCCGGATTTTTCTTCAGAGTGTCGCCATTCGGATCCTTCACCTTCAGGCTCACACCGTCGTTAGGGTCTAATGAGGTGGTGAGCTTTATTGTGAAGAGTGTTCCTTGTGGCACGCTTGAAATAGTAGAGGTGCCCTTTTTCAGCTCCAGGATTATCTCTGCGGTACCGAGGTGGATCACCGTGGGGTTACAACCGCGTTCACAGGTAGCGTTGTAATCTCCTGTCCTCATCCCTCTGGTGTCGAGCCATCCCGTAGAATTAGAGAATCTCGTTTCGCCTTTGTTATTATCACTTATCCCGACCAGAGTTACTCTACCAGAGGAGTTTCCGGTCGCGTTGTAGAACTGCACGTCCTGACCCAGTATCACGGATGATGGGGTTCCATTCAAGCAGACGGTTATGTTATCGTAATTGACGATGAAGTTCTGTCCATAACTTGTCTTGATCTGCGTAGCGAGAACTACGAACGCAGATGTAGGCACTGGCACTGCCAACGCTGCAAGAACTAAGGCTGCTAATAGGACTGCTACCAATTTTACATTTTTTACTTTCATTTTCTCACCTTTCCTGTATTTTATCTGCTATAATGGCTTTGTATCGTCTGTTGTTGATACTTTATAAAAATTTTTCTATTTTTTTATTACTTCCAAAATTGAGAAGCGAGAAATTTATACACAACTTTATAATAAAATAGGTGTATTTCATATCTAACTTGCAGCAAGAATGGGAATTAGAATTTGTATCATCCGATTCTTTCAAAGGAAAGAAAGGAGATAATGAAGAGATGAGCGTGAAAGAGGTATCCTTCCCGCAGTTATCGCCGAATACTGCAAGGTTGTGGTCGTTCAAAAAGACGAAAATAAGGAGAATAACAATGAGATAGAGGGAAAGGGCTAATATTTTCGGATTTTATACCCTAATGGAAATAGGTGTGGTCAAATTCATGGTAAGAAGCAAGAAAGAGAGCGTAATAGATGTTTTGGTGGAGATAAGGTAATAAAACGGAGAAAAAAATACATTGTGGCAATCATTGATAATTTCTCCGGTCATAAAGCAGAGGCTGTGCAGAAAGAGGCAGAAGAACTTCTTATTGTTGCAAAAAGAGCGAGATTGATATTTGTG
>Ga0190305_1000156_pt1 | contig 18322 bp, 16 predicted proteins | sample 48700723_MG_FD_161678 | JGI IMG/M metagenome (GOLD analysis project Ga0190305, IMG submission 161678) | Hydrothermal vent sediment bacterial communities from Southern Trench, Guaymas Basin, Mexico - 4870-07-2-3_MG | ecosystem: Environmental > Aquatic > Marine > Hydrothermal vents > Sediment ... | reverse complement strand
TGGGCTCTTCCGGCTTCCTTTTTAACACGGTGCTTTTTTGGAGTGCCAAATAAAATATCCTGTTGTCTTCGTTTTAACTCATTCCTGATGAACTCCGCTAACTCATCCCTGTATTCTATTTCTTTGGAATATTTTTTCTTAGGAATCCATCGCTCTACGATGCCTAACACAGTGTCACATAAACTTTCAAACATTTCACACTCCTTATTGTTTCTTATTTCCTCCCCATATCTCTTTTTTATCCTTTCTTATATCTTCTATACTTCCAGTTTTACTCACAAAAGCTGCACCCTTCCACGAGAATACAGTTCCTCTATTTTTTCACGCCAGTACCTTTTTCTTTCGAGTGAAAGTTCAGAGTTGTTGCAATCCTCCTGTGCGAGTTCCTTGAGTTTAGCTCTTTCTCCTTCAAGCTTCTTGATTTTTCTCTTCGCAAAGAAACCGCCCCGATTATGTAAACGAAGTAATTCTGTGTTCAGTCTCATCAGATGAAAACTGAAGTCTTCATAGATTAATCTCACTTTAACTTCCGGGTCTGACGGTCCTTGAATCAGTTTACCATTTTCATCCTTGCGGAGGGTATTCAATAGACCCAACCTGGCTATGGATAAGTTCCATTCTTCGTCATCAGTGACTTTATACCCAAGTGCAATATAGCCTTCACGTGATACTTTAATTCCGTAAACCCACGGGCAATCTAAAGAATGTCCCTTTTCAAGGTCTTCACCACACCAGATACAGTATGTATGGTTCTCACCACAATATGGACACCACATCTCCTTTTTCTCAGAAACAGCTTTTTGCATGGTTTTATTCTCTATCAAGTTTACCAATTCTCCTCTATTTTTTCTATTTTCTTGACAGCCCACGCTACTATAAACCCAAATAAAGCGATACCTATTAAAATCCCAACTAAATCTCAACTAAAAGGAAACACCCCTATAAATAGTACTAACACTCCTGCAAACAGGATACATCCCGTGAGAAGTGCTACATTAAAACTCCGTTTGCTTGGTGCTTCTACTACATAAATCCTTCTCCTTGGCATTTTTCATCACACCTTTTATGTTTGATTATTTTTCCTCATATAAAAAGTCACTATACCCCGTACTTAAGTACGGAGCCTGTAAGTAAAAGCCCGCACTTACGCACGGGGACCCGTGACTTACTACCCTCTATACATTTACCCTATGGAATAAAAAGTTTTTCGGTCACTTCGGTCACTTCACTCCGAGACTCACTAAATCAAATCTAAACCGAAATAGACGCCTTTGAACGTTCTATGCTGAGCAACATGAGCAACTGCTCCCTGAACATATTCGCTTCCACACTCGTTCGCTTCCTCGGTCTCGGTATATCAATATCGAGGCACTTGATAAGGCTACCGGGTCTCGCAGACATAACAGCAACTCTATCAGCGAGATATACCGCTTCATCAACGCTGTGTGTCACGAACAGAATGGTCTTCTTTGTCCTTTTCCATATCTCCAGCAGTTCTTCCTGAAGCGCATTCCTCGTTTGCGCATCCACGGAGCCAAAGGGCTCATCCATCAATAATATCGCGGGGTCAGTCGCAAGCGCGCGAGCAATCGCTACACGTTGCTTCATACCGCCCGAGAGCTCATAAGGATACCGGTTCTCAAATCCTTTCAAACCCACGAGCTCTATGTATTTCTCTGCGATTCTATAACGCTCCTCACGACCTATCCCCTGAATCTCGAGCCCAAATGTGACGTTTTTGATGACCGTGCGCCATGGGAATAGCGAAAATTCTTGGAATACCATCCCTCTATCGGGAGAAGGTCCCTTCACTTCTTTACCATCCAGAATGATCTCGCCACTGCTCGGGTGCTCCAAGCCCGCAATCATTCTGAGCAACGTCGTCTTCCCGCAGCCCGAGGGACCTATAATGCACAAGAATTCCGCTGGCTTAACTTCTATACTGACGTTGTCCAGAGCCTTCAGCTCTCCCTCTTCTGTATTAAACGTCTTCGTTAGATTCCGGATTTCAAGTTTGTGGTTCATCTCACCTTATTTCATCTTATTTCATTTCACTATCCCTCTCTTCCATTTAAATAACCTGTCCTCTACGAAATGTCTGAATAAGCGGTCTAAGCATAGCGCTACCAGTCCCAGGACGAGCATGTACGCCACCACATAATCCATCTGATGCAGGAAGTAAAATTTCTGGAATAGTCGGTAACCAAGCCCACTATCGCTAACTCCGAACATCTCCGCTGCAACCACACACATCCATCCCACTCCCATTCCCACTCGAGTGCCGGTAGCAATAAAGGGTAGAGCATAGGGGAAAGCGACATATTTTATCAGCTTCCTGTCACGTATGCATCCCAGGACTTTCCCCGTCTCCACCAATACCCTGGGCACATCCCTGAATCCTGTATAGCTGTCAAGTAGTATCGGGAAGAATGCACCGATGAATATGATGAATCCCGCGGCATAATGCGTCAGATGGAACCAGACCATCGCAAGGGGTATCCATGCGAGAGGCGGTATCGGTCTCAGAACTTCAATGATAGGGTCAATCGCCTTGAATATGCTCCTGGACCACCCCATAGCAATTGCCAGGGGAAGTGCTGCGGCAAAAGCCAGTCCAAGTCCAATACCGAAATGGAGGAGACTTACCAGTATATCAGAAATCAAAACCCCTCTGAGTGCATAAATGGAAAAAATAACTGCGGAAAAACGCGGCAAGAGCAGGGGGTCTCTCACCACGTATCCCGCTATGAACTCCCATAACAGGAGGGCTATGGCAAGAGGGACTGTCCATAGCCACATATCTTTCCCCGGTAGCTTCATCTCTTACCTGTTACCTCATCATAGAAGCGGGTATCAAAGATGTCTTCTGCCTCAAGCACTTTAATACCCTTACTTTCATACCTATCCTTGTTTAGTTCGTATATAACTTTCGCATATTCGATGCCCGATTCTATCTCAAGACGGGGGTCATGAATCCAGCGCATATCTGTTGCATTTATCGAGTGCTTTATCGTTGCTACATTTGCGTTTTCCCACTTCGCGTAAATCTCCGCCGCTTCGTCCGGATGTGCAATCTCGTATTCCGTGGCGTTTATATGTGTTTTTATTATCTGCTTTAGCATCTCCGGATGTTCCCTGATCATCCTCCCACTCGCAACCAGGCAGCAGCAAGCGTGGTTTGGCCACATCGAACCCGACCACTCAACAATTACACCTTTGCCCTCCTCTTCGATTATCGTTGGCGTTGGACTGGGTAGAAAGACAGCATCCACGGTCTTCGCTCCAATAGCAGTAGCAGCATCGCTCGGACCCATAGCTTTTATATCTACATCCTTCTCCGGGTCTATCCCGTTATCCAGGAGCCATTTTGAGAGTATTGTATGCTGAATCGACCCGGGAGGGAAGGTAGCTATTTTCTTGCCTTTTAAAGAAAGCGCTCCCTTACGCTTGTATTCATCAGCGAGCTCAGGACGCACAACTATTGCGGAACCCTGAGTCTGGACGCCTGCAACTATCTTAGCATCCAGACCTTCATACATCGCCGCAATAGGCGGTGCAACACCTACGTAAGCAATATCAAGGTCTCCAGAAAGCATTGCGTGCATCTCCGGCGGTCCTGACGGGAATTCCTTCATTGTAACCTTCTCTATGCCAAATCTCGCCAGATCGCGCTCCCACCAGCCCTTTTCGTGCGCTAACATCGCTGCGATTTGATGCGTGCTTGGTTGATAGCCAATGTTGAGGGTGGTCATCTCCGGAGGTGCGGGTTCTTTCTCTTCTATGCACCCAGTTCCAAAAACCACCACTGCAATTATCCCTGCAGCCACTATCCACCCTATAACCGCGGTTCTCTTCTCCATACTAATCACCTCCTAATCTTCTGTTCTATGCTATCGAGCATTTTTCTATACATAAATGTTACTTTCTACCTGCCAGTATTTAAAATTTTCTATTTTTGTCTATTAAATTGCCCTTTTGTATAATAAAGGCGCGGGATGTGAATAAGCGACAATTGTATACCGCTGAAGCTAAAGTCAAAGTCAAAGCCAAAGCATAGCCTTCATAAATCTCCTCTTTATTTGCTCTGGCGTCAATTTTATGTTCGCAACGGTGAGGACATTGCCCGGTTTCACTATTACGTGAATGAATCTCGGTCCTTTACTGTGGTACAAACCCTCGATAGTTGACTGTAACTCCTTCTCTGTATGCACCTTCATCGTCTCCTTTATCCCCGCACTTATCGCCATTAATTCCATATCCACCTGTGAATAAGCATTCGTTAACTGGTCTCCGGTACTTCCTAACGTGCCATTGTCCAGGCAAAAAATGGAGAGATTTTTGGGGCTTTCCGCTGCTATTGTGGGTAAGATACTTGTGGCTAATAAACTTCCGTCACCATCAAGAACAATCGTTTCTCTTTTCGTTTTTAATGCTATCCCCAAGCCTATTGAAGACGCCTGACTATAACTGCCCAGCATGTAGAAGTTCAAATCTCTATCTTTGATGGTATACAATTCTTTGCCCGGTATGCCTATATTGGTGACAACAGCTTCTTCTTCTAAATATTCTGCTATTGTTTTTATTGCATCGCACCTCGTCATCTCTGGTTTGTGAATCGTTTTTTTATATTCCACGATGGTTTCCCTCTCTCTTTCTGGGAAATGTAAAAAATGCTCTTCCCCTCCACACCCATCTTCTTTCTGCCATGTTTCCGGGGAAATCAATACAACATGAGTTCTACTATTTTCATACGCATCGCAAATAGCATTGTCTATCAAATTTATTTCGGATTTGTCATCTATTATCGTGTAAGGGATATCAAACGCTTTTAACATCCCGGGTAGGTTTTTATTAAACGGTATTTGGGCAGGTATCTCCTCCCTATAAACGCCTCTCCAACTCGTTATTATCGGCAAAGGTAGCTCGTAGGTTCTGGTGAGGGACATTAACGCATTCATGGAATTGCCCAAGCCCGAGCTCTGCATAACCATCGCGGGTTTTCCACCTGCGAGATATGCACCGGCACATATCCCTACTCCATCTTCTTCCTTGTTTAGAGCGACATCGTGGAAGTGTTGAGGAATAAGATAAAAAAGGTCTTTGGCTTTACCGCATGGCAAAGTTGCTACAATATCTATTCCATTGTCTTCCATTATTTCTATTACCTTCTCTTCTATTTCGTGCCCGTGCATCTTATCTCATATTCCCCTTATTACACCTTCTCTCAATACAGGAACGACATCGTATTTGTCTATCTGGGAAACAAACTCAACATCCTCCTTATAGCCAATTTTACTTATATATTTTGCGGTGTTACTGTGGCTAATGCACTCCTTCAAATACGCTCTGTTTATCTCCAGCCCATCATTCAGACTGCTGTAAAGTGCCATAGCAACAGCAAGGTCCTCTGTTATTCCATGCCTGCTCCCTACAGCCAGTAAATTCGCACTCTTACCTTTGCCTATTTCTTCCAATCTGTGCTTAACGGCTGCTAAATTCAAACTTGAGCATATGAGTGCGCTTCCTATTCCGGTCAATAAATCAGTGCTATTAGTTGTTTTTAAGGCGATTTTCTCAATCTCCGATTGTTTGAGTTTGATATACTCAAGTAGCTCAACGGGGGAATTGCCGATGTCAAAATCGGGCAACTTTACGCCTTTATCTTCACCTGCCAGGATATATCCCTTTTTCCTTAATTCAAAAGCCATTTCTTCTCTATCTACTGGTATAACCTCTTTTACACCGTTTGCCAGAGCTGTAACGATTGTGCTCGAAGCCCTTAATACATCAATGACCACAAGGACCTCTGTAACTCCTCTACACTGAATATTATCGCCTCCGATGGTAATTCTAAATTTAGAGTCTACCAAGTGTATCACCTCTAAGTCCTCTTCTCAATGTTTCCAGTGGAATCACATCTTCTGGCTTTATATTGCCGAGGTTAACCTCGTGACCGAGATTAAGTATAAAATAAACCTGCTGACTCTTTTCCGGTGCTTCAAACAGGATGTTTCTCAATCCCACACCCTCTACGAGCTTCTTTACCATGTTCTCTTTTATCTTGCCTTCCTTATCATAGACACCTATACCTTTCCCCGATTCTCTTGCCTCCATTATCACCTTTCTTGCTCCTGCATCCAGATCACTTTTTGCTTGCTTTATTCGGTAATCTATCGTGAGCCTTGCATCTTCAAGTGGGTCCTTCTTCCCTACCTCTGTAAATACCTCAAATCCCATATTTTTGCATCTTCTTATTATTTCGCTTCGCTCTTCCCTGCCAATCTGTATAGAGCCATCGGATATTTCAACGGAGTTGAGACCTATCTGATGCGCATATTCAAAAAATTCGTCCATTTTACGCTGCAGGTAGGCAATCTCAAACAGTGTCCCTCCATTGCTTACCAGGATGCTATTATCCGTATAGAGCTGTATCTTCCTCTTGACCACTTCTTCCGAACAGAGCCTATGCGTGCCCCAACCCAGCTTAATCATATCTATATATTCGGATGCGTATTCCATCAAATCCTGCGCGGCACGATAACCCAAACCCTTATCCAGCACCATTGTGAGCCCTACCTCTCTCGGCTTTTCTGTTCTGTTTGCAATGTCTAACATTTCAAATGCCTTCCTTTTCTTTGTATTTGTATATGTAGACATTGTGCATCACCTCAAATAATCGCCGGGTTCTGTGAGCAAGAATTCTCTTTCTACTATCTGATTTTTCAATTTCTTCGCAAGCTTGTTCGCTTTTGACCTGTTTGACTGTCTCAGGGTTATGGGAACCTCTTTATCTTTATCGTGTATTTTAATACGTCCCAGGTTTCCTTTAAATGCACCTCCCGGACATAAAAATGTGCAGGCACCGCAGTTGAAGCATTTATATACATCAATGCCTTTTGAGCGAGAAAAAGCATTCGTTGGGCAGTATTCCTCCACATCGCATACATCAACATCACATTGCACACATCTATCGGCATCAAAATGTATTTCCAGATCGGTATCTTGCCACACCGCGGCATAATTGCTCTCTGCAAACGGTATTCTATCGTGAATATCGGCTATTGGCAGCTTTATCTCTTCATCCATAATCTTGAGGTTAGAAAATACCTCTTCGCTAATTACAGGAATGGGAACGGCAATGGAAGTTATGCACTCCGGTCCGGTTGACGTGACAAAGCCACCCATAAATTCCGCATCCATCCCGTGCATATCCGCAATCACCGAAAGATTCGGCTTTTCTCTGCTACTTCTCGTTCCTTCGCCAATTACATATCCCATTGCACCATTTACCATTATTTTTGTTCCGATACCGACGGTCTTGAGCAGAGGGTCGTTTTCCAATGGGTTAATTTCACCACTACCAGTCACCGAAATTTCTTTGTAAGGTCCCTTCAATCCTCTAACCGAGAAAATACTTCTAACTTCGCCTTCTTCTGGATTCACGAATGCCATATAATTTTTAAATGAGCTGCGAGTGGTAATCATTCTGGCGAATTGTAAATCCTCTTTGCTTATTCTTCTTTCGATTATTCTGTTTCTATCGCTGGTTTCTACTTTTACTTTTACTTCTATCTGTTTACCTTCCACTATCTCGCGAAACAGATGCCCGCCTCCATACTCATGGTTTGCACGGGCTGTTCCATAAACGAATACATCCACGATACCCAACCTTTCATTTGGGCACGGACCCGGAAAAGCAGGGATGCCGTTCAACCAGACCTTATCCGCTCTCTCAAATTCATTCCTTTCTGCTACGGGTATGGATAAAATCGCTGCCGTACCGGACATTATAGCACATGTAGCACAGGTAACTACATCTATGTCCTCTGCTGTAACCGGCTCTTCATTTCTCACCATCTGCTTGAATTCCTCAGCGGTGAGAACAACTGCTTCTCCCTTCTTTATCTTTTCGTTTATCTCCGTTACGGTCTTTCTCTTATCCATCTTTTTTAGTTATAAAAAGGGTGCTTATAATACCCCAACTCGTTCTAACACCGCTTCAAGAGGCACTGAATGCGACTGCACCCCTGCCACTTCGTATGCATCCGCGCCCATTGCCAGCGCAATTAGCTGAGCGTAATTCAGAACAGGCAGTCCAATCTCCATACCGCTTTCATTTTCAATGAGCTCCTGATTTCTATCCAGTGTCATCTGACAGCCCGGGCAAGCCACGAGAACAATATCAGCCCCTGCCTCTTTCTGCGAAGCTTTTTGATCAAACTTTCTTAAAGTTTGAGCAGAACGAAGCTTTCTTTGCGTAATTTCTCTCGTAAGGTATCTTCGTTCTTGCTCCATTGTATGCCCGAAGCCCATACCACAGCATAAGCTCTTTTCCGCATACTCAACAGGCTCTGCTCCGGTAACCGAAACAAGTTCATCCAGTAAATTCGGTATCGCTAATTTTCTGAACATCCTCGTATAATGGCAGCCGTTGTGCGTAGCAACTCTCAGACCGGCAAGGCTATGCTTGCTACGCTTTATTTCCTCTTTTATCCTGCCCCTTTGCGCCCATAGTATCTCTGAAACGTGGGCTATATTGACCCCGCCTTTGTATTTCCTGTTCACCCTGCTCAATATTTCTTCATTTACCCGTTGCCCTATCCCACTCTTCAAAACACCCGCTGACTCCATGAGCACGCCATAACTTGTTTGACATACTGGCGCCACATTTGGATACCCTGCTTCTTCCGCCAGTGCGAAATTCCTCGCATTTACCGCGAGCATTGTAGAAAACGGTATTTTATCACCGTAATAAGCAAATCCAGTACATGTTGAGTGTCTGGGGTCGTCCATATAGTCAATTCCAAGCCGGTCAAAGATGTATTTTATACTCGTGGTAATGCCAGGATAGTGTGCATCTCCGATACAACTGTGGAACAAATAAATTTTATTCTCAGGAACCCTTTTCTTTACTTCCTCGATTTCTCCTTCCTTTTTGAACCTTTTATGCCCGGTTCTATCCACAATTTCCCGTATCTCATCAAGTGAATTTTGAGGTATTTCGCGATAGAGCCCCTCAAGTCCGAGCTCTGACCGGATCTTTTTCATATTGTTGTGTATCTTCTCCCACAAAAAGCCCCATTCCGGAAACTTATCCGGCGAATGTGTATCAAGTGTCACACATAAACCTCTCTCGTAAAGCGAATTGCAATGTATCTCGTCATGGCATTTAATCCTCCCTCTCTCGTTTTCCCTCAAAACCTTAACTATATCTGCTACACAAATTCCTTTTCTGCAAGCGTATTTACAGGCATGGCAAGAAAAGCACTTCTCTAAGGGATAATCCTCTTCCTCTACATCTCCCCCGGTGATAAGAAACTCCACCAATCTTCTCGGATTGTACCTCTTATCTATTGAAGCGGCAGTGCAAATGGAAGTGCACGCACCACATTGAACGCAAGAATAAAAATTTGAGATACGAGAGTCTGTGAGTAACCAGCGCACCCCGAATTTCTTCAGGTCTTCTTCCCGCAGTCCTTTTTCCAGACGTGCACCTGGCAGGGAAACGTATTTCATCTCTTCTGATCTTATCTCTTTATCTCTTCCACCATCATCCCTCAGATTCTGTACTATACTATCGAGCATTTTTATATACACAAATGTTCCTCACTACTTGCCGGTATTTAAATTTTTCTATTTTTGTCTATTAAATTGCCTTATTGTACAATAAAATAAAACATCATCAACACCTGTGGAAATTGATGAAAAAAGTTAGGCTTAATTTAAAATTAGTTAATCCCAGTAAATTAGTAGAATAGAGGGATAGAGAGGAGGTTAGGTTAGAGATGACAATGGTGGTTGTGACTGGAATGCCTGGAGCAGGCTCATCAACAGTGATAAAAGAAGCTTTGGGCTTGATAAAGGGTAGAACTAAGAGGGAGAGATACAGTGTGAGGAATTATGGTGATATAATGTATGAGGCAGCCCTTGAAGAGGGAATTGTGAGGAATCGGGATGAACTGAGGAGATTATCGGTTGAGAAACAGCGTGAAATACAGCTTCGTGCCTGTGACAAGATTACAGAATGGCGAAGAAGCACCGGTCATATCATTATAGATACCCATTGCACGATAAAGACTCCTGCGGGTTATCTACCGGGTTTGCCTGAATACGTGCTTCGAAAACTGAAGCCTGATCTGTTCGTGCTCATAGAGGCGAAACCGGAGGAGATAATGGAGCGAAGGCGTAAAGACAAGACGCGGGAGCGAGATGTAGAGGCTAAAAGCGGTATAGAAGAGCATCAATTCATGAACCGCGTGGTGTCAATGGCTTATGCATGTCTCACCGGTGCACCGGTGAAGATAATCAAGAACCATAACGGTGGGTTGCGGGAAGCGGCGGAAGAATTCGCCGAGCTGCTTTAGTTGGTTAGTTGGTTGGTTGATTTATATAGTTGATTTTTTACTCTTCTGCACCTCTTATCCCCATATTTATCGTCACTTCTGCTATATCCTCACAATATTTCGCTATTCTGCCCAGACTCTGTAATACAGAAAGGGCGTGTATCTTATCAGCACCTTGCTCTTCCCTCAGGAGATGCTCACTTATTGCTTCAGACTCCTCGGTCAGACTGTTTGCATCTTCTATCGCTTCATTCGCCTTCTCTATATCCATCGCGGATAATGCATCCAGCGTTTTGATAAAGAGCCCTCTGGCACTGTTACCTATCCTCTCTATGCTCCTTATGTCCTCCTCTGGTACTTTTATCATCGTTGAATTTCTCGCTATATTCTCCACATGGTCCCCTATCCGCTCCATGCTCTTCACTATTATCCGGTATCCCAGACTTTCCCGTTCTCTGTCCACACCTATCTTCTTCGCCAGTTCAGGATCACTCATTGCGGCTTTAAGCTGCCTCACTATCAGTAGATAAAACCTGTCTATCTCGTCATCGCGCTCTATTATATCGTCAGCAAGATTAGAATCGTTCTTGCGAAGTGATGCTATCGCATCTCCATGCATTGAGATTATTATCTTTGACATACTGCGAATCGCATCCTGAAGGGTGAAATCCTCGTATTTCAAGAAGCTTTTTAGTATTATCTCCCTTGCCGATTCCCCTACCACTTCCATACCTATCAATCGCTTCCTGACCTCCTCCTTTATCCATTTCCTCTCCTCTGCACTGAATCCTTTCGGGGAAAGAAGCTTAACGATATCGTAACCAACGAGGTAATGAGCGATGAGGAATCTGAAATTGCCTTCAAGCCCCTCATCCTCTGTGAGCGTAAGCTCAGCGCAATTCACCTTCTGCTTCTTCGCCTTAACCGGAGTAATCAGAAGGGATTTATCGCCGCGCTGGAGAAGATAGAGTTCATCACCCTGCTTTATTCCCGCCTCTCTTGCCCATTTTATAGGTAGAGAGATGGTGAAGGTGGAACCCCCAGTCAGTTGAATCTTTCGTTTCTCTTTTTTCATTTCATCACATTTACTCTTTATTTATCTCCTTATATCTATATATTAGAAATATAATTACATAAAAGTGTACACGAAGCAATTCTTTTTATAAACGCAGTACATAAGATATGATGGGGTTAGTATGGAGAGGGAGGACTATATTCCAAGATACGAGTATGAGCGGTTAGAGAGCGAATACAGGCGCCTGAGACGGAAGTATGAGGAGACGGAAGCGTATAAGGAGGACCTGGAGAAGCTCGTTTCTAAGTCCCGGTCACCGCCTTTGGATTGCGGATTCGTGGTGGAGAAGCTTGATGAGGGTGCGATTGTGAATTTAAATGGAGCATTAAAGGCTTTACCTTATGGAACGCTAACCGATGAGGAGATAGAGGACCTGAGAGAGGGCAAATATGTCTTCATAGGTCGTATTCCTGATAAGAACAATCCGAGTGGGTTTACCATCGGCATCACTAGGGTGTATGATCGTATGGTGGATCTGGAAGTGGGAGAAGTAGAGGAGCTGCGTAAGGATAGCGAGGGATGGATAGGGGAGATATCAACGGGTAAAGGACGTGGCAGGATATACAAGAGATTGCGAGATGAAGACAAAGCGAAGTTAAAAGAGGGTATGAAGGTCGGGCTTCTCCCCGGTACTTTTGACATATTGAAGACGTACAAGACGAAGGAGTTCACCCGTTATGAGATCACGAAGAATCCCGGGGTGAGTTTTAACGATATTGGCGGTTTGAAAGAGGTGAAGCAGGAGTTGATAAATAGCATCATTCTTCCGATGCTAAATCCTGATGATTATGCGAGATATGGAGAACGTTCACGGCGCATACTCATGTATGGTCCACCGGGCTGTGGTAAGACGATGTGCGCGAAGGCGCTGGCGTCAGCATTGCCCAACTGCGAGTTTGTGAAAGTAGGTGCAGGTGAACTATTCAGCATGTGGCTCGGTGAGTCAGAGCGGAATGTGCGGATGGTGTTCAAGGCAGCGAATGATAAATTGGAAGAAGGAGAGAACGACTATGGTGTGATCTTCTTCGACGAGATAGATGCTTTAGCTCAGGAGCGAGGCATGTACACGGGCTCATCCGGGGCACCGGAACGAGTTACAGGGCAACTGCTGGATATTCTGGATGGTTTCTACTCCCTCCACCCCCATCTCACCGTGATAGGCGCTACAAACCGGTTGCATTTGATAGATTCGGCATTCAGAGCTCGATTTGATAAGATAATAGAGGTGCCGAAGGCGGATAAAGAAACTGCTTATTCCATCGCGAGCATATATGTGAAGAAGGTCCCACTTGACCGTCATGTGATAGAAGAGGCGGGAGGAGAAGAAGAGGCGAGGAAGGCACTGGTGCGGGGGATTGTGGAGTATATGTTCGAGGATAAGTACGTGGAGACGGAGATAGGAAGGATAAAGAGAGGGAATACAGTCACCGGTCGTTTTATCGCACAGATATTCAACTATGCGAAGGATAAGGCGTTGGAGGAGCGGACGTTACTCATGCTGAAGCGTGGCAGAATAAAAGATGCAGGTATGCGTAAGATGTGGGACGAAGAAGGAATGGCAGATATATTGGATGCAAAGAGGAAGATGGAGGAGTTGCAGAAGCAATACAAGCGTATAGAGGATATAGGAGTGAGCATGAGGCATCTGAAAGAGGGCTTTGACAAGTTTGTAGAGCGAAGAGCGGAGGAGATGATCGCATCGGGATACGAGACGATGCCTGAGGAAGACACTGGAATGCACTTCTAAGGGCGTATAAAATGGGGAATGTGGATTTGAGTAGATGGCAGGGGATAGAGCATGAATTCAGGGTAGGTATAAGCTCAGAATCCCCCGGGTTATATCGCTATGCGCGATTCTATCACGTGGACGAGGTGATTCACGCACTTGAGAATTATACATTCTTCGATGGTATAGAGGCGATATGCTCAAAGTTGAGGAGGAGGAATGATGGCTTCCTGCGTAATGGTTCACGGATTTATATCTGCACGGGTGGGCATCTGGAGATAGCCACACCAGAATGCAGAGATGCATTTGAGGCACTGAAATATGACAAAGCCGCGGAACTGTACATGCAGATAGGGGTGGAGAAGGCGAATGAGCGATACAGGGAGAAGTTAAAGAGGAGAGGCTCACAGAATACTTATATACAGTGCTGGAAGGCGAATGTGGAGATAGACAAGCGATACAGCCGTGGCACGCATGAATCATACATAGCAGATCGCAAGAAGTTTGTGGGCAAGGAGAATTTACTCATTCCTTTCCTGGTGCTTCGTAAGATATTCTTTGGTGCTGGTGGCTTTGTAGCGGAGAAGGACGGAATAAAATATGTGGTTTCACCAAAAGCGATGGTTTCAAGGCGTGTTCTAACTGAATCACCCTCTCAGTGGCCTATATTATCAACGAGGGACGAGCCATTGAGTACAAAGGATAAATACCGGATTCATATCACCTCGGGTGAAGGTGTTCGGTCTGAGGTTACCAGACTGCTCAATAATGCGCTCACCTCTTATGTAATAGATGCGATAGAGTCAGAGAAGCTAACACATGTGGAGGAGATATGGAACCCGCTTCAGACTTTTAAAGATATCTCGTTGAACACCGAAGGCGACTGGGTAATAAAATTGATGAATGGGAGGACAGAATCTGCAATTGACTATCTGAATCATTATTATCTATCGGTGATAGAGGAACTGTTTGAGGAGCGAGAAACATCCTACTGGGATGAATACGCGTTAGACACCTTCAAGAGGCTCAGTGATAAACTCAGTCAGGGCTTGCTTGAGGACATGTATGTGGTGAGGCGTCTGGAATGGGTGCTGAAGCGGTGGGTGATAGAGCATGAGATAGATGATTTTGAATATGATTATATCCCGAAGGGGAAGTTTGATTATCGGAGCATGTACCTGATGGATGAGCGAATGGAGAAGGAGATAGCAGCATCTTTCGATTTCACCAATCTATGTGACTACGATTTATATGAGCACATTGCCGACAGGATAGGGGTAGAGCGAATATTAACGGAGGAGGACTTAGGAGAAGCGCTTCTATTCCCACCGAAGAACTCGAGGGCAGAACTGCGTGTGAGGCTTGCATCAGAATTTGAGAATGCAGCGCTCAGCTGGAATAAGATAACAATAACAAAAGAGCCAAAGATAAAGATAGATATGAGTAGACCAACGGGCGAGGAGTACTCAAGGTTATTCGAGCGGTATCCGGAACTTGCGCGGATGCCCAGTGCAGTAGTGGTATTCCTGCGTGAGAGGCGCCGTGGTGAATCAACAAGGCAGGTTCTCGTTCGGCTACTGGCGGAAGAGGAGGATATAAGGGGCTGGGAAGAGGAGATAAGTCGTGAAATAAGGAACAGAATAGTCAGGAATCCATATCTGGACTATTTGATGTATTCAAATAACAAGACCTACCGATTTGACCAGCTGGATGGCTGGGATGAGGATAGCATAGCGAAGAAGGTGGAAGAGATAAAAGCGGAGGAGAAGAAAGGGGAAAAGGAAGAGGTATAAGCCGGATGAACAGCCGGAGGAAGGGGGCGGAGAGTAAGATAAGGGGGATAGAGCAGGAATACCCTGTGAGTGCGAAGGCGAATTTGAATCCTTCATTACTTGTAAATGCTGCAATTCGTGGTTTGAAGAGGCATGGATTCTCTCAGGACGTCATCTGGGATACAGCAACGGAGATATCGCAGGAAGTGCATGAATCGCGAATAGCATCCAGTTACGGGAATAACGGGTGCCGAATCTACAACGACATGGGGCATCTGGAGATATCTACACCTTCGTACAACAATCCCATTGATGCCATGGCATACGAGAAGGCATCGGAGATATATGCGCTCGTGGGTGCGAGGGAAGCGAGTCTGGCATTGAAAAAGGAGGTTCTGGTACACAAGAATAATGTAGCTAATATCGCGCTGGAGAAGGGGTTACGGAAAGGTAAACGGGTGAAGACGATTACGTATGCCACACATGGTAATATAATCACACTCAGAGAGGCATGCAAAGATTGGAGCAGGGTGGAGAGGGCACTTATACCGTGGGTCATCACCCGAATCATCTTCACAGGCTCAGGTGATGTAGTCTCAGGTGAGTTCGTAGGTCATGAGGGTGTGAAGTTTGTTATTTCACCGAGGGCAATGTTTGTAACCCAGAAGTCATCGCTATCTACCACTGTGGATCGCGGTATACTGAACACAAGAGACCAGCCACACGCGGCAAGGCGTTATTGGCGGCTTCATGATATCCATTATGAGGGGTTGCGGTGTGAATATTCGATCTTCTTACGCGATATTGCGCAGGCGCTGGTGATTTGCGCTTTTGAAGCAGGGTTACTGGATGCAGCACCAGAGATAGAGGACCCTGTGAGGACTTTTAAGACGATATCTATGGATACTCAGGAATGTGAGTGGAAGATAAAGCTGAAGACAGGAGAGATAACAGATGCGGTAAGCATTTTAATGTTCTATCTGGATGCGATGGAGAAGGTAAGCACGGAGTATGGAGGCGACGGGTGGGGTGAGAGAGGGCTGAAATGCCTGAGCAGACTGTTAGAGAGATTTGAAGCACGGCGTATAGAAGATTATGTGGATGGGATAGATTGGGTGACGAAATTAGCATTGCTCGTGAACTATGAGCCGAAGAGCGCTTCAGAAGGGATCAGTATCTGTAATCAGTATGCGTTACTGGATGAGAATCTTGGATTTTACATCAAAACTAAAGATGATGAGGATGAGGTAAAGGGTGCCAGTCTCTTCAATCCAAAGGAGTCGCTGGCATTTGCAGAACGGGAACTGCCAGGTGTGGACAGGCGTTCATACTCAGCGAGGGTGAGGCATGCACTATTCAATGCTCCGGAGCAAACACGAGAATTCTTCAAGGCGGAGATGATGAAGCGATACAGGGCACATGTGAGGAGCCTTAGCTGGTCAACTATGGTTCTGAACGAGGCGAAGATATTACTGGATGAGCCGTTTATGCTCAACAAGGATGAGATGGCGAGCTGTGAGGCTAAGGACATGGAGGAGAGTCTATCAGTGGCAAAGCGATTATATCCGGAGAAGGTGATTTATTAGAAATCAGAAGTAAAGTTTATCAGAGGCTAAAACAAATCAATATAGGTATATTATAAACGAATGAGGGCGAAGGGGGTTGAGTAAAAGTGGATGTAGTTGTATTTGAGCTTGAGCACATGGAGGACGAAGAGGTAGAAGAAGAGGAAGAGATAACGGAAGAGGAAGAGGAATATGTAAAGACCGAAGAGAAGGAGTACAAGTACAGGGATACAAGCAAGGACAATGAGATGGCAGCCATAATGGAGCGTTTGAAGATGAGGGAGAAGAAGGAGAAAGCAGCGGATCTCGTGAGTAAGTTAAAGGGCAAGAAGAAGGTGAACAAGAAGATAATGCCTTATGAGATATATGCTACATCAGGCGAGTGACGCGACGCATGAAAATAGTACCCGGGGTGGCATCACAGGCATTGGGTGCGCGCATTGCTGCGGAACTGGGTTGTGAACTTGTATCGTGCGAGTTCAAACGTTTCCCGGATGGTGAATCATACACAAGGATAATAGGCGATGTAGAAGGAGAGCATGTGGTAGTAGTACAGAGTATAAGGAGCGATACCGACCTGGTAGTTCTGCTGCAATTGCTGGATGCAGCGGAAGGCGCGTCTAAAATCACTGCTGTTATCCCTTATCTCGGGTATGCGAGGCAGGATAAGCGGTTTAAGCCCGGTGAAGCGGTATCAATAAGGGCGATAGCGAGGAGTATATGTTTTAGTACTCCTGCTCTGGATAGTATCTATGTGGTTAATGTGCATGACCATGCAGAATTGCGCTACTTTCAGGTTGGCGTTGATGTCCATGTCCACGAGCTGGATGCATCACCGCCAATCAGTGATTATATAATGAAGATGGGGATAGCGCCAGCTTCGATTGTGGTAATAGGTCCGGATGAGGGTGCAGAGGAGTTAGCAAGAGCAGTTGCAACTCCTTATGGATTCGATTATGATGTACTGGAGAAGAAGCGGCTAACGGGTGATGAGGTGGAGATAAAGCCCAAGGAGCTGAGTATTGATATTGAGGGTAAGAATATCTTTATTGTTGATGATATCATATCCACCGGTGGTACCATCGCAGAAGCAACCAAGCTCCTGCGAGAGCAGAATGCGGGTGATATTTACGTTGCATGTGTGCATGGTCTCTTCGTGCAGAATGCCGTTCTGCGAATGCTCCATGCGGGTGTTAAAGAATTAATTAGCACAGATACGGTGGAGTCGCTATTCAGTCGTGTGAGTATAGCGAAGCTGGTTGCGAAAGAACTTGAACCCGGGCTTCAGTGATTCCTGAACAGTTTCCTTATCTCGCTACCAACGGTCTCAATCTGATGCTTGCTTATCTTCTCCCTGCTCATCTTAAGGAATGGAATACCTTTCCTGTATTCTTCTACCCATTCAGATGCGAATTCACCACTCTCTATCCGCTTCAACGCATCCTTCATCCTCGCTTTCACATCTTGACCGATTATCTTATGCCCTACTGACCACATTCCATACTCTGCGGTATTGGATATAACCTCAGCCATACGTTTTATCCCACCCTGCCATATCAGGTCAACGATGAGTTTCATCTCATGTACACACTCGAAATATGCCATTTCAGGTGGATAGCCTGCTTCTACAAGCACTTCAAAACCGTTCTTCATCAGTTCCACCAGACCCCCACATAACACACACTGTTCACCGAAGAGGTCTTCATACGTCTCCTCCTCGAATGTACATTCGAGAATCCCTGCTCTCGTCCAGTGCATCGCCTTCGCCATTGCCAGTGCCACCTCGCGTGCCGTACCAGAAGGGTTCTGTTTCACTGCGACCAACCCGGGCACTCCAAAAC
>Ga0190305_1000152_pt1 | contig 18658 bp, 17 predicted proteins | sample 48700723_MG_FD_161678 | JGI IMG/M metagenome (GOLD analysis project Ga0190305, IMG submission 161678) | Hydrothermal vent sediment bacterial communities from Southern Trench, Guaymas Basin, Mexico - 4870-07-2-3_MG | ecosystem: Environmental > Aquatic > Marine > Hydrothermal vents > Sediment ... | reverse complement strand
GTCCAGCAGTTCCATTACCAGGGTCAAGGATAACCCTGAGTTTTCTCCCGGGATAGGTTATGGAGAGAACCTTCTCAAGGTAATCCATTGATACATCCTTCTTCCTCAACTCACCCTTCCCTTCAAGAAAGTCACTGTTAATGATCATGGCCTTCAGTTTCTGTATCCCATCACCAAACAGGGTCTCCTTTTCAATCATAATCTTGAACCCATTGTATTCCTTTGGATTGTGACTCCCCGTTATCATAATCCCACCATCAAGGTTGTAGTGAAACACAGAGAAGTAGAGAAGTGGGGTGGGAACCATGCCTATGTCCATCACATTTATACCCGTTGATGTAATCCCAGTTATCAGGACATCGTGGAGGTGGGGTGAGGATAGTCTTGCATCATAACCCACAGATACCTCAACCCCCCTGTTCCTTCTGATTAATGTTCCATATGCCCTTCCAAGGGCAAAAACAAGGTCGTCAGTGAGGTCTGTTTCAACTATCCCCCTGATATCATACATCCTGAAAATCTCATCCTTAACCTGCATTAAGCACCTCCTTTTGAATAGTTTATTCCCAGACGGTGTATATATCCAGAGCCTGTTGGATTGACACCGTAATTGAGGTAAAATTCCTTTGCTCCAGGCATATCCTGTTGATAAAACTTGAACCCAACATCTATGAGAATGGATCCAGCAGTACGGTCAAGATAGGAATCTGTATGGCCTGATGTGAAGGTAATTGGAGCATTCCCTTTATCCTCCCTAACTGCATTTGATGATGCAGATGGAAGGAAGGACAAATGGTTGGCGCCAAGAGTAATCTCGTCATTCCAGAGAGAGAGAAGGAACAGCTTCATTTAATCACCCGTATCTTCTTTTTGTCCATGCTTGATTTTATAAAATATATCCCATTTTTCAAGGGGGTATTCAACATTCTTCCAGACTCTCACCATCCATTGATCAGAATATATGTTCGTTTCATACAGGTATTTTTGTTACTTTAATTAAGGGTGTCAATCAGGATTTGCCTTATTGATTCAATCTTTTCTTCAAGTTTATTCCCCTTAAGATGTTCCATAATCCCGACGGTTCTCTCACAGGAAATGAACGGGTCACCCGTGAGAAGAAAGGACAGGGCAAATATACTTCCTGATATATCCCCTGCACCGATTACATCCTTATTGAAGACCCTGTTTGGATTGAATGTTTCAATTCTTCTGTCATATACCACAGTTGCTCCTTCACCTGCAAGCGTGATAAAAAAAATGACTGTCTCTGGCAGCTCTTTTAGGCCTTTGGGATATTCTTTCCCTGTAAAAGAGTTGTATTCCTCCCTGTTCATCTGAATAATATGGAATTTTCTGAGGATTGTATCCACCAATTTTCGGTCAAGCGAGATTCTGTATCTCCTCCCGTTTTCATGCCTGCCAAGAGTTAAATTATGAACATCTATCATTTTTATCTTTGAGTTCACCATGTCTATGCTCTCAAGGGTATCCAGGGAAAATTCCCATCCCATAACAGGATTGAGCATGAGGAGTTCCATCTCTCCAGGGCAGGATAACATCTCAATGTCAATTCCGGGGGCATATGGGGTTATAAATTCATATCTGTTTTCACCGAACAAGTGGATTGTATTCCTGTTGGTTGCATTGGAAATCTTTATACATTCAGTTGATACATTTTCGGGAAGGAGATTAAAAAGGCATTCTTTTAACTCAATCCCCACATATGTGATAGGGTAGACCTCTGCATCTCTGTGTAAAGACAGGGTGAGAAGATTGTAGGCAATACCACCCCACGACTGGATGGAGAATTCAGGACTCTTTATAATATCAAAACTCAGACATCCAGAAACACCGATTTTCATGGTATAATACAATGGGTAAAAACCATCCTGTCAAGGGCAGAATTTCTATATCTAAAGATAATCATCCAATTATCTCGTTTTATAGATTTTCAATTAAATACTTGACATAATCCCTGATAATTCTTATAATCAGGATGTGTTAATACTTTTAATAGCCTTAAATGTCACCGGGTATGAACAGCCGGGAATCTATGTTGGAATCCAGGTATGGGGAGAGGTACGAAATCCAGGACATTATGCAGTTCCCCCCAATATAAACATAGTAGAGGCAATCTCCTTTGCTGGTGGTCCTTTAAGGTCTGCCAACCTGAACCGTGTGAAGGTCGTCAGTATAAATGGTGATGTTGTAATTATTAATGTGAACGACTTTATAAATGGGAAGAAAAAATCTATACCTATGATATCACCAGGTGATGTGATTATTGTCCCTCGTTCAGCATCTGCCACACTGGGTGATGTGGTGCGTTTCTTGAGTATAGTTGCCGGAGCAGTTGCTATTCTCTATCAAACATTCTGGAGCAGGTGAAAGTGCAGGAAACCTCCTATTTTGATTCTTCAAGATTTTTAAATGATACACACCCTATTGGTATTACATCACGCCTCGAAAACTCCAAAATAAGGCAACCTATGATACACGGGCTATTTGAAATGGAGCATAGTAAGGTGAAAAGGAATTGTGATAAAAGGGAGGGTAGACAATGATAAAAAAGGCTTTAATTATCGGAATAGTAAGTTTTATTATTGTTTTTGGTCTTTTCTATGCCCAGAACATGATAGGCGGTGGCAAAAAATCCGATACATCAGACATACTGCTTAACCAGTGGAAGGAAAAGGCACATCTCCTTGCGCAGATTGTTTCAGAAGGGGTATCTGATGAAGATGAGATTGTTACTGGTATACTCCTTAACAATGCGAAGGATAATTTTAAGGAGAGCAAGTACATTACCATAATAACAAATGATGGAATTATACTTGCTGATTTCGATACCACAAGGGTGCTTGAAACATATACTGGTCCAAGGGTAACCGGGAGATTGACAAAAATCACCCCTCGGGGTCAATTGATTGATATTGGAACGCCGGTGATTTGGGGAGACGAAAAGGTTGGAGAGGTTCATATTGGGCTGAAATCAGAGACAATATACGGAAAAAAGGAGGAGACACCCATTACAAGGTATCTCATGTTTTCAGGAATAGCATTTGTGCTCATGTTCCTGATTTCCATTCCGTTGACAAAAGGGGCTCAGAGGGTTACAGAGGTATCAACAGGGCTGGAAACCCTTACTGAAGAGACAGAAAAATTGAAGGAGGCAGTAAATAACCTAAGGCAGGAGGAAGAGAACCTCACAAAGGCACTTGACGAAAAGAGAAAAGAACTTCAGGAAATAGAGAATCAGATAAAGCAGAAAAAGGAAGACATGAAGTCCATTGATGAAGAATGGCGGAACATTGGTGAGAAAAGGATGCAGGTTGAGGAATTGAGGTCCGAGCTTTCAAAGTTAACAGTGGAACTTGAAGACAAAAAGAAGGAACTTGAAGAGGTAAAAAAGGCAATAGAAGAAGGTAAGACCGCTGTTTCAACAGCAAAGAGTGAGGAAGAGGCATTACTTGACAGTGTTGTGAGTGAAAGTAATATTGATGCAAGGATAGAGGAGAAGAAGAGGCAGGAAGTGGAACTCACCCAGAGAATTGTTGCAAAGAGAAGGGAAGAAATTGCGCTTTCCGCAAGGGTTGAGGCAAAGAGAAAGGAACTCATTGAACTTGAAAGGAAGATTGAGGAACTGAAGGGGAAACAACAGAGGTAATATGGAGAGGTATAATTTCAAAGAGATTGAGAAATTTTCCCAGAAGCGGTGGGAGAAGGCAAAAATCTACAAAACTCCTGAAAATCCAGAGAAGAAATTCTATCTACTTGAAATGTTCGCATATCCTTCAGGGGATATGCACATTGGGCATACAAGGAACTATGTAATAGGTGATACTGTCTGGAGATACAAGAAGATGCAGGGGTATGACCTTTTACATCCATTTGGTTGGGATGCATTCGGGCTTCCTGCTGAACAGGCAGCAATAAAAAGGGGAGAAAGTCCTAAAAAATGGACATATGGAAACATTGCCACATCAAGGAATACACTGAAGAGGCTTCAGATAAGTTACGACTGGGACAGGGAGATAATTACAGCAGAACCAGAATACTACAGGTGGAATCAATGGCTCTTTCTGAAACTCTTTGAAAAAGGGCTTGTTTACAGGAAGAAATCTTTTGTAAATTGGTGTGATTCCTGCAAAACAGTCCTTGCAAATGAACAGGTTATAGGTGGAAGGTGCTGGAGATGTGGAACATCTGTGAGAAAGAAAGAGATGGAGCAGTGGTTCATAAGAATAACCGCCTATGCAGAAAGGCTGCTGAACGATATAGATAAACTTGAGGGGTGGCCTGAGAATGTAAAGACCATGCAGAGGAACTGGATTGGAAGGAGTGAAGGTGCAGAGATTGATTTTTACACAGAGGATGGATACAAACTTCCTGTATTCACAACAAGACCCGATACACTCTTTGGTGTAACCTTCATCTCAATAGCACCAGAACATCCATATGCCAGAAGTATTGATAAAGAAGAGGTTAAAAAATATATAGATAATGCTTTAATGATGAGTGAGATAGAGCGTCAAAGTGAAGAAAGGGAAAAAACGGGTGTGCCAACTGGGAAGTTTGCTATACATCCATTCACTGGTGAGAAGATAGAGATCTGGGTTGCCGATTATGTTCTTGTTTCATATGGGACTGGAATTGTAATGGGAGTGCCTGCACACGACCAGAGGGACTTTGAATTTGCAAAGAAGTACAATATCCCCATAAAGGTTGTAATAATGCCACCTGATGAAGATTTATGCCCAGATACCATGGAGATGGCATATGAAGGGCATGGAATGATGGTGAATTCTGCTCAGTTCAATGGGCTTGACTCTGAACTTGGCAAGAAAAAGGTTATTGAAGCACTTGAGAAAGTAGGGAAGGGTAGGGGTAAGGTTACATACAGATTGAGGGACTGGCTCATATCAAGGCAGAGATATTGGGGAACACCAATACCTGTTGTCCATTGTGAGAAATGCGGAATTGTTCCCGTTCCAGAGGATCAACTTCCTGTGCTGTTACCACCCGAAGAGGAGGTCAACTTCATACCAACTGGTCGTTCACCCCTTGAAGACGCTATAGATTTTTATCATACTAAATGTCCAAAATGTGGTGGTCCTGCACACAGGGATGCTGATACAATGGATACATTCGTTGATTCCTCTTGGTATCACCTGAGGTACTTTGACCCCCACAATGACAAAGAGATATTCTCAAAGGAAGAGGCAAGGAAATGGCATCCAATAGACCTTTATATAGGCGGTGTTGAACATGCCACAGGCCATCTGATATATTTCAGGTTCATGACAAAATTCCTCTATGACCTGGGATATCTTGATAGCGATGAACCTGCGCTTGCTTTGTTCAATCAGGGTATGGTTATGGATGAAAAGGGTGAGGTAATGTCTAAATCAAAAGGGAATGTTGTAAGTCCCATAGGTTTAATAGAGAGGGTGGGGGTGGATGCAACAAGGATTGCAATACTCTTTGCAGCACCACCAGAAAGAGACCTCCTCTGGTCAGAGAAGGGGGTTAAGGGTGCAGAGAGATTTCTTTCCAGGATTTACAATCATTTCATGCCTTATATAGAGAGGAAAAAACCTGAACCTGATAAAAATGACCCATTGTACAGGGGTATAGAGAAGACAAAGAAAATTCTAACAGAGGATCTCGAGCATATGAGATTCAACACAGGTATTGCTGCCCTTATGGAGATGTTGAACCAGATCACAGCATACCCTTCCAGGGGTTCTGAGACTTATGTTTATGTAATTCAAGAGTTTACAAAGATTCTTGCCCCATTTGCACCACACCTTGCAGAGTTCCTCTATGCAAAATTTGGTGAAAAGCAGAGTGTTTTCCTTGAAGTGTGGCCTTCTTATGATGAAGATGCAGTTAAGGAGGAGATCGTAACCGTTGTTGTTCAGGTTAATGGGAAGGTTCGTGCAAGGCTTGAGATTGAAAGGAATACACCAGAAGAGGAAGTCATAAAAACTGCACTTTCCCATGAGAATGTGAAAAGGCACATAGATGGGAAAGAAATCAAGAAGACAATTTATATCAAAAACAAGATTCTCAATATCGTAGCCAGGTAAAAAAACACCTGTATTAAGTACGGCTCCAACTTAAAAGATTATTAAATACAATGTCTGATAATATATATTATGTAAACTTCAACATATATGAGGTTAAAAACTTATTTGTGATTATTCATTGTTTTCTTAACGGGTATGTATTCAACACCCTGACTTACCCTTGTTGGCTGTGGATACAGTGTCATGAGCTGGTATATTTCCTTTGGCATATCACTTGATACACTCAAGCCAAGTTCTTTTGCTTCGTCAAAGGTTATTGGGTGGTCGTGCGTCCATTTACCCGATGAAAGAAGTCTGGCAACCTTTTTCGCCCTCTTATCCTCCATCTTTCCTTTTAATAATTCATAGGCAGCCTTTTCAATCTGCTTGATCGCCTTCTCCCCTATATCCGCAAGTATCAGTGTCCTATCCTCAACCTGACTCATCTTCTTCTTTTTTATCACATTGAGAATAGAAGCAGCAGGATACTCCCCTATCTGGGGGTCTATTGGCCCAAGCACTGCATCGGGGCTCATCACAATCTCATCTGCTGCAAGGGCTATGAGTGTTCCACCAGACATGGCATAATGTGGGACAAAGACCGTTGTCTTCCCCCTGTGCCTTTTTAATGCCCGAGCAATCTGGAGTGCAGCAAGGACAAGTCCACCAGGTGTATGTAAAACAATGTCAATGGGCATCTCATCATCCGTCATGTTTATTGCCCTCAAAACCTCCTCAGAATCTTGAATGTCAATATACTTTAGAAATGGAAAGCCCAGAAAACTCATGGTCTCCTGCCTGTGTATTAAGAGAATCAATCGTGAACCCCTCATCTCCTCAATCTTCATCATCAACCTTCTTCTTGCGTTCTCAAGCATCTTCTGTGCAAGCACTGGCTGGATTGCGATGAGCATCAAAAAAATCCAGAATATATCTATTGTTCCCATATCACACCTCCTTACCAGGGAAAGATTTCATCAGGATAAATTTTCCTTCTCCTTCCTGTAAAAAGTTTATGAAAAAGCAAACCAAAGGCAAAACCGCCAACATGGGCCCACCATGCAACACCACCAAGAACACCAGGGGTTACAAGTGAGAGTGTTCCATTAAAAAACTGGGAGAGAAACCAGAACCCAATGAATACAACTGCTGGTATCTCTATAAAGAGTGGCAGGAAGAATAAAGGCACAAGGGTTATGATTGTGGAACGGGGGAAAAGTATAAAATAGGCACCCATAACACCCGCAATTGCACCAGAGGCACCTATTGTTGGAACAGTGGACAGTGGGTTGAAAAGGATATGAACCAATCCTGCAACCACCCCTGCCAGTATATAAAAAATGAGAAAACGCAAATGACCCATGACATCCTCAACATTGTCACCAAAAAGGTAAAGTGCCCACATGTTCCCAATCAGATGTGTCCACCCACCGTGAAGAAACATTGAAGTGAAAAGTGTATAAAAACCTGTGAAGGGAGAATGGATTACACGGGCAGGAACAATCCCATACATAACAACAAGAGAATCAAGTTTATGTACTGGGAGCGAGTTTTCAACAAGGAATACAAACACATTCAAGCCGATCAAAAAGTATGTCAGGATTGGGAATGTTCTGCTCCTTATAGTATCTCTCAATGGTATCATGTGATTATGATAACCAATAAAAGGAAGTCTGTCAATATATTACCCACTGTTATTTGAACAACCGTCCACTGAAGGCATTTTTTATTGTGAAGAATGAAGTAACAAGCCATAAAGAAAACAAAAGACAAAAGAGAAGTATTCCAAAATAATCAATGATTTTAAAACCAAGAAAGGAAGATACCTTATGCGTTGCAGCCACATAGGCACCAAGAGGAAATGTGAATGCCCACCAGGACATTGCATAGGGTAAACTCAATCTCCGTATATAGTAAATTGTCATTGCAATTGCCATAATCAACCACCATATACCAAAACTCCAGAAAAGGACTCCAAAAAACAAAAATGGTTCTTTTACGGAAATCATATTGGTAGACCCCATCAAACCAAACAGTGAAACGGTGCCCGCCCCTATCGGGCCAAGATTTATCCAGATTGTTGGAGCGAGAATATTCTGGAGCGGAGTGTGCAAAATAAATCTGTAAAAACAGATAACAAGGAGGACAATGTAAAGAAAGAATCCTGTTCCCCAGCCAAAGATGTTCAGAATAACAGCAAGTTCATGAAGTATACCTGAAAGGTTGTTGACCAGAATACTCCCTGGAATGGGAATGACTATAAGCCCCACAGGGGGAATAAACCATGCAGGATTTATATGGTGGATTTCTACATGTTCTCCCTTGAACATATGAAAGAGAATAAATAGAGCAAAAAATATGGTAATGATGGCACCACAGAACCATAGGATAAGAGCCGGTAATATCATTTTTCCCACAACAATGAAATCCGATGCAAGCACAAGCATACCCACCGAAAATGTAGGATAAAAATTGGAGGTTACAGGGTGAAATAAGTCGCCAAGTGCATCTTTTCTATATAAAATCCACCTCAGAATCCAGGGTATGAGCAATACAATAAACAGGATTACATTCAAGTAAAAAAGCACTTTCGAAACATAAAGTAAAAATGTAATGTAACTTGAATACATATATGCTGTTAGACTGAGAATGCCTGTGCCCATGACCGCCGCGAACCACGATGGTGCAAAATTCTTAATGATGAGTCTTTTTGATTCAATCTCCCTGAACATTGTCTTCCTCCATGGTTTCTTTCATTAATTTACATAGCCCTGCCCTATCTTTTCCCTTCAATCTATCAATCCTTTTCTCCATCTCATCAGGTAAGGTTATATCCTCAAGAAGACAGGATAAAAACCTCAACCTTTCATCCTTCTTTAAAGAATACCTGAACCACTTACCCTCTTTTGTGAATGTTACAACACCCGATGCCCTCAACAGTCTCAGGTTGTGTGAAACCAGGGATTGCGTCTTCCCAAGCACATAAACAAGTTCACACACATAGAAATCCCTCCTTTTAAGCAGGAGAAGGATCTCCAGCCTTGTCCTGTCCGAAATCAAACCCAATAGTTCAACAGCATTTTCTATGAACATATGAACACATATTAATATGAAATAATTAATTGTCAAGGTCTTTTAATGTGGGAAAGAATGTCCTGGTATAAGTGAATTCTCCCGACCCAATACATCCATAAATAAGCATAGAATTTCCAAACACATGAAATGGTTAGAACCACTATTGCCACAGAGTATTACCAATGGCTAAAGTTCTCAGTTACCTATATTTTAACCATGAACAGGGATTGGCACAATGCAACATCACTTGACAAGACTTACTTCCCTGTGCGGAATGTTGAGGTAAAAGAATTCATCTTTGAAGAATAATACAATTCCCACTTGAATTTATCCATCAGTTGGTTTAATATAGGATTATGAAGAAGTGGTTAATAATCCTTTCACTGCTGTTCATAACCTGTGAAAACAAGGGGGGTGAGATGGTTAGAGAACCTGCTGTTGCAGGCCAGTTTTATCCTGGCAACCCATCAGATTTGGAAGGGATGATTCAGCACTTTCTTGACAATTCAAAGATAGAAACAGGGGGAAAGGTCATAGGCCTTATATGTCCCCATGCTGGATACCCATATTCTGGATTCACAGCTGCGCATGGTTATAAACTCCTTCAGGGTAAAGATATAAAGACTGTTGTAATTATCGGTCCATCCCATCATGCATACTTTGATGGAATTAGCGTGTATCCATCAGGTAAATGGAAAACACCACTCGGTGAAGTTCCCATTGATGAAGAAATCGTGAAAAAACTTGAGAAGGAGAACCCAAAGATAGATTACTTCCCTGAAGCACATACCCATGAACATTCAGTGGAGGTTCAGGTTCCTTTTCTCCAGGTGGTTTTGAAGGAGTTTAAGATTGTACCAATTGTGATGGGTGCTCAGACTGAGGAAAATATAGATATACTTGCAAATGCCCTTTACAAAGTGCTGAAAGGAAGGGATGATGTTGTTTTGATAGCGAGTTCAGACCTCTATCATGGATATTCCTACCAGCAGGCTAAGGATATGGACAGTGTGGTGATAGACTATATTAAGAAATACAATCCTGATGGGCTTTTCCAGTTTATAGAAGAGATGGAGAGGCAAAGGATAGCAGTAGCATGTGGTGGTGGTCCTGTTGCCGCTGTAATGAAGGCAGCAAAGATGCTTGGTGCTGAAAAATCCGTTATCCTTCATACCACCACTTCTGCTGATGTTGTGGGCAATTACTCTGGTTATGTTGTGGGATATGTTTCAGCAGCACTGATTAAAGGGAATGAAAAGGAGGAAGGTATAGAGGATTCAGAGGTTGAAAAGCCCTTTGACCTTACCAAAGAGCAGAAGAAAACCCTTCTGAACATTGCAAGGAAGACACTTGAGGAATACCTTAAAACAGGGAATATCCCAGAATTTCACATAGATGACCCTGAACTTAAAAAGAACATGGGAGTTTTTGTTACCCTGAAAAAACATGGGCAACTTCGTGGTTGTATCGGGCTTATAAGGGGAATAAAACCCCTCTATCTGGGTGTTCAGGAAATGGCAATATCTGCTGCAACAAGGGACCCAAGATTTCCACCAGTTAAATATGATGAACTGAAGGATATTGAGATAGAGATATCCGTTTTGACCCCATTCCAGCGTGTAAAAAAGCCCGAGGAAATAAAAATAGGAAGGGATGGTCTTTATATTGTTAAGGGATTTTACTCAGGCCTTCTCCTCCCACAGGTTCCTGTTGAATGGGGATGGGACAGGGAAACATTCCTCAGGCAGGTGTGTTACAAGGCGGGGCTTCCTGGTGATGCCTGGAGGGACGCAGAACTATATAAATTCCAGGCGCTTGTATTCTCTGAGGAATGAGCATAAAGAAAAAGGTTTCTGCTGCAATCTATAACTATAAGATGCTTGAAATGGGTGATAGGGTTGCAATTGCTTTTTCTGGTGGAAAGGATAGTGTTGCCCTGACACTCTTTCTAAAGGAGAGAAAGGAAATCAGTGAGTTTCTCCTGATTCACATTGACCATGGTTTTGGAGAGGACAGGGATAAAATTAAAAAAATGATGGAAGACACTAAACTACCCTATTTTATTGATGTTGTGGACATTTCTAAAGAGGTAAAAAAAGACCACAGAACACCCTGTTTCTTATGCAGTTTTTTCAGGAGAAAGAGAATATTTGAAATAGCCCATGAAAAAGGCTTCAAAAAGATTGCGTTTGGACACACAAGGGATGATGCTGTTGTAACATTTATCATGAATATCTTTTATCATGGAGAGGTCTCTACACTGAAACCTGTTCAGGATTTCTTTGATGGTGAGATTATTATGTTGAGGCCAATGTATTATGTGAGGGAGGCAGAGATTGAGAATTTCCTGCGAAGAGAGGGTATTGAATACACGGAAAATCCATGCCCTTATAAGTATCAAACACGAAGGTTCAAAATCAAAGAAATGATTGAATCCTTCCCCGATGGAATGAACAATGTGTATAAATCCATGTTTAACATAAAAAAGGAATATCTTCCATGAGAAAAACCATTATCCTGCTACTTCTTGGAATCAATCTTTTTGCAGGATTTAAAATAATAGAGGTGCAGTTTGAAGGTAACAGGGCATTCAATTCAAAATTCCTCATGGAAAAAATCCAGTCAAAGGTGGGGAATGAATACAATGAGTATGTTCTCAGGCACGATGAATTGAAACTCCTTTTGTTATACAGGGACAATGGTTACTTTGATGTTGAGGTAAAGAAGTACATAAAGGTGAACCTGAGAAAAAAGGGTGTGTCCCTTAAATTCAAGATTAAGGAAGGAATGCTCTACCCTATAAAAAAGATTGAGATACTCGGGAACTTCAACATACCAAGGGATTCAATTATTTCCCTGTTAAGGGTTAAAAAAGGGGGGCCATATGACGCACTCAGGATCACTCTCTCAAACTATGCCATTATGGATTATTATTCAAGGAAGGGATTTGCCTACGCCAATGTCAGAGATACATTCGTTGTTCTGAAAGACATGGGTGTTATTGTAAAGTTTTTGATTGAGGAAGGCAAACGGGTTTATATAAAAGATATCCAGGTTGAGAACAGGACAAAAATCAGGGAATCAGTACTGAAAAAATACATCACACTGAAAAGGGGTGAAATATACAACCCTGAAAAGGTTACCAGGATAAAGAGGGACCTGCTTTCAACCCATCTATTTGGAAGGATAGAGACAATAACAGAAGGAGAACTTGAACAAAAAGACTCTGTTGTTGTTAAATTCATCCTCTACCCTTCCAAGTTGCTGGATATAACCTTTGGTGGTGGTTTCCTTTCACCAGAGTGGCTCATTGCAAAGGGTGGAATTGTTAAGAGGGGAATACTTGGGGGCGAACACAGGCTTAAAATAACCGGTGAATACGGTTTTGGAATAAACGGAGGAAGAAAGGACAACATTTTCTTAACATTCACCTCCAGAGACATTCTTTATTCACCATTCAACCTGATACTTAAGTATAAACTCATGGAGGAGGTTAAAGAGTACCATTCTTTTCTGAAGGTATACGAGGGGCAACTCGGTTATAGCCATTCAGAAAATCGCGGTGGTTATATCAGCATAAAATGGAAGGATGAGAACACTCTGAATGATACTGCCTCTTATCAATCATATGAAAGGGTTCTCTCATTCCATACAGAGGTTGATTTCAGGAATAACCCCTTTGACCCAACAAAGGGAATAAAATTCCTTGTGAACCTTGCACATGGTGGTGGATTTCTTGGAGGTGATAATAACTTCCAATCTTATCTTTTCAAGGCTGGTAGTGCTATTGGCATTGGGAAAATTGTCCTTGAAATCTTTGGAGGGACTGGAAAGGTATTCTATACAGACCTTCCCACATACTCAAGCCTCTTTTATACAGACGGGAGAACAACAGTGAGGGGACTTCCTGCCTACTCTGTTGGGGAGATAGTTGATTCCCTCACACAGAAAAGATACTATGATCGGTTCAAATCATTCAATTTTCAGGTTAAGTATAGAATTATTCCCTCTCTGTACTTCATTGTGTTTTATGATGGTCTGTTCATCCAGACAACATACTTTTCCTATGGCTTTGGAATAAATTACATCACACCTGTAGGCCCTTTGAGGCTTGAATTTGGTGTGTGTGAAGGTGAAAAGAACTTTGTTTTAAACATTGGAGGAATACTGTGAGGTGGTTTAAGTTAATCCTAAAAATCACAGGGATTATACTCGGAATTGTGATAATCGGGATAATTATTTTTCTCAATAGCCCTTATATGAAAAATATTGTTGGAAGTCTCGCAAACAGATTCCTCAAGGGTGAAGTATCCATTGAAAGTTTGAGGCTTACACCTGTAAGCATCAGAATAAGAGGGTTTAATTGGTCAGAGAATGGCGAAGACATCGTTAAACTTGATTACTGTGGTGTAAACTTTAACCCTCTTGAAATTAAGAATTTGAAAATAAGAAGGGTTGTTGTAATAGGGCTGGATTTGAATGCACCCGAAAGTCTGAAAGCGCATTTAAACCTTCCTGAGAAAAAGCGGAAAAAGATACCACCTATCACAGTCAAAAGCATAAGACTGGATAGTATAAGGGTCTATTCAAAGGGGCATAAAATTGACCTGAACACCACCCTATCCATTATAAGTGATACCTCTGGAATGAATATTGGATTTTCAAGGCTTGTTTTTAATCTGGATGAAGAGGAACTGGTTTCAGGAATGAACGGGAAAATCCTTATTAAGGACATAAACAGCATAAGGATTGATTCAGTTTCAATGGGATTAATCGGTGGAAGAATGTTTGTTGATGGGATAATTGATACCACTCTCAACCTTTCTCTCCTTATGACAAATATCCATTTGAGTAAATTTCAGGGGATTGCAAGGGATACAACACTCACAGGAATTCTCAATCTGAAGGCAATGGTTGGCGGAAAAATTAAGGAACCAGATGTGAAAGCAAGAATAAACCTCAGGAAACCAGTATTCAAAGGATATTCACTCAACCTCGTCAATATTGATGCAAAACTTAATGGGAAAAAATACACAGCAAATCTCACAGTGGATACTGAACTCTCAGGTGTAGTTGAAGGGGAGATTCAGGGATTCACAGGGGGTAAACTAAAACTGACAAAACTCAACCTTGAAAAATTCACAGGAACGGGAACAGAACTCAACGGAAACATCACATTCAACCTTGATAAAAACTTCAATGGTAACTTTAATATTCAATTGTATCATTCTAATTATGAGGGAATAAATATTGATAAAATAAACCTGATTGCAAAGAGGGTTGGGTCTGATTATTACCTGGATACCCTTGTTGTTGTAGGTGAGATGGGCAGACTTTTTGCTGGTGGTGAATTTGTATCAGGGGCTCTTGATGTAAGTGCATGGAGTGATTCACTTCATATTGGAGTAGTGAAAAAATTTGTTAAAAGGTTTGATATGGATGGTATTCTGAGGATGAACCTCGTTGTTAAAGGTAAACCACAGAACCCTGCTGCCACAGGAAATATTTCTATTCATAAATTCACCTTCAGGAACATGTCCATGGATTCAATCTCTCTGGCACTCAACCTCTCTGATAAGAAAAACGGCTCAACAGAGATCAGGATACGCAATTTCCGGCGGGGTAAAATAACGGTTGATACACTTCATCTCAAGGCCTCCCTTGAGGATACTATTGCAAGGTTTGGTATTATCACATACCTTGGCAAACAGAATTTGAAGATTTCAGGAAAGACAACCACAGGTATGCCCCTTGTATGCAGACTGGATACATTACGAATCAGGAAGAAGGGAAAGAAGGATATAAAAAACCTGAAACCCATCTTAATCAACATGAACAGAGGAAAATTGTCCATACAGGACTTCTCTATGAAAGGACCAGGATTGCAGGTTATTCTGAATGGGACACTTGGCAAAAGGCTCGACTTCATTATGAACCTCTCCTCTCCCGACCTGAGAAGGATTGCCATGTATATGGGTTTGAAACATATTCTTAAAGGTGATGTTGACCTTTACATAAATGTTCAGGGAACAAGGACCTCACCCATTGCCAGTGTGTATGGTAAGATAAATCAATTCCAGTTTGATGAGGCAAATTTTGATAGTATATCCATCATCGCTGAATACAACAAGAATAGAGTAAAACTGATTGGCCTGAACCTTGTTAAAGATACAATTGTATCCCATGTTGATGCAGAGATACCCATGGGTAAAAAGGGAATAGACAAAAATGGGGATTTCTCCTTCAATGCAAACATAAAATTTGACAACATTGCCTGGGCATTGACAAGGTGGCGTTCAATGATTGATGTGTATAAAGGTGGAATATACATGAAGGTGAATGGTTCAGGTAGCATAAACAACCCTGTATTTGATGGTAATGTAAATATTCAGAACCTCTGCATGAACATACCCACTGTGAATTTAAAGATGGAAGGATTTGATGGTGATGTGGCCATATCAAAGAAGGGCATAGACATAGATATTAAAAACAGGGATAAAACAATCAAGGTGAATGGTAAAATGGGGATGGAAGGATTCAGGATGGACAAAATAGACATAGGGATTGACCTCACCGGGTTACATATAAAGGATGTGATGAATGTTGAGGCACTCCTTGATGGTAAACTGAAGTATGCAGGAACCGTGAAGCATGCAAGCCTCACAGGAGATATAAACATCTATAAGGTGGTTGCAAATATTCCATTCCAGGGAAGAAGGAAGGGAACAAAGCCAAAACCAAGCCCTGTTGACATTGACATAAAAATACACATGCCAAGGAATGTATGGGTGAGGAATGAGTTTGTTGATATGGAACTTGGCGGAGATATAAGGTTTATAAGGAAACAGAGGATGAAGATGGAAGGGACAATGGAGATTAAGGGTGGATATTTTTACTACTTTGACAAGCCATTTGATGTTGAGGAAGGGAAGTTTGTGTTTGTTGAGGACATAATACCAAATATGAACCTCAAGGCAAGGTCAACCCTTACATACAGATACACGGATGAAGATGGAGAAACAAGGGAGATACAGGGACCTGTTATCCTCATCGTTTCTGGAACACTTGACAATCTCCAGTTTGACCTTTATACAGAGCCTCCCCTACCCCCACTCACCCTTCAGGAGATTATACCACTACTCAACCTTGATATGACATGGTCTGAACTTGCATCATTCCAGAGGATGAGCAAAACCCTCCCTTCAAAGGCCGTATCATTCTTCCTGAGGACACAACTCCTCAACAGGATTCAGAGTTCCCTGGGAATTGATGCGCTTGACCTGAATGCAAACCTGTTTGGTGAGGAAAAATCCACCCAGATTACTGTTGGGAAATACTTCACAAAGAACCTCTATGGTAGTTATACCCATGACATACTCTCGGAGTATCCAGATCAGTTTCTCCTGAAATATATCCTGAAACATGGAGATATAATCATCCAGAGGGATGAATACGGCAGGTACTGGGGTGGATTTGAGATAACAATCAGCAGATGAATTTTCTCATACATTCGGAGTAATTTATAAAAAGGGAGGTTCTAATGGTCTTTTTGCAAATAGCATTGATACTTGGAATTGCTCTATTCATCTTTTTTACAATCGTCTTTCTGAGTATCAAACTCGTGATGAAGGAATTAAGGAAAAAACTGATCCCGATTGCAGAAAAACTTGGGGGAAGGGTTGTTTCGGGTAAATGGGACATCTGGGTTGAGGCAGTTATAGACGGAATTACTGTAAAAATTAAACTCAGGCCTCCAAGCCAGTACAACAGGGAAACCCTGCATATAAATGTTGTAAAGCCATTCATTGGAAAATTCACTATTAAGAGAAGGTCAAAACTTGATGAAATCTTCTCAACAAACAGGATTGTGAAGACCCATGACCCTGAATTTGACAGGGATTATATTATTAAATCCCCTGTACCTTTACAGGTTTCTCCTCATTTTCAGGATGCTTCAAAGAAGTCTGCAATCAGGTTTCTCTTTGAGAATGGATTCAATACACTTCAGTACAATGGAAGGGAGTTTGTTTTTACAAAAGAGGGTTATGCAAAAGAAGATATAGGACCCGAACGCATGGAACTCTTTGTGAAAAAGGCACTGGATTTTATCAGGTAAGCCTTTCCCCTGATGTCAAAATAAAAAGCCCTCCCGACCACAAAAATATAAGGATAAAATACAAGGGGTTATAAGGGGGAAGTTGTGGCGGGAGGGAACCCTTAGGGAGAGTTAAAAGGGAGGAGTAACCCCGACCTCGCTCCCGATCTCCCTCATATCTTCAACAACTTTATAGTATATCTCCACTTCACGAGAGAATCTCTCTTCCTGTTCCCACTCCTTCTCTCCAGCAACATAGATTCTCTCTTTGCCTTCTGCCTTATTTGAATTCTTCAACATTCTCATATACTTATCCATGTTCTCCTTAAATATATTCATATCTGTGAATGCGTCAACCCTCATGGCACCAAAAAAGTGGCATACATTTGGAGGTTCACCCTTCTTACCATAAACATCAAGACCAAAGGCACCGTTGGATAGGACACCACTGAATATGTCAACAATCACACCAAGCCCATAACCCTTATGCCCACCAGTCTCCTCCTCAGCACCACCAAGTGGTAATAGCCCTCCTCCACGTCTTTCAAGGAGATTCTTCAGCACAACTGAGGGGTCAGTTGTTGGCTTACCTGTCTCGTCAGTTGCCCATACCTCTGGAATGGGTTTCCCATGTCTGTTGTAAACCTCAAGTTTTCCCCTTGGAACCGTGCTTGTTGCCATATCCAGAACAAAGGCCTTTTCCTCCTTGCATGGAACTGCAAAGGCAATGGGATTTGTTCCATAAATGGCATCCCTTCCATTGGTTGGAACAACAAGTGGTGCAGAATTCGTGATTGAAATCCCTATCAAACCATCATGCTTGAGTGCCATCATTGCATAGTAACCAGCAATACCATAGTGGTTTGAGTTCCTCACAACACCAAAGGCAATGTAATTCTCAAGTGCCTTTTCTATAACCTTCTCCATTGTTCTGTATGAAACAGGCTGACCAAGACCCCCTTGACCATCAACAGTTATACTCACAGGCGTTTCTTTCAGAATCTCCATCCTTGCATCTGGAATCATTATTCCATCCTTAATTCCCTTCACATACCTTCTGAGCCTTGCCACACCATGAGAGTGAATCCCTCTCCTGTCAGCAGCAACAAGCACATCCGCAATTATGTCTGCATCCTCCCTTGGGACATTCAACTTGACAAAACAATCGCTGACAAAACCTTTGAGTTCGTCTATTGGTATTTTATGATACTCCTCCATGCTTCCTCCTTTTTTCCCTATTTCGCTTTACCATCACCCCGGGGCCTATTTCGCACAACTTCTTCACATCCTGGACCACATTTATTTTTGGTTTTATCCTCATATTACATCTCTCTTTTCATTAAGTTTAATTATAAGGCAAAGAAAAGCAAGTTCAAGACCAAATATTATTGACATGGGGGACGGTGCATGTATTCGT
>Ga0190305_1000150_pt1 | contig 18724 bp, 16 predicted proteins | sample 48700723_MG_FD_161678 | JGI IMG/M metagenome (GOLD analysis project Ga0190305, IMG submission 161678) | Hydrothermal vent sediment bacterial communities from Southern Trench, Guaymas Basin, Mexico - 4870-07-2-3_MG | ecosystem: Environmental > Aquatic > Marine > Hydrothermal vents > Sediment ... | reverse complement strand
GCAAAAGGTTTGAATTCTGGTATGGTAATATTGCAGATAGAGCCCTGGTTTTTGAATTGGTTAAAAATGCTGATATAGTAGTGCATATGGCAGCCGAGTCTCATGTAGCTCGGTCCCTGTTTGATGATTTGAAGTTTTTTGAAACAGACGTTCTAGGCACACAAAGTGTAGCTAGTGCAGTGGTAAGATGTAAAGACAATCTAGAGGTTTTTGTGCATATTTCTACTTCTGAAGTATATGGAACAGCGGTAGAAGTGCCTATGTCTGAAATGCATCCTTTAAATCCCACTACTCCTTATGCCAGTGCCAAATGCGCAGCAGATAGATTGGTTTACTCTTATATTATTACTTATGAAATTCCAGGCATAATATTAAGGCCATTTAATAATTACGGCCCTAGGCAACATCTAGAAAAAGTGATTCCTAGGTTTATTGTGCGGGCATTGAAAAACAAACCCTTAATTATTCATGGAACAGGAGAAAATACCCGCGATTGGACATTTGTTACTGATTGCTGCGAGGCTATAGATGGAGTGATTAATGCCCCTAAAGAAAAAGTGATAGGACAAATATTTAATATTGGAACAGGGAAAGAAGTATCCATAAAAGAGATTGCCCAATTTGTAAAAAAATTTACTGATTCTTCTTCTCCAATTCAACATATTTCTGATCGCCCAGGGCAGGTGAAAAGGCACATTTCTAATAACCAGAAGATTCAAAATATTATTAATTGGCAGCCTTGTATTTCCTTTGAAGAGGGTCTTAAAAAGACCATCGAGTGGTATAAAAAACATCCTGAGTGGTGGGAAGATATGGATTGGATGCTTAACTTGCCTTATAAAACCTGGAATGGACATGATTTTTGGCTTTGATATACAAAAATGGCTTTATTATAAAGATTTAATCTGGGTTTTAACTGCTAAGGAAGTAAAAATAAGATATAAAAGTACCATTTTTGGTTTCCTATGGTCCATTGCCAATCCTCTTTGTTTTGCTTTAGTGTTTTTTGTAGCCTTTAAGATTTTTATGCGTCTTCAGATTCCTAATTACATTGCCTTCCTTTTAAGTGGCCTTTTTCCTTGGCAATGGTTTGCCAATTCGGTTAATACTTCTCCTACTGTTTTTGTAAGTAATGCTAGTCTAATAAAAAAGGTAAAATTCCCACGTATTTCGTTACCTCTGGCAGTAGTGGGAAACAATTTAGTCCATTTTTTACTTTCCATTCCTGTCCTTATCTTGGTGCTTATTGCTCATAAAATATACCCTTTTTCTTTTAAATGGATTATAGGAATTATCTTTTTATCTTTTCTTACTTCTTTAATGATTATTGGTTTCTCTTTAATAATTTCTTCTTTAAACCTATTTTTTCGGGATTTAGAACACATAACCATGATTCTCACTAATTTGGTGTTTTATTGCACTCCTATTATTTATTCTGAAACCATGATACCCCAACGTTTTAGGGTATTTCTTTTCCTAAATCCTCTTTCTCCTATTATTATAAGTTGGCAAAAATTGTTTATGGAAGATGCCTTTTCTGCTGAAATGGTATTAGTGGGCTCAATCTGGGCGGTGTTCGTTTTCTTTTTGGGGTTTGTAGTTTATAAAAACCTAGAGCCTAAATTTGCCGAAGTGATATAATTTATGCAGCCTTTGATTACCTTGAATAATGTTTACAAAAGCTTTTCTTTAAAGTCTCACTTTAAAGGGGGGATAAAACAATTTCTTTTCCATTTTCCCACTGTTTGGCAAGAGATAAGACACAACCGTCATTTTGAAGTCCTTAAAGGAATTTCTTTTAGTATTTATCCAGGAGAAACCTTTGGTATTATAGGCCGTAATGGCTCTGGTAAGAGCACTACTTTGGGTCTTATTGCTGGGGTGTTAAGGCCTGATAAAGGAGAAATTGTAGTTAAAGGTCGAGTTTCTGCCCTCTTAGAATTAGGAGCAGGATTCCATCCTGATTTGACGGGGTTTGAGAATATTATTTTAAATGGAGTTTTATTAGGATTGACTAAAAAGGAAATAAAATCCAAAATAGAAAAAATTATAGAGTTTTCGGAGTTAGGGCAATTTATTTATGAACCCATAAGGAGTTATTCTGATGGAATGCTAGCCCGTTTGGGTTTTTCAGTAGCTATCCATGTAGAGCCTCAAATACTGCTTATTGATGAAATTTTGGCTGTAGGGGATATAAGTTTTCAAAAAAGATGTTTAGAAAAAATAATGGAATTTAAAAAAAAGAAGGTAACTATTGTGTTTGTCAGTCATGGTTTAGCAGATGTAGAGAGAATTTGTGACAGAGTAGCCTTGTTAAATAATGGTAGATTGATACATATAGGAACACCTAAAGACACCATTAAAAAATACGTCCAATTAATGGAATGCAGTGATGATAGAGATGGATGATTTGAGTGTAGAAGAGATTATGGAAAGAATAAGGAGAAAATTGGAGACACAAAGGGAAACTCTCAAAAAAGAACAGTTACGACCCTCAGAGAAAGAACAATTTGAAGCAGATTTAGCTAAAGAAACATATGAAATGGAAGATTTTTTAAAATATCATGACAAAGATTTTATTTACTTTGCATATAAGGCCATTTTAAAAAGAGAACCTGATCCTTCAGGATATAATAATTATCTTTTTAAATTGAGAAATGGAGAATTAGATAAAGTAGATATTGTAGTGAGTTTATGTAAATCACTAGAGGGAAGAGCTAAGGGGACAAAGGTAAAAAATATAAATTTTTATTATATTAAATGTGGGATTAAGAGAATCCCGGTCATCTCTTACTTTCTTAAATGGTTAAATCTTTTTTTAAAATTACCTAAGGTAATAAAAAATTTAGAAGTAGAAAATAAATATTACTATGGCAATTTAAGAGATTATTTGGAAAAAATAAGTAGAGAAGTTCAATTTAAGATCCGTGAAATAGAGACAAAAGTGAGTGATTTATCCCATAAGGTGACGGAAGAAGGCAAAGAAGTTTTAAATAAATTAGCTGACCTAGAACTTAAATCAAGTGAGGTGGTAGACAAATTAAAAGAATTGGAAGTTAAAGAGATTCCAGAAATTTTGGAGGCCGATAAAGAATCCTATTTATCTAGAGCAATTGATTCTTCTCATTTATCTCATCCTGAACTTACACAAAAGGGGCAGGATAAAGACGTATTTTTTTATCTGTTTGAAAATGTGTTCAGAGGAGAGCAAAAAGATATTAAAGAACGGCAGAGATATTATTTAAAATATGTTTTGGAAGTAGCTAAAAATACCCAGGGAGAAATTTTTTTAGATGCTGGATGTGGTAGGGGAGAATTCTTGGAACTCTTACAAGAAAATAACATTCCCTATCTAGGCATAGAAATAAATGAATTTGAGACAAATTTTTTAAAGCAAAAAGGGTTAAATGTCAAAAATTCAGATATTTTAGAATATTTATCTAACACTAATAAAAACTTAATGGGTATTTCTTGTTTTCAAGTAATAGAACACCTAGATATTACTTACTTAAAGAAATTTATAGAATTAGCTTATAAAAGGATTGCTGAGCATGGTATAATTATTCTAGAATCGGTCAACCCTCACTGTCCCTTTGCCCTTTCCCGATTCTATGTGGATCTTACTCATATAAGACCATACCCGCCAGAGACCATAAAATTCCTTTTAGAATGGTATGGATTTAGGGAGGTAAAAATTATATTTTCTGCCCCAGTGACGGAAAATATAAGGTCTAGGGAATTGTGTATGAATTATCAAGATTATGCAGTAATAGGGAGGAAGATATAGTTTCTGAAGTCTTAGGGAATAAAACTATGAAAATTGCAGTCGTTACTCCAAAGTCAGTAACAGGCGAAACAGGAGGTGCAGAAAATTTTTATGAAGGTTTAGTTACAAATTTCAAAAAAAGGGGATATGAGGTTGATCAAATAAATGTCCTTGTGGATGAATCGAGTTTTGATAAAATTTTGGAAGCATATTGTAGATGCTTTTATTTAGATTTAAATAATTATGATTTGGTCATTTCCACAAAAGCGCCCACCTATATGGTAAGACATCCCAATCATGTTTCATACCTTTTACACACAATTAGGGTATTTTATGATATGTTTGATCTAGAATTTGATTCAGAGGATAAGGAAAAAATCAAGCAAAGAAAATTAATCCATAAATTAGATAAATATGGTTTACATCCTTCAAGGGTAAAAAGACACTTTGTTAACGGAAGTGAAGTGTATAAAAGGATGAGGAAAATAGATAGTTTTTGGAATGCCGTTAACTTCGAGGTATTATATCATCCCCCTCATTTAGAAGGATTCAAAGAGCCCGAAGAAGGTGAATTTATCTTCCTCCCTGGAAGATTGCACCGATGGAAAAGAGTAGACTTAGTTATAGAAGCAATGAAGTATATAAAACATAATGTAAAATTAATTATTACAGGGGAAGGAGAAGATGAAGGGAAATTTAAAAAATTAGCCAAAGGGGATAAAAGAATAAAATTCTTAGGGAATATATCCCAAGAGCAATTAATAGAATTATATTCTAAAGCAATTGTTGTTCCATTCGTTCCCATAAACGAAGATTATGGATTGATAACCATAGAGGCATTTAAAAGTAAGAAACCTGTAATTACTTGTATAGATTCTGGAGAACCTGCTTGCATTGTTAAAGATAGTATAAATGGATTTATAGTAGAGCCTAATCCTCAAAAAATTGCTGAAAAAATCAATTATCTTATTGAAAATCCTAAAGAAGCAAAAAAAATGGGAGAGGAGGGTCTTAAAGCAGTTAAGGAGATAACTTGGGATAATGTGATAAACAAACTGTTAAAACTCGCTCCTGGGAATCAGCAGGTTGTTCCCCATTCAGAGTTAATTTTGGTAAAGAAATCTTCTCAAGTAAATGTGGATGAAATTTTAGAAAAAATTAGAAATGAAATAATTCATAGAAGAGAGGCACAAACCAAGAAAAATAACCAAAACTTCACTTATGACCTTAACTGGCAACCAATAGAAGTGGCAATTTCTCAAGCCCAACAACATGCTGCAGTTGGGAGAACTATACCAGGTTTCCGCAGGCATAATAAGCTCAAACGTTTTGTATTCAGACAGATTACAAAGGTGATTAATTATGTAGCCTTACCAATTACACGAATGCAGGTATTTTATAACCAAGCAATTATAGAAGCTATTTATGGATTGAAAGAGAGTATTCAAAAAATACATGGGGAATTCACTAGAACGCACAGGAAGTTAGCCGAAATAAACGAATTAAAAAGAGAATGCAGAGAGCTTAAACAAAGGCTAATGTCATGTGAAAAACAAGTAAAACAGTTATTAGATAAAATAAATAGACATAGTGATAAAAGCAATTAAGCATATAATAGTGTTAGGGTTATGCCTAAAATTACTGTCCTAGACATGCAACCCATAGCTCCTCCCGTTGGAGGGGGAAGACTGAGGTTATTGGGGCTTTATCATGCCCTTCCTTGTTCAACAACTTATATTGGCACATATGATTGGCCAGGACCGGGTTACAGACACCACAAACTTTCATCTACTCTGGAAGAAATTGATATTCCTTTAACAAAAGAACATTTTGCCCTCCATGAAGAATGGAAGAAAAAAGTAGGTGGAAAGACAGTTATTGATGTAGGCTTTCCTTTTATGGCTCACTTATCTTCTGCCTATGTAGAAGCCGCTATAAAAGCGACGAAAAAAGCAGATATTGTGATTTTTTCTCACCCTTGGGTCTTTCCTTTAGTGAAAGACCAGATAGATTGGAAACAACAACTAATAGTCTACGATGCTCATAATTGTGAAGGCCTTTTACGATGTGAACTTTTAGATGATGGAAATTTTGGCACTGAACTTGTGCGGAGGGTAATAGAATTAGAATACACCCTTTGTCACAAGTGTGACCTCATTCTAGCTTGTTCTCACCAAGACCGTCTTCTATTTAATAATTTTTATAGCGTGCCCTTTGAAAAAATCCTAATTATACCTAATGGAGTATTTGTCAATAAAATAACTCCAGCTAATGAAAGCCTTCGCCAACAATGTAAGCAAGAGCTTGGATTGGGAAGCAAAGTAGCTATTTTTTTAGGGAGTGAATACAAACCCAATGTTGAGGCTGTTTTTTTCATTTGTAACAATTTAGCTCCTGTTCTTTCTGAAGTTGATTTTGTAATCGGAGGGAGCGTGGGCAATGCCCTTAATACCCAGTATCTGTTAAGTAAGGGAATAAAAAATATTAAGGTGACAGGATTTATAACAGAGGAAGAAAAAGTTCGCTATTTACATGCTTCAGATGTAGCGATTAATCCTATGTTTTCTGGGTCTGGAACCAACATCAAGATGTTTGAATTTATGGCTGCAGGGCTGCCTGTGGTAACTACCGAAATAGGGGCTAGAGGGATCGAAAATCCCACAGGCAATGCGTTTAAGGTGTGTTCCAAAGAAGAATTTTCAAACACCATTAAAGAGATATTAAATGACCGAGATATGTGGAAAAAATATAGCCATGAAGCATGGCGTTTGGTTACAGAAAAATATGCTTGGGAAAGGATATCTCCTTTTTTAGGAGAGATCTTGTTAAGAAATCTTGAAGGAAAACACAAAGGAAGACCTTATTTTTCCATTATCATCCCAACATATGAACGGCAACATCATCTATCGAATTTGATTAAAAAATTAACAGAACAGAAATTTAAGGATTTTGAAGTAATCATTGTGGATCAAAGTAAGGAGCATTGGAAGTTACCTGATATAGCTAAAGCTCTCTCTATTTATTATTACCATACCGATATTAAAGGTGCAGTAAAGGCTAGAAATATCGGGCTGGCTTTAGCTTTAGGGAAAGTGATTGCCTTTACCGATGATGATTGTGAACCTTACCCGGATTGGCTCGAAAATGCCCGCAAGTATTTTAAAAGACAGGAAGTCATTGGAATAGAAGGACTGATTAAATCTGAACATGATTCAAATAATCTAAGATGTGTGAGTAATGAAGGGTTTGAGGGGATCGGTTTTATGACTGCTAACTTATTTGTGCTTCGGGAGATGGCCAACCGGGTTAATGGCTTTGATGAGGCATTTGATAACCCCCATTTCCGTGAAGATACAGATTTTGCCTGGAGATTACTTAATCACGGAAAGATTCCTTATGCTAGGGATGTTATAGTCTATCACCCTCCTCATCCGAGAAATATAAAGAGAGAATCACTAGAAGAGCGGGCTAAATTTTTTGAAAAAGACGCCCTATTAGCCAAAAAGCACCCTGAGCTTTTTATTGTCCTCTTTAAAAAAGAAGGACATTACATTAAGACACCAGGATATTGGGAAAACTTTTTAAAGGGCTGTCTTAAATATAATTGTATGTGGGTTTTAGAAAATTTAGAGCTACGGGGGATAAATTGGAAAGATTATGTATCTAACAAGGCTTTATAAGCTATAATATGCCAAATTCCACTGTTTCTTTGTGGTTTTCTCCGATCATATAATTGAGGATGCATAGAGCAGTAGCCATTTCTGAAATAGCTTTATGTAAATCCCAATCGCGGGGTTTGGCATTTACAAAAATATTCAAACGAGGTAAAAAATCTAAATTGAAATAATTTAAGTCCACTATGGCCAAACGTAAATTGAGAAATATCTTAATCACTGGAGGCTGTGGTTTTATAGGCAGCAATTTTATCCATTATTTATTTGCTCAATCTGAATTTTCTGGGCGGGTAATCAACCTGGATAAAATTACCTATGCCGGTAATCCGGAGAATCTAAGTGAGATTAATTCTAAGTACCATGGCACCCGTTATTTTTTCGTAAAAGGTGATATTTGTAATTTAGAATTAGTAAGAAACATCTTTCATGATTATGACATTGATACAGTGGTTCATTTTGCAGCAGAATCTCATGTTGACCGCTCTATTATTGGCCCTGCAGAATTTGTTAAAACTAATGTAAATGGCACATTTATTTTGTTAGAAGCGGCTAGAGAGGCATGGTTAGAAAAGGGACGGCCAGAAGGGTGTCTATTTTATCAGATTAGCACCGATGAGGTATATGGTTCTTTAGGGAAAACAGGTTTTTTTACCGAGGAGACACCTTATTGTCCTAATAGTCCCTATTCAGCATCGAAGGCTGCTAGTGACCATTTTGTTAGGGCCTATTTTAAGACTTATGGCTTACCTGTGATTATCTCTAATTGCACTAATAATTATGGGCCATATCAATTTCCTGAAAAGCTTATTCCTTTAACCATCCTTAATGCCTCAGAAGGAAAGCCAATTCCCATATATGGTAAAGGTGAAAATATTAGGGACTGGATATATGTAGAAGACCATTGTGAAGCAATCTGGTGTTTATTAAATAGAGGTAAAATTGGTGAGCAATATAATATTGGTGGAGGAAACCAACAAAAAAATATAGTGGTGGTAAAAATGATTTGCCACCTATTAGATGAAAAAATAGGGCCATTACCTTCTGGCCCTAGAGAAAACCTTATCATATTTGTTCAAGACAGACCTGGCCATGACTTTCGCTATGCCATGGATATTAGTAAAATTGTTAGAGAATTAAATTGGCGACCTAAGACTGATTTTAAGACGGGGCTTTTAAAGACAATAGAGTGGTATTTAACTAACCAGGAGTGGGTAAAGAGGGTAAAATCTGGTGCTTATAAAAATTGGATAGAGGCGTTTTATAAAACAGTGAAACATGCCTTTTGAATTTATCCCTTTAGAAATCTCTCAAGTGATCCTAATTGAACCTAAGGTATTTGCCGATACTCGTGGTTTTTTCATGGAAACTTATAGTTATAAGGCATTTGCTAAATTTGGTATTAAAGAACACTTTGTTCAAGACAATCATTCCCGTTCAGTCAAGGGAGTATTGCGCGGACTACATTATCAAAAACACCCCACTGCTCAAGCCAAACTGGTGCGGTGTGTGAAAGGGGCAATCTTTGATGTGGCAGTAGATATTCGGAAAGGTTCTCCTACTTATGGGAAATGGGTGGGGGTAACCCTTACTGCTGAAAACAAAAAGATGCTCTATATCCCCGTGGGATTCGCTCATGGGTTTTATACCCTCGAAGAAGACACTGAAGTTATTTATAAAGTGAGCCATTACTATTCTCCAAAAGATGAGGCAGGGATTATTTGGAATGACCCTAAAATTGGCATAATTTGGCCATCGAATACACCAGTTGTGGGAGAAAGGGATAGAAAATGGCCACCTTTAAAGGAGGCAGATAATAATTTCACTTTTGAAGGAGATGAAGATGAATTCTGTTAAGGCTCTAGTTTTAAGTGGAGGGAAAGGGACACGTTTACGTCCTATTACTCATACCGGGGCCAAACAATTGGTGCCTATTGCCAATAAACCCATCCTTTTTTATGTCTTAGAAAATATAATCAGTTTAGGCATAAAAGATATTGGTATAGTCATTGCCCCAGAAACAGGGGAAATAATTAAGACTACGGTGGGAGATGGAGATAGATGGGGAGTAAATATCACCTATATCTTGCAACCAGAGCCAGCTGGTTTGGCACATGCAGTGAAGATGGCTGAACCTTTTTTAAAGGATGCACCTTTTCTTATGTATCTAGGGGATAATCTCATTGGTTCAGGATTAAGCCACTTTTACCAGAAATTTCTTGAAAAAAGGCCTGATGCCCAAATTTTGCTTAAGGCTGTATCTGACCCTTCTCGTTTTGGAGTAGCCCGGATAGATGAAAATGGCCAAGTGGTGGGTTTGATAGAGAAACCTAAGAAACCACCTTCAAATTTGGCCTTAATTGGCGTTTATCTCTTTTCTCCTAAGATTCATGAAGCAATTGCTGCCATTAGACCTTCTTGGCGAGGAGAGCTGGAAATTACTGATGCCATTCAGAGACTGATCGAGTGGAATTGTCCTATTTTAAGCGAGGTGATAGATACATGGTGGCTGGATACTGGGAAAAAGGATGATTTATTAGAGGCAAACACTATTGTGTTAGATGAGTGGATTAAGCGTAATGTGCAAGGTGAAGTGGTGGATAGTATTGTCTCTGGAAGAGTAATCTTGCCTGCCTCAGCAAGGGTAAAAAACAGTCAGGTTAGGGGGCCTGTGGTAATTGGAGAACATACTATTATTGAAAATTCTTATATTGGGCCGTTTACCAGCATTGGTCATAAAGCAAAAATTATTAATTCCACCTTGGAACATTGTGTTTTACTTGATGGGGTAAAAGTGGAAAATATTGAGCGTTTGGAAGATGCTTTGATTGGGCGAAATTCTAAGGTGTTAAAGAATAATAGGCTACCCAAGGCCCTAAAATTGATGATTGGCGACGATAGCGTGGTGGAGATTCCTTAATGAAAATTTTACTTACTGGAGCCAATGGACAATTGGCTCAAGATATATGGCTATTGGCCCAAAAGAAAGGCTGGGAGGTAATGGCCTTTACTCGACAAGTGTTGGATATTTCAAATTTTAAGCAAGTTAAAGAGGCTATTACCACTATAAAACCAGATATAGTCATCAATTGTGCGGCTTATAATTATGTAGATAAAGCAGAAAAAGAATGGGAGCAGGCCCTTTTGGTTAATGGAATCGGTCCGCGCAATTTGGCCACTATATGTGAAAGACAAGCTATATCTTTAGTTCACTTTAGCACGGACTATGTATTTGATGGACATAAATCCACTCCTTATACCATTGCTGATTTGCCTTCACCATTGAATAAATATGGGGCAACCAAACTTCAAGGTGAAATAGAAGTCTCTCATTTGACTAACCGTTACTACTTAATTCGGGTGAGTTGGGTGTTTGGCTTAAGGGGAAAGACAGAAGTAAATTTTATAAAAAAGCTTCTCTTGTGGTCAAAAGACAGAGACCAACTGCATATAGTAACTGACCAGATTAGCAGTCCTTCTTATACAGAGAATGTTGCCAAAGCAGTATTAGACCTAATTCAGACAGGAAGGTTTGGTCTTTACCATATTACCAATAGTGGTTATTGTTCTCGCTACCAGTGGGCAGAATGGGTATTAAAAAAAATAGATTGGTCAGGTAAACTTTTTCCGGCTAGAAGCAAAGATTTTCCTAATTCTGTTTTACGTCCTGCTTTTTCTGCCTTAGATACCTTTCCCTTAAAAAATATTTTAGGCTATGAACTACCTAGCTGGCAGGAAGCTACAGAAAGGTTTTTAAAACAGTGGTTTTCACTCTAATTTATAGTCAAAGGGTTTGGTCTTGATGGCTTAACGGAGCAATTGCTGTGCTCCGAGAGAAAATACTCCCTTAAAGAAAACTTCTTTTTCTTTCAATACTCAATCTCAAAAATCAATCGCGGATGTTGGGTTTTAAAAATCTCTTGTTTTTCTGCTTAAGCCGAACTATAATGCCTTTATGGCCCTTTTGCGTGTGATAGACCCAGAACGATGTGTAGGTTGCCAATTATGCATGTTTGCTTGTCACCGCCGTTTTGGAGAAGGAGGTTTAGGTAAGGCTACCATTTTTGTCCGTTCCCGTGGAGGTGTAAGTCGGGGCTTTGCTATAATAGTATGTCGGGCCTGCAAAGAACCACCATGTGCTGCTGTTTGTCCCACGGATGCGTTAAAAATAAGAAAAAAGGGAGGTGTAATTCTACAATCCCACAAGTGCATTGGGTGTGGAAATTGTAAAGATGCTTGCACCATTGGGGCCGTTTTTTGGAATGATGATGCCAATAAGCCGGCGATTTGCATTCATTGTGGTTATTGTGCTCAGTATTGTCCCCATGGGGTCATTGCTTTAGTAAAAGAGGAAAAGATCAATGTTAAATCGTGATCCCCTACAAAGGGTGCTTTATATAGATTTGACCAAGCGGCGTTTTTGGATTGAATATCGGCCCGAATTGTTTGAAAAATATATAGGTGGTACTGGTGTAGCCAACGTCCTTTTACGAGAAGAGTGTCCAGAAGGGACCGATCCTTTAGGGCCAGAAAATCCTGTTATCTTTAGTGTTGGTCCTTTAGTGGGTCTCTTTCCTATGGCCTCTAAAACAGTGGCTATGTTCAAATCACCCCATACAGGCAATTTGGGTGAAAGTCATGCTGGAGGACGAAGTGCGGTATGCATTCGACAAGCAGGCTATGGAGCAATTGTAATTAAAGGTGTTAGCCCAATACCTGTGTATATCACTATTTTTAATGACCAGGTGCAATTTCACGATGGACGGGCTCTCTGGGGGATGAGAAGCAATTTAACCGCTAGGGCCCTCAGGGAGAAAGAGCCGGGTTCTGGAATACGTTCTATCTTGAGGATTGGGGTAGGAGGAGAGCGATTAGTGACCTATGCTTGCTTGATTAGCGAAACATATCGTCATTTTGGCCGTTTGGGACTGGGTGCAGTTTTTGGGAGTAAGAAATTGAAAGCCATAGTTATTAGTGGAAAACGCAGTTTGCCAGTAACTGATAAAAAAGTTTATAAAAAAATTTATGATGAGATTTTTCACCAAATTTTAACTAATCCATCTTTAAAAAAATATCATGATTTGGGTACTGCTTTAAATATTTTACCTTTAAATAAACTAAAAGCCCTTCCTACGAAAAATTTGCAAAATCCTTGTTTTGAAGAAGCTGGAAAAATTTCAGGGGAACATCTAGCAGAGAATTATCTCGGTCGGCGGCTTGCCTGTGCACATTGTCCAATTGCCTGCATTCACCTAGCGGCATTGAGAGAACTTTATGAAGATGAACCTTATTTTTACAAAACCACCTTCATATCTTATGATTATGAACTTATTTATGCCTTGGGAACCATGCTGGGTGTTAGTAATCCTCAAGGCTTGTTGCGTTTGTTAGATGAAATAGAGGTATTAGGATTAGATGCCATTTCTACAGGGGTAGTTCTTGCCTGGACAACTGAGGCCTTCCAAAAGGGGCTTATTACCGAGAAGGAAACATCAGGGCTTGAGCCCAAATGGGGTGATTATGAAACATACATGGAGATAGTAAAAAATATTGTTTTACAAGTAAACGATTTTTATCAAGCACTAGCTAAAGGTGTAGAATATGCTTCTGAGCGCTATGGAGGAAAGGAATTTGCATTGGCCTTTGGTAAAAACGAAATGCCTGGCTATCATACTGGTCATGGAGGCCATTTGACTTTTCTCACTGGAGCTCGTCATAGTCATTTGGATTCTGCTGGATACAGTTTTGACCAGAAGTTTTTGGGAAAGGAACCGTTGACCCCAAGGGATTATGCAGAGAAACTTTTTGCCGAGGAAAGCTACCGCCAGATTCTTTCCTCTTTGGTTATTTGTTTCTTTGCTAGAGGTGTCTATGACTATCCTACTATTATAAATACTTTAAAAATTGCGGGTTTTGATTTTTCAGAAGAAGAATTAAAAAAATTGGGTAAGAATATCCTGAAAGAAAAATATCAATTTAAGTTTAGGGAAGGTTTCTCTTTGGATAATATTCGTATCCCTAAGCGGATTTTAGAAACTCTCTCCCCTTATGGGCAGTTAAAAGAAGAATTCCTTAGGGAAGCTATTATCCATTATAAAGAGCTTATAAATGTAATTTAAAGTCCAAGTATTTCTTTAAACTGTTTTAAGCGCCTGCGGCTAATAGGAATTTCTATTTTATGCTTACCCATGGTGCGTAAATAAAAAATACCACCTGGCAGAGAGGCTATTTCTACCACCTGGTCAAGATTTACCAAGTATTTTCGATGCACTCGAAAAAAGGAAGTTCCCCGAAAGCGCTCTTCCAAAGTTTTCAAACTAAAGGAAGTAAATAATTTTTCTTCGGCGGTATAAATATAAGTATAATCACCCCATGCTTCAGCAAATACAATATCAGAATATGGAATTAATATTCTCCTTGTTCCCTTTTCTACAGGTAATTTTTGAATGGAAGGCATTTTTTGGTGATTTTTATGCCAGCTTTTTTCCAAAGCTTGAAAAAGCTCATTTTCATTAAAGGCCTGAGCAGGAATAGAAATTTTTTCTACATATGCATTCTTTTTTTTAAGAACCCTTTCCCAACGGATAGCACGGTCCACAGCGTTTAACAATCTCACTTCTTCAATAGGTTTTATCAAGTAATCAACCGCATCTAGAGTAAAGGCTTCTGCTGCACATCCTTCATCTTTAGCCAGAAAAATTATTAAAACAGGGAAGTCGCTATTTGCTAAGCTCTTGGCTAGCTCCAAACCGCTTATATCTTCTAAATCAATATCTATAAACAATAGGTCATAAGGAATAGCCCGGATTAATTTAAAAGCCTCTCTAGCTGAAACTGTTTCACCAATAATTTCAATGTCATCTCTCTTATCTAAAACCTTTCTCAAAAATGTCCTTTCTTGACAGGAAGCTGAAACGATGAGTGTTTTAACCCTCATAAGAATTAACTTTCAAATAACGTCCCTAAGATTTTTTAATACTTACCCTAAAAAAAGACTACCGTCAACAAGATGTGTATCACCTACTTTGCGGGATTGTTTTATTCCCTAAAAAGACTTAAAATGAATTTGTGGAAAGAATTACGGTAATTGGAGCAAGTCTGGCATTAGGAAAATGGATAAAATTGCTAAATTAAATTATGCTCAAGCAGTGATTTTGCAAAAAGAATTGTGTCAAAAGGTAATCCTAAAACCACCTCCCAACTTTTCACCCCAACTAATAGCCGGGGCAGATGTTTCTTATAGCCGTAAGGACAGTAAAATTTATGCTGCTTTAGTGGTTTTAAACTTACCCGACTTAACTCTTTTAGAAACAAAAACCATAATAGGAGAGACAACATTTCCTTATATTCCTGGATTACTTTCTTTTCGGGAAGCACCTTTGCTTATTAAAGCATTTAGACAACTTCAAATCAAACCACATGTTATTTTAGTAGATGGTCAAGGCATTGCTCATCCTAGACGCATAGGTCTGGCCAGCCATCTGGGGGTATGTTTAAACATTTCTACCATTGGCTGTGCTAAATCACGATTAATAGGTAGCTACCAACCAGTGCCACCCTCTAAAGGTAGTTATAGTCTTCTCAAAGAAGGAGAAGAAGTAATAGGTTTTGTCCTCAGAACCAAAAAAGGCGTTAAACCCATTTTTGTCTCTCCAGGACATTTAATGGATTTTGATACTGCTTACAAAATTCTACTTCTTTGTTTAAAGGGTTACCGTTTACCAGAACCAACACGTCTAGCCCATATAGAAGCTAACCGTGTAAGGGCTAAATTTTCTTCACCTCCTGGCTTGGTTTGAAAACCACCTTCACATAAGGTGGAATTTGTATCATTTCTCCGCTAGTTGGGTGTTTAACTCGTTTTGTTTTTCTTAATACTGGTTGCCACTTCCCAAATCGCACAATTTTTACCTCCTCCCCCCTTTTTAAACACTCCTTAATAATATCTAGAGAGGTTCTTAACACATCTCTGACTAATATTCTAGGCAACCCTGTCCGCTGATGGACTTCCTCAATAATGTCTTTTTTGGTCATTGTCTCACCTCTATTTTGAAATGATTTAATATTTTTGAAACAATTTCTTTATGTAATTTATCCACTTCTGAATCTGTTAACGTCCGCTCAGGTGCACGGTAGGTTAGGCGATAGGTAAGATTTCTTTTACCCTTGGGGAGAGGAGGTCCCTCATATACATCTATGAGTTCTATATTTTCTATATAGGAGGTTTTTGAAGATAAAACAAACTCTTCTATGGGCTGAGCAGACAATGATTTGGGCACTACTAAAGATACATCCCTTTCACTAGATGGAAATTTAGGTAATGAGGTAACTTTTTTTTCTTTTTTTGTAACTGCCCAAAGGGTCTCTAAATCCAATTCAAACACAAACACCTCTTTTAACCGCTTTAACTCCCAATGTTGTTTTACTTGGGTATTAACCTCTCCCAGATATCCTAATTTCCTTTCTCCTTTTAAGACATAAGCAGCATTATTGGGATTGAGATAACAAATATCCCTTGCAGACTCAAAATGGGCTTCTATACCCAATGTATCTAATAAATTTTCTACAGTCCCCTTTAGGTCATAAAAATCTGCAGGCTCGGGACGAAAATGCCATGAAGGGTCGAAGTGATATCCACTCATTACCCCAGCGAGTTTATATTTTTCTATAGGTAAAGACTCTGGGCTGTCTTGGATAAATACCTTACCCAACTCAAAAAGTCTAAAGTGATAAATTCTTTGCCGCTGATTATAATTAGCAGCTTCTAAAAGGCCAGGAATAAGGGTGGAGCGCATAACTGTTCTATCTACACTAATAGGATTAATTAGCTTGGTGACCTTTCTTAAAGGATGTCCTGGAGGTAAAAGTAATCTATCAAAGCTTTTTAAGTCAATAAAGGCATAGCTGATGATTTCATGCCAGCCAAGACCACTCAAAATATGTTTTATTTTATCTCGCCACTTCATATAGGGAGAAATGAATAGAGGGTGCAATTGGACTACTGGCATATCAGAGGGAATCCTTTCGTAACCATAAAGACGGGCTATCTCTTCAATTATGTCCACCTCTCTCACTAAATCATGACGAAAACTGGGTGGTATTACTTCTATTTTATCTCCAGAGGCTTTGACCTTTATTTGTAGTCTTTCTAAAATATCAATGATTTCTTTTTTAGGTATCTCTATTCCTAAAATTTGTTTAATCCTGGGTATACGCACATAAATAATAGGAAGTCCTTTAGGGGATGGATAGACATCTATTATTCCTGGAGCAACCTTCCCTTGGGCCATTTTTTGCATAAAATAACAGGCACGTTGAGCAGCAGTATAGGTAGCCTCTGGGTCAACTTCTCTTTCAAACCGATAAGATGATTCAGTGTTTATGCCCAAGCGTTTAGCTGTACGTCTAATGGTGATGGGATGAAAATAGGCACTTTCTAAAACTACTTCTTTAGTTTCAGGACCGATTTCTGAATTCAATCCCCCCATAACCCCAGCTAAAGCAACAGGGCCATTTGCGTCACAAATAACTAAATCTGTTTCTTTAAGTTCTTGTTCCTTTTGGTCTAAAGTAACCAGTTTTTCTCCTGGATGAGCTAAACGGACTATAATCTGCCTTTGAGCAATCTTTTGGGCATCAAAGGCATGTAAAGGTTGACCATACTCTAACATCACATAATTAGTAATATCTACAATGTTGTTAATAGGCCGAATACCAGCTAGTAATAGTCGTGCCTGCATCCATAAGGGAGAAGGCTTTATTTCTACATCCCTGATGAATCGGGCTATATACCGAAAGCAATGCTCAGGGTGTTTGATAGTAACCTGAATAGAGTCAAAAACAGGTGTTCCTATCTCAGTAATCTCAAATTGAGGAAGCCGTATTTTTTTTTTAGTGATAGCAGCTACTTCTCTAGCTACACCTATCATACTGAGGCAATCACCACGGTTAGGAGTAATTGAGATACCTAATACCGTGTCATTTAGATAAAGGGCATGAATCAGTTTAGTGCCCACTTGAAAATCGGAAGGGAGCAGCCAAATACCACTATGGTCTTCCCCTAAGCCTAATTCCTTCTGAGAACAAAGCATCCCTGCTGACTTAATACCTCTGATCTTTGCCTCTTTAACGATCAGACCAGAAGGTAAAGTGCAACCAGGTAAGGCTAAAGGTACAAGAACACCTTCTTGGACATTGGGCGCTCCACAAACAATTTCATAGTCTTTATTTCCGTCAGACACCTGGCAAATTTTCAATCTATCTGCATTAGGATGAGGTTTAATAGCTGTTATCCTTACTACCTGAACCTTTTCTAAATAAGAAAAAGGCCTGGTTATCTCTTCTACTTCTAAACCGGCCATGGTTAACCATTCAGCCAGTTCTGTTGGAGAACAGTCTATCTCCACAAATTCTTTTAACCAATTTAAGGGAACTTTCATACAATTTTGCCTTTTGCTTTATTATCAAACATTTGAAACTTACAAGCAGAAATCTCTTTTCTTTTGCCTCCTCGCCAATCGTCCCCCACCTTTAAGGGGCAAATCACTCTCTATCAGGTCTTGGTATATGACTATTTATTTCATGCATGTCATAACACTCAAAAACACACTCACAAAACTTAATCATTCTTTTATCATTATTAGCAATAGCCTTTTCATACATCCTGATAAAATACCTTTTCCCTGCTTCTGTTTGCGAATAGTTTTTTTTCATCAAATTATGTTCCATGCAAAGAGTTTGCCCATTATCAATATCGTTTTTCCCACCTTTATCTTTTGGCTTAATATGGTCAACAACCAGCTCGACTCCGTCTTTTATTCCCCTTCCGCAAACAACGCATCGATAACCATCTCTTTCTAATATTGCCTTCTTAATCTCCGGAGGAAATTCCCACAATTTAGCATCGTATATGTAATCAGGATCATATTTATATACTCCCTTTTTTACTTTTATAAGTTTACCCTCCTGATGTAATTTTCTTATTGTTCGCCAAGGATCCCTTGGAGGTGTATCGTGTTCATTTAACCATTGTTCTGTTACCCAGTCCACAATAGGTCCATGTGGGATATCTTTCTTAGGATGTTTCATAAAATATTCTATAACAAGCTCTTTTATTGTTTTTGTTTTTTTCATTTACTACATATCCAAAAATAGTTTTTTTTCATTTATTCTTGCTTCTACAATCAATCTCTTTTTTGCAATTTCACAATAATTTTTATCAATCTCAATTCCTATAGCCTTTCTGTTGTTTAAACACGCAGCAAGCAATGTAGTCCCACTTCCCATA
>Ga0190305_1000147_pt1 | contig 18795 bp, 30 predicted proteins | sample 48700723_MG_FD_161678 | JGI IMG/M metagenome (GOLD analysis project Ga0190305, IMG submission 161678) | Hydrothermal vent sediment bacterial communities from Southern Trench, Guaymas Basin, Mexico - 4870-07-2-3_MG | ecosystem: Environmental > Aquatic > Marine > Hydrothermal vents > Sediment ... | reverse complement strand
AGGCTCCGACCTTTGCACCAAGTCCTGCCGCAGCGCCCCATGAGGCATAATGCTCCTTCCACAGCGCTACACTGGTAAATCCTGCAGTACACGCGAGAACAGCCATCGTGGAGAGAATTCCTTCACCGATCATTCCACCGTATCCTACCAGTTGAGCATCTCTTTCGTTGTCTAACTGCCTCACAGTCGTTCCCGATGATACCAAGCTGTGGAATCCCGATATTGCGCCGCAAGCAATGGTAATAAACAGGAACGGTATCATCGACGGTGCTCCTTCAGGATGAGCCTGCACGGCTGGTGCAACTATCTCCGGAGCTACTACGAAAAGACCAGCATACATCAAACTCAAACCGACTATTAACTCTTCAGCATTGATATAATCTCTTGGCTGCAACAGTGTCCACACGGGAAGTACAGAAGCACAAAATGCATATATTATTATAATCCATTCCCATGTAACAAGTCCTGATCCGAGGAACGTATCTGGCATAGTGATCGGATGCTGCGATCCAATCCAGATCGTTATGTACATCACTACTAAAGCTATGGCTGCCGGAATAGTTGCTCCCCATTTGAACTTATATATACTCCATCCCACGAATATAGCGAGAGGTATCTCAAACCATATCGGGAATACCGCAATTGGATATTTATTGAAGAGCACTGCGATAACGAGAGCAAAGACAGCAATGACAAGCAGTAGCAAGAACAGTATTATGAGCAAAAAGAGCGTCCTCGATCTGGGGTTTAGGACGTCCTCCGTTAACTCCCCTATGGATTTACCTTTGTGCCTTAAAGACACGACGAGAGAGCCAAAATCATGGCCTGCTCCCATAAAAATGGTACCGAGAACAACCCATAAGATTGCTGGTACCCAGCCCCATATTACAGCTATAGCAGGACCGACAATTGGAGCGGCCCCAGCGATGGACGTAAAGTGATGCCCCCACAGAACTCTTTTGTCAGTGGGAACATAGTCAAAACCGTCTTCGAACTCATGTGCCGGAGTTTTTCTGTCAGGATCCAGTGCATAGACCTTCTTCGCCAAGAAGCCGCCGTAGAACTTGTATGCCATGTAGAACGAACCTAGCGCTATTACTGCTATTACTATAGCATTCATCTTATCACCTTTACGTACTACTTCCAAAAGTAAATTGTAAGTTTCAAATAAAAAGCTTTCGGTATCTTTACATAAGTAAAGTATTACTGCTGTGTGAAAAACAAGTGATCTATAAAAAAGTAATCTTAAAAGAAAGAGGTTATTCTTATTAAAATTAATATCAATATAAAAAAATAGATATATGATACCTAAAAACATTACCCGAGAGGGTATCATAAAAGCTCTGCATAAGATCAAAGAGAATGAGAAACGTCAGTCAAGAGACTACTACGTTGTTTTTGAAAATGACTTGTTTCCACCAAAATATGTGATATCAGTAGCCAATGAATTTGCTAATGGTAAAGAACTAAATATTTCAAAATTTATTACTGCAGAGGCTCGGAGATTCTTAGAAAAGACTGGATTTAAGGTTATACAGGGTGGAGAGTCTTACGAAGATATAGAAAACGAAGAAACATCTACCGAAGTTAGATTAAGTCTTGAAAGAGATCTCGAAAATTATATAAAATAAAAAATTTAGATGAAATCGAAGAAAATATGAAATTCACTTTACGTTTAAGGACATAAAATAAGGTAGAAAAGAATTTCATCAATGATTATCAAAAGGAGGAATAGTAATGAAAAATTATCTTTTAATACTGGGATGCTCAAATAGAAAAAATCCTGTACAGACTAAAGTTAATCCTTAGATCTCTATGACGGTGTTAATCATAGAGTTTTGAAGAAATTTTTTAAGAAATATAGAAAACTAAAAAATCTTGAAATACTGATCATCTCTGCAAAATATGGTTTACTGAAAATGGATGATATGATCGAATATTACGAGAAAAAAAGACCTGGATAAAAAAGATTTTGCATCAATCAATAATGGAAAGATTAAAAGAGTTTCTCTCCAGATCCCCCAGTATCCTACAGTTGTTGGAGTTTATAAATCTTCATCTGAGAATATAGAAAAAGGTATTTATAAATGATCATTACAAAGGAGATCAATGAAAAAAATCATTGCAACAATAAGAAAAGAAGATCTTCCCAAAGTAGAATCGGTGTTAAAAGATATAATCTATTTTTCAGAGAAAGAGGGTGATCTGGTAAGAATTAGCATTTATGTCAGAGATGGGGAGCTTGATGATTTAATAGACAAACTTGAGAATGCTATTGACCTGAGATACAAAAAAAGCATGATTGAAATTTATACGCCTGATTTTGTTATATCCCCTGTTTTAAATCGTTCTGAGGAGAAAGGATCGGAAGAAAAAGTTTATGTCGAAAAACTTATAGAGTCTACCAAAACTTATTTAAAACTTGATATAAGTGAAATTGCTCTCACATCCATTGCTTCAATGGTTGCTTTAACTGGCCTATTCGTGAATAATGTGGCTATAATCATCGGAGCTATGCTCCTTTCACCGATTTTAGGTCCAATTCATGCCTTTGCCATAAATACTGCGGTAGGTAAAGTTAAAAATGCAGTTAGAAGCATTGTAAACTTAAGTATTCTTATTATAATGGTCATATTTTTCTCATTTCTGGCTACAGTATCAATTTCACACTTCACAGAACTTTCATTAACACCGGAAATTCTTGCACGAATGAACTTTAGTTTTATTTATACCCTTATGGCTCTATTTCTCGGTTTTGCATCCGTTTTTGCATTATCTAAGGAGATACCCGAAGGCATCGCTGGTGTGGCTATAGCTGCTGCACTTCTTCCACCTGCAGTGGTAACAGGGATTTCTCTTGTTCTATGTCCCTCTGAGTTTGTGAATCCCCTAATCCTCACTTTTGAAAATGTTTTAGGGCTAATGGCTGGAAGTTTACTTGCCACACTTCTCCTGAATATTGGACCCAGGAGATATTACAAGAAAGTTGTTGCAAGAAAGTCTATTATAAGAGCATCTCTGATTCTTATTGCTCTCTTAATCTTGCTGTATGTCTTCTCTCTTTTCTTATCATGAAAAATTATTGGCAACTGTACTAAGTATAGAATAATGTAAAAGATGACGAACTAAAGAGTTTGTCTTCAGAGCGCCCAATAGTATATAGATATTGGAGTCGATATATGTTTTTTCTGAAATTTGTATAAATTGTTTCATTGAGTTCTATGATTATTTGTAGTCTCCTTTTGGATCACGATTGAAAGGATTTGATATACCTTGACGCTCATTAGTGTTTATCCCATCACAATTCAAGAGTGATAATATTATCCTTTGCAAAAGAGCTTTGATAGAATTAAAATTTTTTACTGTTTCTTGAAAAGGGGCATAAGCTTGCCCTTTATGTATTATATTATTTCGAATCCTTTTTGGTTCTCCAAGATCTTTTATTAGATCAGTGTAGCCTATCTTATATTTATTAAGAAAATCTTCGAGTAGCTCATTGAAAGAACGCCTTCTTAGAGCTTCCAATGAACGATAAACTGAAGCTCTTTCTTTATTGTCTTTCCCCATATCTATTAATATTTTTTTTATTTCTTTTTTAATTTTATTTTTAAATTCTTCCCACTTATTATCCTCTGGAAAAATGTATTCTTTTTCGTGTTCAGCATATCTGTGAACTAGACATTCTAATGCAGTGTAGAACATTACATAACTATTTTCTATGACATCTCCACTTAATCCCTCAATATACCACTCAATGGCAAGATCCAGACCAGTTTCATTCTTAATTTTACTATATATCTCATACGACGTCTCAAGATATTGCTTGTTAGACATATAAGGTATTATCATTTCTCTTTGAGAAGATTTAGATTTAGGAGTTTTCATCTTTTCATAAATCAAGTTTTCTTTTTGATCCTGTTTTTTGTAAATACTCACATACACCCAATCCTGCCATAATCCTTGCGAAAAACTAGAAATCATAAGTAGATCCTTTATTTTTCTCACTACATGATCTATTAAATCATTTATATTCTGAAATCTAGAAAGTTCAGGAGATTCTACTTTAATCAAAGCAGTAAAACAAGGATACCTTAACCTTGATATTTCTCTAATTGTTTTTTCTTGTTTTTCTATCTCCTCAATTGGAATAAAACTTATTTTTCCAAAATTAGTTTTAATTTTTCTAAATGGAGTTTGTAAATTAGTAATCCCAAATTCAATAGAAATATTGTCTCCTCTAAAGTAATTTCCATAATCATTAATTATCTCAAGAGCGTTAAATCTAATATTTTTAAGGAAATTCCCTTCTTCTTCGTTATAACCAGTATTATAGCTTGTTATAAAGATTCCATTGATTTTAATAGATGATTTATCTACAGTAGATCCAGTAATAGCATTTTGGGATCCCATTCTAAATGCTTTATGAATATCTCTAAAATATTTAACACCATTTTTTTCATTGATTTCTATATTGCCACCAATTTTGCCATCATATGTTTGTTGCACTGAAAATCTTATCGGTATTTTTTTATCATTTGTTATTAGATCCCCTGTGCCTTTTAATGATTTTAGTTCTTTATTAGGTTCAAACATATACTATCACATTACCTTATGGATATGTTGATGGATATAAATGTTTTTGAGAATGAATATTCGTGTATTTTTGTATATGAGGACACTCTACAAGCATAAAAGTATAATAGCTTTCATACCAAAATTTGACGTCAAACCAACACAACAAACTTTTCATGCATTATTTACAATACATCCACATTTTATTCTTTCTTTGGAAGAAGATAATTATTTTTCTTTCTTTTTTTTCGGGCGCATTTTTTTCTTTGGAAAAGAAAAAAAGGTGCGGGGGACGGGATTTGAACCCGCGGATCCCTACGGAACTAGGCCCTCAACCTAGCGCCTTTGGCCAGGCTCGGCAACCCCCGCAATCTTATCTATAAACTCATCACATTTCCCCTCTATGATACCTGTGGAGATCTCAATCAGATCTCTCACACTCATATTTCCATAGTTCTCAACTGTAAATATAAACTTTCTATTGTCATAGGAGACAGATATCGCCTGAAGATCGCATTGCTCCTCACATGTTCTACATAGAGTGCATTCTTTTATATCTGTTATCTTCAGTGAATCTTTTTCTATCTTCAGGATGCTCTTTGGACATACCTCAACACAGACCCCACAGAGATCACACTTCTTATCTATATTTATAACGGGAAAGTACTTGTAAAATGCTAAACAGCACTGATATTTGGCATGATCTTTGGCAATACCCACCTTGGCAATACAGTTTATCTTTATCTTCTGATCATTTCCAAGTTTTGTTATGGGAATATCTGGAATTATTGGTTTTATTGAGTCATCATCTGAAATCATATCCTTGGTGTAGACTACACACGGCCCTTCTTTCTCTATGCTCAGCGTTACCTCCTTATCCACATTCGCAGGTGTACTGAGGGGCACAAGTCCCAGTCTATGAGCTAAGATCTCGTCATAAAGCTGAGATGTGTTTTCATAAACAATTATATGGTCTACAGCATAAACAGGTATCTCAGAAACAAGTACCCTTCTCAATGCATTTACAAATCCAACATCCACATCCTCTATCAACAACTTTATTCTGGATTCTGTTTTTGAGAGAAGTGTTACCTTCATAGTCTTCTTCCCCTCTTTCCACCCTTGGGTCTTGTTCCATCATGCGGTATGGGTGTGACATCCTCTATTCTTCCTATCTTCAGATTCGCTCTTGCAAGGGCTCTTATCGCCGCCTGTGCTCCAGGTCCAGGATTTTTTATCTTGCTTCCACCGGGTGCTCTGACCTTTATATGAACACCCACAATTCCCCTCTCCTGAGCAATCTCTGCCGCTATAGCTGCTGCCTTCATAGCTGCATATGGAGAGGATTCATCTCTGTCTGCCTTTACTATCATTCCACCAGATACCCTCGCAATTGTCTCTGCACCACTGAGATCTGTTATATGGATGATCGTATTATTGAAAGACGCATATATATGGGCTACTCCCCATCTTTCTTCCTTTGCCATTTTCAAGCCTCCTTCTTCTGTATTAACTCTTCATCACTTTTCAGGATGAGCATTCCAGGAGAAGTTACAACTCTATCTCCAAGCTTAACATGCCTGTGTACTATCATCTGCCTTGCCTCTTTTGGAGTTTTTGCGAGTCCTCTCCTGAATACCACTGACTGAAGTCTCCTGTCCAGAATATCCTGTATCTCAAGCTCCAGAATATTATCGAGATTGGCATCCTCTTTAAGTAAACCAAGCCTCTGCAGTTTCTGGATAAGCTCTCTTTCCTCCTTTTTTGCCTCTTCGCCAACTGAAGCTAAAAGTACCCTCGCCTGTCTTCTGAGCTTTCTCAGTATCGACTCTGCTTTCCATATTTCTCTCTTGTTCTTCAATCCATACTTCTTTAAAAGTTCATTTTCACGCTCTATCCTGTCCTTCTGCCATGGATGAGGAGGTGTATCATATTTTTTTCTTGGAAATTTAGGGTGTCCCATTCATTCACCTCTTTATCTTGATGCCTTCTTTCTACGTACTCCTAAAGCCCTGCCTGTTCTGAAACTTGATTTTGTTCTCTGACCTCTTACAGGAAGGCCGAGTTCATGCCTGATACCTCTATATGCTCTTATCTTTTTAAGTCTATTGATGTCCTCTCTCTTAACCATTGCAAGCTCAGACTCGAAGACATGCTTATCTTCCCCTGTCTCATAATCCTTTCTTCTGTTCAGCATCCAGACAGGGATATTAAATTTCTTTGGATTCTCAAGTATCTCCTTTATCTTCTCTATTGAGGCATCATCAAGATCACCAAGTTTTGTATTGGGATCAATTCCAGATACTCTCACTATGCTCCTTGAGAAGTTCATTCCAACTCCTCTTAACCCAGTTAAAGCTAACTCTACCTTTTTATTTCCGTCTAAATCAACACCTTCTATACGAACTATATGTTTGAATTCACTCATGTGATCATCTCCATTCCATATGATCTTTTTTACTACGCCGGGGAAGGGATTTGAACCCTTGATCTCTTTCGAGAACGAGCTCTCCAGGCTCGCGCCTTTCCAGTCTCGGCAACCCCGGCACTTCACTACTTTTATACTCAGAGTTTATATATTTTTTTATTGGTTTATCTTCCAGAACTTTGGATATACATCTCTTTCCATGATCACTGTTTCCGGTACAACTGCAATTCCCTCTTTTTCCATCATATCCCTACAGCTCATTGCTGTTTTTCCAAGAGCCACCAGTTCATTTTTAAGCGTCATTATCGCAACTCTTTTACCGACTCCAACTTCCTCACATCTTTCGACTCCTGCTGTCATGAGTTTTGCTCCGTAACATATTGCATTTACAGCTGTATCTTTGATCCATATCTTCGGGATATTTATACCTTCCTCTATGGGCCGAATGCATCTTCTGATCTCTGTTTCTATATTCTCTTCCTTCCAGAATATGTATGCATCCAGAAGATCCTGAAGGGTAACAAGATCCTTTTCTCTGATATGTCCGACTCTTGTTCTCCTGAGGTCCTCCATATTTGCTCCAACTCCTAAAGCCTCACCGATATCATAGCAGAGCTTTCTTATATATGTACCTGCCTCACAGCTTATTCTCATCAGTACATCCCTCTCCTCTATCTCCAGTATCTCTATATTCTTTATCTCCTTCACTCTCAGCTTCCTTTTCACAGCTGATTTCACAGGAGGCTTCTGGTATATTTTTCCTGTAAATTCTCTGCAGATCTCTCTCAGTTTTTCCTCTGAGACCGATCTATGCAGATGCATGGCACAGATATACTCCTTATCTGACTCTAACATCAGCTTCAGGACTTTTGTAGCTTTCTCTGTCGCCACAGGAAGTACTCCTGTGACATGAGGATCTAATGTCCCTGAGTGTCCTGCCTTTTTAATATTCAGGATCTTTTTTATCCATGCAACTACTTCATGGGCTGTAGGTCCCGAAGGTTTATCAAGGAGAATAAGCCCCTTCTCTATCAGCTCTTCCACCGTTCTCTCTTCCGGATGTTTTCCGTACTTCATAAAAACTAACTCAACAGTCTCTTTATCTGCTCATCTGAAATATCTTTATCTATCTTTTTTACCTCGGGGTGAAACTCAAGATGCTTTATATTGCATCTCCTTCTCTTAACCTTGGGACCTGAAACCACCACATAATTCTTATCTATAACATCCACAATTATACATTTATTTCCAGCTTCCCTTCCTGCTATCTTTGTGCAGACTCTGCCTATCTCTATCATTTTTTCACCTCTATGGCTTTTTCTATAATTTTATATACCCCTGCGGGTTCCCATTTATCTGTGTTGATAATGAGATCATACACTGAGAGATCATCCATATCTATATCATAAAACTCTTTATACCTTGATCTTTCACTTTTTTCTCTTATCTCTATCTTTTCCTTGGCTTCTTCAAAACTCTTTTTTTCTCTGTTTGCAACTCTTTTTACCCTTACCTCAAACGGAGCTGTGAGCCATATTTTGAGGTCAGCGTCCACAAAGTATGCCGCCACTCTTCCTTCCACTATACAGTTTTCATACTTTTCTGAAAGTTCTTTCTGTTTTCTATCCACCAGTTCATCTATCTCCCTGTTTTCCTCAGCATATCTGCTGAACTCCTCTAAACTCATGCCCTTTTCCTCTGCAATCTCTCTGAAGATCATGCCTGCGTATATATGTTTAAAACCTAAATTCCTTTCTATGAGCCTGGCGGATGTTGTGGTACCGCTTCCGGGTAATCCACCGATTGTGATCTTCATATCTCCACTCTGACACTTTCCCTGATCTGCTTTCTCATGCATTTAGAACATAAATACCCGCCATAGGGTCTTGTTGGTGTCTTTTTGCTTTTACTGAGTTTTTTTATCTCAGTGGGAGACCCTCTTGGTACACCATGAAGCTCTGCTCCACATTCCGCACATCTTGGCTTACCGTGTTTTTTCTTCTTAAAATGAAGAACTGATCTTCCTCCTGGCGTTCTGACAAATCTCCTTTTCAATGATCTCGATCTGTACATTCCTCTCATTTAAATCACCTTTAATCCATGTTCAGAATCTTTCTTATAAGCTGGCTGAATACACTCACCGTAAGGAAATACCATCCATATGCTCCCAGTTGATCTGCCGGCATGCCTCCATGAAAATGTCCAAGGATCGTACCTATTACCGGAAGGTCAAACAGAGCGAATGGTAGCTGGAGTATGGGTATTCCATAAGCCGGTGTATGTCTGAACCATGCAAAGAGAATAAATATTGGAAGCATTGTAATGAACATGGGCTTGAGACTCATTGAACTCATTTTTGCATTTAATTCATTTATCCTTTTCTGTTGCAGCTGCAATTTTCTTATCTGTTTCTTATTTCCCTCTCTCTGAGCTTTATAAAGCTTTGCATTGTAATCTGATACCTCCTTTCTTATTCTCTTCATCTCCTCGTGGTCTATGAGGAAATAATTTATCAGTGTTATGAAGAGCGCCACTGAAAGGGCCACGATGGTCACTCCGAGTATGTACTCTGTGTATATTTTCCCTGGTATCACTTCTCCATGCTCAGGGAAAAACTTTCCGAATATTGCATCAAAAAACTTATAAAATATATCCATTATTCCCATTTCATTCACTTCCTAAGACTTTTCTGAGAGCCGGGAACATCTCGCCCATCTGCTCCCTCATGAGTTCTTCATATAATCTATACAGGATGCCCACAGTTAATAAGATTCCTGTGCCTGTTCCCAGAGCACCTGTAAAGTTTGCCACGGCAGCTATCAATCCTACAGCTGCTCCACCCATCACCGTAACCTGCGGTATGTACCTGGAAAGAACTTTTCTCAGAACTCTTGGATCCTTTCTGAATCCAGGGATCTGCATTCCAGATCTCTCCAGTTTTTTTGCCACAGCCTCGGGCCCCATCTGTGTGAGTTCTACCCACAGAACTGCAAAGAAGATACATAGAAGTATAACAATTATAAGATAGACAAGTGCCTTAAAGGGCTCCTGTGAAAGAGCATATAAACTGTAGGGAGGCTGTATGTAATCAACTATTCCAGAGACAGCATTACCTCTTGAGTCAAATGTACCCAGCCATGTTATACCTCTCGTATTCAGTATATGTGCCAGGAGTTTGATGTTGGAGAACATTGCTACTGTGAGGATCATGGGGATATTTGATGCATAGATAAACTTTATGGGATATCTCCCCCTTATGCCCTTGAATTTTCCATAAGATAACGGTATCTCCACCCTTATTGATTCTATGTACACGATGATGAGAAACACCACGACTGTGAAGAATACCTGATCCATGCCTGGAAGTAATCCCGGTCTTGTCCATTCCGGATTCCCATTGATAAAGGACTTGATAAATGCTGGAACAGCTCCTATGAGCTGATCCGGGGATGTCTCACTGGGCAAAAAGCTAAAGGCTTTCCACAATACCTGTGCAGATACCCTCCCAGCGATAAAGAGGGATATACCTGATCCGAATCCCCATTTTGTCACAACCTCATCCATTATCATCACAAGAATTCCGCCTACAGCCATCTGGATAGTAACAATAAGGAGCATTGCCCCCTGAGCCATATTTTCTCCCTTAGCCATTGCAAATGCTTCAAAGAAACATAAAAATATGGCCAGGAGTTTCTGTGTACCCTGGAATATCTCTTTTCCTTTATGCGTCGTGAGATCAAGATCCAGAATATCGGATCCTACCAGTAACTGCATTATGATCCCTGCCGTGACTATGGGTCCTATACCAAGTGTGAGTATGGTACCACTGTTTCCTGCAAGAACAACTCTGTACCCTGAAAGCCAGTCCATCACCTTCTCTGAGACACCATAGAGAGGTATCTGAGAGAGGGCAAAATAAATACTGAGAATCACTGCACTCCATGTAATTTTCTCTTTAAAGGGAATATGTCTTTTTGGAACACTCACCTCAGGAAGAAACCTGTACAGGGGAGAAAATATCTCTAATTTAGACATTTGCTTCACCCACTATGGCTTTTCCTCCCATTTTCTCTATTTTCATCTTCGCTTTTTCTGAGAACTCCTTTGCCTTCACAGAGAATTTCTTTGTGAGTTTACCTTCACTGAGGACTTTGGAAACTCCAAGCTTTGAGACATCCACAATCACATCTTTTTTCTCCTTATAAGCTATCCCTCTTTCCAGAAATTTCTCGAGATTATCATTTAAATAACTTAAATTAATGGCAGATTTACTTTTTCTGAGTTTGGGAAATCTCTTGAACCCATGTTTACCGATATGATCTGGCTCATATTTCAGGAACCAAGTATATTTCTGTTTTTTTTCTTTTCCTGACCCTGCGTTTCCTCTTCCTCCTCTATGTCCAGCTCCTCTTCTCTTTTTGGAGCAGCCACCGCCGCAGTGTCTTGAGCCTCTCATCTTATAAGTTTTTTTTCTTTTTCTGATCATGAGATCACCTTAGATCATCCTCTCCAAGAGAGAAACAATATCCTTTCCCCTGTATCCTAAGGATCCTCCCTGGTTGTATCCCAATCTAACTCCTCTGTATCCTTTTCTAGGAGGATGCAGTCTGAAAAATTTTTTTATTCCGAGATCATCGAGTTCAGCTTTGAACTCAAAGTAATCATCTATGAATTCATCTACTGTTTTTCCTGTTTTCTCTTTTATATATTTTTCATCTATTTTCTTATTTCCTGGAAGTCTTGCCCATTTTAAAAGTAATTTCTTGAAGGTTTCTTTATCTATCTCTCCGAAGGTTACGTAATCTTTTACTTTCTGTAACATGCCTTTATAACTCTCACTGTTACTCACAATCACACAGTAATTTGGTCTTTCTAATCTGAGCATTTTTAAAGTGTCCTTTATCCTTCTATCCACATCCACAGTGCCTCTGACTCTTATTACTGCAATTCTATCCACTGGTCTCACCCTCTTTTATCTCCATTTCTTTTTCTTCTATACCTTTCTTTTCTTTCTCTTCCTTCTCTATATCCTTCTTTTCCATTTCTTCCTTCTCTGCTTCTTCTTTTTTTATTGGCTCTCTTATCATCCCGTCTATAATTCCAAGATATTTCACATGCCTATCCTGATAACTTACCTTATTTGTATTTTTCAGAGACTCAAAGATGGCTTTTGCAAAATTAATGGTGGTCTGTGTCTGACCAAATGATCGTGACCATATATCCTTAATACCTGCCAGCCTTATTATTTTTTTACCAACATTACCTATGGCAAGACCAAGACCTCTCGGTGCTGGAAATAAAGTAACGGTGACACTTGAGGATTTTCCGGTGACCCTGAAGGGAATTGAATGTGGTGATCCACATCCGCACTCCCATGATCCACATCCTCTCTTCACAAGTATCAGATTCATTTTTGCATTATTCAGCGATTTCCTGATAGCTGTTCCTACCTCATTTGCCTTGCTCTGACCCAGACCCACAATACCATTTTTATTTCCTATGGCACAGATCACATTGAACTTCACTCTTCTGCCTGAATCTGTCATTCTCTGTACAAGGTTGATATCAATGATCTCCTGGTTTTCCCTGTTTGATAACTCTGGAAGTAAAGTATCAACTATCTCAGGTTCTCGTATGGGAATTCCTTTTAACAGGATCTCTTCGATGTCTGTGATCTCTCCCGCCTTTACCTTTCTTCCAAGTTCTGTCTTTGGTATCCATTCATCCTGATTCATGCTATCCCCTCTATCTTTGCCTTAATCTCATCAAAATGAAGAGGCAGATCCTCTGGTTTTAACCCTTTTTTGATATAATTACTGAATCTTTTTGAATACTCTTCCTTATCAAGTTTGGATGCATACTCAGCTATATGCTCTCCTCTGATCCTTTTTTCATCGGGAAGTATTTTTTCATTATGTGGAACATCAACTCCCGCATCCAGAATCCCCTTGAGAGCTGCAAAGATATTTGCTCCTTTTGTGGCAGATTTCAATCCTATATCCAGTATAACACCTTCTATCTTCTCTTTTTTAATTCTGTATCCGCAGAGCAATCCTGTGAGGTATGCAGCGGTGCAGTTTCCGCAGTGCCCCTTATAACCCAGTTTTTCAAGTTCTTTTGAGTGTGCAGAGATTAATGTTCTGTCTCCTTTTTTTTCTGGCTGGATCACCTGTATTGTTATATGATTTAGAGAGGGTCTGATAACAATTCTGTTTTTTCCAGACATTACCAGTTTATATCTCTGATCATAATCTGTTACTCCCATTCTCCTTCTCTTAAAAGATAATTTCTTCATCTGATCACCGTTTTGCATATCCATGTTCCTCGATATACGTTTTCATATAGGAGACGCTTCTGAACGCTCCACTTCCTGCCATCCTGTATAATCTCCTGTAGCTTCCAGGTTCAAGTTTTTTCTCTTCTCTCAAGGCTTTTAGTTCTCTCCTCAGAGGCCTTATTGTATTTATCCATCTTCTTTTTTTGCCTATTTTAGATGTTTTTTTCCCTTTTCTACTTCCATGCCCTCTTCTTCTTCCCATTTTCTTCTTCTCATGAAGAACTCTTGCTCGAGCTCTGCTGACAGAGATCTCTGGTCTTTTTTTAATCACTCCATCTCTGATCAGTTTTTTGATATCTCCGCGTGTTATAGCCATACTTACTCTGTCCTTCTCCTCCGGGTTTATCCAGATCCTGTTCACTCCGCATCCGAGAATATCAGCTGCAATTCTTTTCTGTACTTTTACGTTCATGATCATCACTCCTGAAGCACAATTCCAAGCTCTTCAGCTTTCTGTGCTATTTTTTCTTTATCCTCATCACTCAATTTTCTGGAAAGAATGAAACTCTGAGCATAATCCTTAATATCAAGATTGTTTTTTATATCTTCTTCACTGCTTACCTTCACAAACTTTATTTTTGGATTCAGTACCTTTAAATTCTTTTCAATAGCTTTTCTTAGAATTTCAATCTTATTTTTAGTTCCCACCTTCCCTATTCTGACAGCAACATCCTTCAGACCTTCCAGTTCCTTCACACTGTAAACGGTAACCTCTGGAAGCCCACAGGGATGGTATCCTCTCACAAGTTTTGGGTTTCTGTAACCTATACTCACCACAGGAGGGTTTCCCTTAAGTTTTCTTCTCATCTTTGAGGAATGTCCTCTGGGTTTTCTCCATGTAGGATTGTTCCTGAACTTTTTGTATTTCCATGTTTCCTGTCTCAGGAACTTCGGCCTTTTCCTGTTTTTTTCCTCTCTGATTCTCAGTAATCTCTCAATCATCTTTATCCCCTCTCCACCAGATATATTCCATCCTGAAATACTCTCACATCTCTATTTCTGATTCTCGTGGCCTGTTCTATATTTGCAGATGTCTGGCCTACTTCCTCTTTGTTTATTCCCTCAACTGTTATCGTATCTCCCTTGACTGTAACCTTCGTATTTCCAACTATCTTTGCGTATCTTGGATGTTTTTCACCAAGGAAATTACTTATACTTACCCTGTTCCCCTCCACCCTGACGTTCATGGGGAAATGAGCATAAACTATCTTTAATGTGTATCTGAATCCCTCCTCCACACCCTTTATCATATTCATTATGTGTGCCTTTGTTGTTCTTATCATTGCCATATCCTTCTTTCTTCTGGAGGTAGAATATATTCTGAGTTTTCCGTTTTTATCTTCAATAACAATACTCGGGTAATCAAAAACTCTGGTGAGCTCTCCCTTCTTACCTTTAACTCTGATAGTGTTTCCTTCATGCTTCAGTTCCACAGTTTCTGGAATTATGATTTCTTCTATATCCACTGCCATTGTTCTCACCTAATATACATATGCCAGCAATCTTCCACCTATTCCATTCTTATAGGCTTCCTTATGACTCATCACTCCTTTCGGAGTAGATACTAACAGTATACCAAAATCCTTTGCAGGTAAAAATCTTTTTTCCCATTTTTCAAACTCGTTTTTCTTTACAGGAAACCTAGGTTTTATCACTCCACATTTGTTTATATTCCCTATCAGTTCCACCCTGAAGTTTCCGGATTTCCCATCATCTACGAACTCAAAGGTACCGATAAAGTTATAATCCTGCATTATCTTTAATATATTTCCTATCAGTTTTGAGGCAGGTATTATCACCTCTGTTTTCCTTGCTCTCTCATGGTTTGTCATGCTGGATAACGCATCTGCCAAGGGATCATTCAACATTCTTTACACCTCACATGTATTTTTTGAAACCTAACTTTGGGGCTACCTCTCTGAAACATCTTCTGCATATATACAGCCCGTATCTTCTTATCACAGCCTCAGTACTTCCACATCTTCTGCATCTTCTATCGTCTTTACTCATAAACATCCACCTTGAAAGTCTCTTTAACAAAGTTTATTCCCTCTTCTTTTTTTATTCTATGATTGGGAGATATTTTTCTTCTTTTTATCCTTCTTCTTTTAATTCTGTAACCCTTTCTCTCCAAGGAAACACATATATCCATCCCATAAACACCGATCTTCGGGTCATATTTCACTCCGGGAAGGTCTATATGCTCTTTAAGACCAAATGAGAAGTTACCATACATATCAAAACTTCCTGAACTTATTCTGTTATCAACAGCCTCAAATGCATTTTTCAGGAACTCGTATGCTTTCTTACCTCTGAGCGTAACTTTTAATGCTATGGGTTCGTTTTTTCTTATCCCAAAATCTTTGTTTGTTTGCTTAGCTTTTCTCTTTATAGGTTTCTGGTTTACAAGGTTTTCCAGTAAAGACTCCGCCTTTGCAAGTTTTTCTCCTGACTCGCCTATTCCCATATTTATAACTACCTTTTCTATCCTTGGTTTCTCCATCTCATGCATTTAGGCTACCTCCGGGATTGAGATTAATGGTTTTCCTTTACCAATTATATAGATGTACTCTTTCAATGTTCTGAATCTCTCTATTTTACTTTCCAGAACAACAGTACTGGAACCTCCATTTTTCGACCCTATTTCCAGAATTTTTCCTACTTTTGAAACGTTGTTTCCCTTTATTACCAATCCAAGTGCATTTTTCTTGAATGGTACATGTGCCTTTATTTCCTTTTGGCTAAGATCATACAGGATTGTATCATGAACATTATATGTATTATCTCCAATTATATTTCTTCCATCATGTAAATTCAGCTGAATTATTCCTTTTTTCAGGACTTTTTTTCCTCTTATACTGTAAATTTTAAGATTTTTTTCTTCTTTTGGGATTTTATGGAGATACAACTCTCCTTTTTTATTTGGGAGTACTCTGTAATACTCTTCAGTCTTTGGTATCTCCAAAACATCCATCACTCCAACAGGGAATCTCTCATCCCTCCTCACTTTTCCATCCACAAGCACCATGCCTTTATTCAGAATTATCTTTGCTTCTCTTCTCGTCTGGGCATACCCTAAATAATCTCTCAGAATAAAAAGCAGAGGGATTGAACTCTCACCAGAGTGTGGACCGGGGATATTCTTTACCGTCCACTTCTTCTCTTTTCTGTGTATTCTCCATGTTCTTGGAGCCTTTGACCTTTTCATGCTTCTTTTCTGTCCCAATCGCGTCATACTCCTCTCCTCTCAATTATTTTTGCTCTTTCCTCATCTTTAAGATCTAACTCAATAATTTCCACATTTGAAGGATGAAACGGTATATTCACCTCTGTTCCATCCGTTTTTTCTCTTGTTACCTTCTCAATAAATATCCTAGTTCTCTTTAAATCTACCTTCATGACCTTGCCCTCTGAAAAGATATAGTCTCCTCTGAGTACTCTTACCTTGTCCCCCTTCCTCACGGGTAAGCTTCTTATACCGTATTTTTCTCTAAGCTCTTTTGAAAGATGTGCAGACATGAACTTCTGCCTCTTATGTAAAGGAGCATTAAAGTACATTTTTCTCTGTTTTCTTCTTTGTACTACCATAAAATCACCATTAAACTATTATATTAGCAATTCCCGATAATCTTACCCATCTCTCAGCAGCTTCTTTGGCTATGGGTCCTTTTATCTCTGATCCTTTTGGCATTCCTTCTGGGGAAACTATCACAGCCGCATTATCATCGAACTTTACTCTCATACCATCAAGCCTTTTGTATTCTTTTCTCTGTCTTACTATGACAGCCTTAACAATCGTCTTTCTTATATCAGGCTTTCCCTTTTTCACTGAAGCTATTATCATATCTCCAACACCTGCTTTGGGATACCTTCTCAGTGTACCTTTATATCCAACAACAGAGATGATCTCAAGCTCCTTTGCACCTGTATTATCAGCACACACCAAACTTGATCCTGTGGTCAGTGCTCTTATGGGTCTCACAGGAGATCTTCCTCTCGTAGCTCCAGCTCCTTTTTTTGCCATCAGATCACCTCAATTACCACAAAACTTTTTGTTTTGCTTATTGGTCTACACTCTGCGATCTTCACAGTATCCCCAGTTTTTGCATTTATGCACGGAGGATTATGAGCTGAAATCTTTGAGGACTTCTTTGCATATCTCTCATATTTTGGAATATATTCCAGAAGATCTCTTTTTACCACTACTGTTTTACGCATTTTATCGCTTACCACTACACCTTTAAAGATTCTTCCTCTTGTTTTCAAATTCCCGTGAAAAGGACAATTCCTGTCCTTGCATTCCATTTATTTCACCTCTTTATTCTATCTTCAGGTCTTCCAACTATCTTCTTTCCATCTATCACAGTTCCATCCATCTCAATAAAGATGTTCTCTTTTATAAGTTTTCTTCCATTATCAAGGATAAGCATATTCTTCGTTTCGTCGATCACAGTACCTGTGATGCCCATGTATGCTCTGTTTGTGCTTTTTATTACCCTGATTTTTCTACCGATCAGTTCTCTTTTCATGTCCTTATCATTTCTTTGCTGTAGCCCATGTTGACCAGTATTTTTTTCACTTTTCCGACATGGTCTCCTTGTAGCTCAATTTTTCCTTCCTTGACAGTTCCACCACAGGCGCATTTCTCTTTTAAGATTTTACAGAGTTCATTCAGACCTATATCATTGCTGTTGAGGCCTTCTATGATCGTCATCAATTTTCCAAATCTTCTCTTTGAAGTGTAGATTCTTATTTCCTGTTCAGGTATCGCAATTTCCTCACATACGCAGAGTTCCTTGGGTAATCCACATATAGGACATATCTCAGGCATTCTTCCTCCTCTCTATCTCACTTATTATTGTTTTTATTCTTGCTATTGTTCTTCTCAGCTCTCTGAGTTTTCCTGGACTCTCAGGTGCACTACCTGTAGCAGCTAAAGCTTTTTCTCTGGAAAACTCAGATTTAAGTTCTCCAAGTTTTTCATACATCTCATCTATATCCATTTCTCTTATCTCATCCTTTCTCAATATAGCCATCTTACTCCTCCTTAACTTCTTGAGGTTTTTCTATCATCTCTTCTTTAACTTCTTCCTTAATATTTATATCTTCTCCTTTATCTTCCTTTTCCTCTATGAGATATATCTCATCTGGTAAAACAACATCAGGAGGCATTATCTTAACAGTGACACCCATAACACCTAATTTCAATCTCGCTATTGCATACCCACGTCTTACAAGTCTCTGGGCAGGCTCGCCACATTTTTTCAGATACCCCGTTGTAAATCTCGCTGTTCTTGATCTTTCTCCTGAAAGCTTTCCTGATATCACTATCTCTGCACCTTTTGCTCCGGCATCCATTATTCTCCTCAGGATCTTGTATGCTGTTCTCCTGTAGTGATACCCTCTCTCAAGATCAGAGGCTGTTCTGTGTGCCATGACATCAGCATTCAGTTCAGGA
>Ga0190305_1000146_pt1 | contig 18862 bp, 19 predicted proteins | sample 48700723_MG_FD_161678 | JGI IMG/M metagenome (GOLD analysis project Ga0190305, IMG submission 161678) | Hydrothermal vent sediment bacterial communities from Southern Trench, Guaymas Basin, Mexico - 4870-07-2-3_MG | ecosystem: Environmental > Aquatic > Marine > Hydrothermal vents > Sediment ... | reverse complement strand
ACTTAAAAAATAAAATGAAACTGAAGGAGGTGATAAAAATGGATAGAGATGTAATAATAGCTATAGGGCTTTCAGTAATAGCTCTCATTCTGGGATCTCTGAGTAATCAGATGTTAATGGGAATATTTTCAGTGCTTCTCATTGCGGCAGCTGAAGTTAGCTATAAAATTTATTTAAGACTCAAGAAAAAAGAATAATAATTTTTCTTTTTTTCTCGATTCAAAATAACAAAGATTTACAACACATCCTAGGTTATGTGTTAATAGTGGCATAAATAAAGGAATAGTAACTTGTATCTGCTGGAGACTCTGTAGAGACAACATTCTGGACAACAGCAGCATGGAGGGGAGGAAAAGCGCATTTGGAATTTATCGGGTGGGTTAATGAACAGTTCACCCTTAAAAATGAAGTAAAGCCTCTCTTTCTTCGAATTAAGATAGAAACAGAACTGAGGCATCTAAATATAAAAAGAGGAGAGTAAATAGATAACTCTAAGAATTAAGGTCTCACTTGAGTTAGAACCATGCATTTACTGGATTCAAGGATGCACAGTGTTACAAAATGTAGACGCTCAATTTTTCTGTCTAAAAGGTGGTAATAAGAATTCTCCAACTCCAGAATGGATACTATTATGTGCGAAAGGAACTGGTACTCAGTGAAAACCTTATAATAATAAAAACATAGAATAAATAGATGATAGTACTGAAGGAACTTGAAATAGAAAATTACAGGAATATAAGATATGCCAGACTAGAAAAATTGAATGATCTGAATATTTTTATAGGTCCTAACAACTGTGGAAAAACAAATATCCTGAACTCGATAAATATACTTGGAAACCTTGAAAGAGGGAACTTCAGTTACATAGATAGAGAGAGTGATGAAATAAGCAGGATCTTTCATATTCCAGGGATAAGGTATCTGCACTCAAAAAAGGATATCTATGAGTTCGGTGAAAGTTTTAAACTGAGATACCTTTTTTCTTATAGAAAAATAAATCTGAGAATAAAACAGCCTTATCATCACTATGTTATGGAAAACATCTTTGAATTTGTTTTAAGGGGTGAAAAAGAAACAAGAGCTGAACGCATAGGTATACCCTCACTTAAAGAAATAACAACGGTATTTGCACCCGAAAACAGATTTGGGAGATATAAAGATGTGGATGTTTCCGAGTATATCCTGAAAAGCAGGGATATCTCCTTTATTCTTAGGTTTATAAGAGAGGTAATAGACTCTAAGGTTAGACTGAAATATAATGACATAAAGAACGGAAAATTTGAGAAAATAATAGAGGATCAGGGGTCTGGAATAAAATCTGTAATTTTCTTAGCTGTTGATATAATGAACTCAGAAAGGGGAAGCATAATTCTCATAGATGATCCTGAGATAGGACTGAGTGCATCTGCAAAACATGAGTTCCTGAAGTTCCTTCTTGAAGAGTCAAAGAATAAACAGATATTTATCTCCACTCATGATCCCACATTTGTAAATCCGTTGCTTCTTTCGAGAACTTCCATATATCTTTTCTCTCTGATAAACGAGAACTATGTTAGAATAAACATAAACGAGAGCAGGGAAGATCCTGTTGTTTTTGCAGGATACCTCCCACATACAGTGAGCTTAAAGAGGGTACACATCTACGTGGAAGGAACTCTTGATGTGTACATATATCAGACCTTTTTAAAAAAATATCTGAAGAGTGAAAAAAGAGAATGGCAAAAAATATACAACAATACTGGTATATATCATTTAGCGGGAGATTTCTGGTCACATCTTTTATATACCATTCCAAAAGATCCCTATAAAGTCCTGATAATCCTCGATGGCGACAAGAGAGGAAAAGCAAAGGAAATTGTAAGGAGATATAACAAGAACAGACTTGAGAATCTGAAACCATTAAAATTCTGTTCAAACTTAAGGACCGTTAAAAGAACATTAAAGGAAGGAAGAAAATGTCCCGTTTACTGTCTTCAGAAAAAGAATATTGAGGAGTATCTGAAGCCACATCCGAAAGATAAAAGAAATGGACCTTATATAGCTGAGAGAATGGATGTTCCACTGGAATTCAGAAATCTTTTCAGTGTTATTTATGGTTAGAGGGAAAAACTAACCACTGCACGATCATGCAAAATATTTATAAACAGAAGATATAATATCTTATTATGGATAAGGAAAGAATCAAAGTTATAAGAGATCCAAAAGCTATAATAGTGGGAATTGAGAAAAACAGGAGAGACATCCTGAAGTTATTGAGGTTCAATGATCTCACTGTATCACAGATAGCTGAGATTCTGGGTAAGGATGAATCCACCATTTACAGGCATATTAAAAAACTTGAGGAGGTCGGGCTTGTAAATGTTGTGGGAGAGAGGAAAAGATACCATATCCCTGAAAAGATCTATGGAAGAAGCTCAAATCTCTATATTTTTGCGATGGATGAGAAGGCTCCTGAGGAAGAGATGAGAATAAAACAGGAATATAAGAAAAAAATGACTGAAAATCTAATAAATCAGCTGGAAAAGATAGGATATAAAGTTAAAGATGAGGAGAGATTATTAAATTTATTAATGGATTTTTTTAGCTCGCTTCATAGAGAATGGAATGAAAAACTGGAAAATAAAGACCTGGAGATAGATATGTACCAGAAGCTTTTTACCATCTATCTGATTCTAAAAGCTGAGAGAGATGAGGAGACTGGAAAGATCATTAAAGAGATATCAGAGATCATAGAATAACTATTTAAATAAAAAACATAAAGGTATCTATATGATAGAGCCAAAGATAGTTAACATTGTTGTTTCTGCGGATATTCACACCAATCTTGATCTGAATTATATCACCCGTGAGATTAAAGGCACCGAGTTCGAGCCTGAGCAGTTTCCTGGACTTGTTTACAAAATAAACTCCCCAAAAACATCCACACTTGTATTCTCTACAGGGAAGTTGATATGCACGGGAGCAAGATCCATAGAGGATGCAGAGATCGCTATTAAAAAAATAGTAAAAAGTCTTAAAAAGATAGGGTTTGAGATGAAAGGAGAGCCCGAACTGAGACTTCAGAATATTGTTGCAACTGCTGATCTTGGTATAGAGATAGATTTAGAGACATTGATCTTCGAACTCCCAAACTGTGAATACGAACCTGAGCAGTTTCCTGGACTTGTTTACAGGGTGAAGAATCCAAAAGTTGCTATTTTAGTCTTTAATACGGGAAAAATAGTATGTGCTGGTGCAAAGAGTGAAGAGGATGTAAAAAAAGGAATAGGGCAGCTTGTTGAGGAGCTGAAGGATCTGGGGATGTTTGATTAGAAAAGTTTTTATAATATCTTTATTTTTTTAGATCCATGAAAGAAGAGATCATAAGAAAGATCATACATTCTTCAGGTTTATCCGTGCCTGTTCTGTATTATCTTACAAACAGGACAGTAACATTGATTTTTATTGGTATATTCCTGATTCTTTTTTTTATATTTGACTATTACAGGATAAAATATCTGCAGAAAATACCGGTGGTCGGATATTTTCTCAATAAGGTAACAAGAAAACATGAAAAAAATGGTCTGGGAGGAGAGATATACTTTACACTGGGTGCCTTTTTCGTTGTTTTCTTTCTTGAAAAAAATATAGCCATAGCTTCTATCCTCATGCTGGTCGTGGGTGATACCTTTGCAGCAATAAACGGTCAGCTTTTTGGAAGAATAAAAATATATAAGAACAAAACAATCGTTGGAACAGCTTCATGCTTTATTTACTGCTTTATCATAGGCTATTTAATTCTTGGCATGCCTGCTGCTATGATAGGAGCTTTTGTAGCCACAATCTCTGAATTACAGGATGTCATTAATGATAACTTTGCAATTCCAGTCTTTACAGGTATTGTCATACATTTCCTATCTTTTTAGGAAGTTTAACTCTGAAAACAGTTCCTCCATCAGGCGAGTCTTCCACCCACACCCTTCCTCCATGCAGCTCCACAGCCTCCTTCACAATTGCAAGCCCGATACCTGTACCCTTTGTTTCTGAATCCAGTCTTTTGAATTTCTCAAATATTACTTTCTTCATCTCATCGGGAATTTTTGGACCATAATTTTTTATATTAACAATGATATATTTTTTTCCATTCTCTGAATATATCTCAATCTTACTGTTTTCTGGAGCGTATTTTATGGAGTTCTCCAGTATATTCTGAAAAATATTCTCCAAGACACTGAAAGATTGAATATAAAGATCTCTGAGATTCATAACAACTTCGATGTTCTTTTTGTTCAGCTCTCCCTTAAAGTTTTTTACCAGATTTTTTATTACCTGATTTATATTCCTCTTCTCAGGAATCTCTGAGTATCCTGCCTCAAGTTTGGAGTAGAGTCTTGCCTTATTGAGTATATCATTGATCTTTTTAACATTATCTTTTATTATCTCCGAATACTCCCCTTTCCCCGGAAGATCAGAGTATCCCATTATGAGCTGAAGAGGAGTTTTGAGATCATGAGAGATCATCGATATAAAAAATTCCTGCATTTTTTTCTCATTTTTCACCTTCTCATAGAGATACGAGTTCTTAAGAGCTATTTCGATCTGATCCCTCAAACTTCCAAGTAGAAGAATATCCTCAGGAGAGAAAAAATCTATTTCGTTGCTCTGAAAATCCAGAACACCGAACAATTTTCCATCTGTGAGAATGGGTATCACAAGTTCAGATTTTGTTTCTTTGAAATGTTCATGGTATCTGGGATCCTTTGAAACATCCTTGACATACTGAATTTTTTTGTTTCTGGCGACCCATCCAACAAGTCCCCTTTCAGGATAGGAGATAAGAGGTTTATTGCTGTTCTCAAACTGAGTGGAGTAATGCTTAAAAATGATATTCTTTCCATCAAAGATTCCGAGGCCTACAAAGGGAAGATTGTATGTTTCTCTGATCAGCACAGGGATTCTGTAAAAAAGATTTTCCAGATCTACAAGTTTTGACAGTTCTCTACTTATAAGATTAAGAATATTGAGTTTTTCTATAAGTCTTTCTATTTTTTTCAGTTTTTTCTCACTTTCTATTGCTAAAGAAGCCTGATCGGCAAATATTTCAATATTTTTCAGTATTTTCTCTGTTGGTCTTTTGCCTGAAATAGGTTCATCCAGAGATATTGTGCCTATGATCTTCTTTTTTACTCTGAGGGGAACTATCAGAACATCAAGAGATTTCCATTCTCCTACAGGAGCTCCAGGAAGTACCTTTTTAAGAAGAGGATTATCCTCCTCTGGTACAAAGTATGAGTTACTTATCCTGTACTTCTCATTCAGTATAAGTTTTCTTTCTTCCTTTGACATTGTTCTTTTTTTTAAGATCTTTATCTCCTCTTCACTTAAACCATAAAATGTGAGATAGGATATATCGAAGTTATTATCCCAGAGTGTGAGAGTAACTTTTTTAAATCCAAATAGCTCTCCAATCGTGGAAGTTATTTTATTCAGAATATCCGGGAGATCTTTTTCTTCAAGAATATCCTCAAATATCTCCAAAACTGCTCTTGTGGTCATTTTTCTGTCATCCATAAAAACACTTCATCTCATCTGAAAGAACAAGAACTGTATAGATCACAGTTGTCATGATATACTTTTCAGCGATAAATTTAAATAGATTTCCTTAAATATGTGCAAAGGTGTTGAACTTCTTAGAGAAAAATTTTTAAAGGGATCCTCCAAAAAAATTGAGGTGATATCATGGACGAACTGGAAAGAATAAAAAAAGAAAAACTTGAGAAGATGATGGAAAGGGTAAAAAATCCCCCTATTAAAAAACCAGTGGAAGTCACAGATGATAATTTTAATGATTTTTTAAGAAAGAAAAAATATGCAATAGTGGACTGCTGGGCTTCATGGTGCATGCCATGCAGGATAATAGCCCCTTCCATTGAAAAACTGGCAGAGGAGTATGGTGACAGAGTAGCTGTGGGAAAACTCAATGTGGATGAGAACAGAAGAACTGCAGCAATGTTTGGAATAATGAGTATACCAACAGTACTCTTTTTCAGGGATGGACGTCTTGTTGATAAGATTATTGGAGCCGTTCCAAAACATATTCTGGAAGGAAAGTTAAAACAAGTGATGGAATGAGATTTCTTAATGAGAATCTATGCTCAAAGATGCAGCTGGATTCTCTAAGTAGAGATGAGCTTATTTTTTGTCTTCTGGGATTGAATGAGCTGGAAGGGAAAGTACTGCTTTTCCTTCTTAAAAATCCCAATTCCAAGGTCAGAGAGATATCGGAGTCTCTCGGAAGACACAGAACTTCTATCCAGAAAACTCTCACCCAGCTCATTAACAGGGGATTGATAATGAGAAAGCCTGTTAATCTGAGGAGAGGATATAACTTTGTGTATACCTCAATATCAAGAGAAAAAATAAAGAAGAATTTAATAAGAGACGTGGACACATGGTCTGAAATGGTTAAAAAAAGAATAATGGAGTGGTAATATGGATAATATTATGAAAAGAACAATCCCTGTTTTAATCTTCAGTGTTTTAATTTTCAGTGTCTTAGAGGGATGCATAACAACTGAAAAAAATAATACCGAAATAAATACCAGTACAACAGAGACACCCCAGACAACTCCTGCCAAAAAAGAGATAGCATGGATCTATGATATAGATGAGGCTAAACAGACAGCCCAGAAAGAAAATAAACTTATTCTCATAGATTTCAATGCAGCATGGTGTGTATGGTGTAAAAGGATGGAGGAGGATACATATACAGATGGTGATGTCATAGATCTTGTAAATAAAAATTTTGTTCCCGTGTATTTTAATCTTGATATAGAAGCCAATAAGCAGATATATCTTGAGAATTATGATAAATACGTTCACGGGGCTCTTCCCACAATACTTATTCTCGACAGCGAGGGAAAACCTTTATATAGGATAGTTGGTTATAAATCTGTTGGTCAATTTACAAATGCTTTGACCCAGATTCTTGAGAATGAGAAGAAATAAAACATAATTTTAAAATAAAAAAGCCATAAAAAGGCTGATAAGAGGTGATAATATGGATAAGAAACTTTCTATGGCCTTAGTGCTCTTAGTTTTTTTTTCCATGTTAAATATCACTGCTGATTTTGCCCTTGCAACAGATTCCGTTACCATTCGTGCACCTGCTGTGAGCAAGACATCCTCCGGGTATATCGGTGCAGTTCTGTATATCACAGTCTCCGCAGTTCCTGGAGACGGACATATCTACGTAGATACATGGCCACTTACAGAGCTTGATACGCAGGCATCTGCCAGACTCGCTGTTGAAGTTGCTGGAAGAATGACAGGAAAAGATGTCACGAAGTACGATTTCTACTATGTGGTGAGATCAGAGTCTCCTGTTATAGGGGGACCATCTGCCGGAGGGGTGATGACCGTAGCCACAATAGCTGCACTTGAAGGATGGAAAATAAACAATGATGTTATGATGACAGGTATGATAAATCCTGATGGAACAATTGGTCCTGTGGGTGGCATTATCGAAAAGTTAGATGCTTCTGCAAAGCTCGGAATAAAAAAATTCCTCGTGCCATGGGGACAGACAGTGATCACAACTCAGGAAACAATAAGGGAAGAAAATAGAGGAATTATCCAGATAATAACGAAGCCCAAAAAGGTGAATGTGGTTGATTATGCAAAAAAGAATTATGGGATTGAGGTCATTGAACTTGAAGATGTCAATGATGCTTTATTTTATTTCACCGGTAAAAAATTCTCGGAAAAAGAGATAAAGGGAGAAATTCAGGTAAATACTGATTTTCTATCTGAGGAAGCTAATAAATCACTGCAAAAGAATATAGAATACCATGACAGTATAGAAAAGGAACTGAAATCTGCGAAGATGGGTATATATGAAAAAAAATACATGGAAAGATATCTCGATACTGCTCAGGATTTTATTGATAAAGCCAGGGAAGATATGAAGACAGGGGAGTATTATACCTCTCTAAGTGAGCTTTTCAATGCGGAGATATATATCGGCGTAGTTGACGAGTATCTCAACGCAGATGACCTCGATAAGAGACTAAAGGATCTGGAAGAGAAGATAAACAGTGTTGATTCCGAATTAAAAGAAAAAAGAGAGGAGATAAAGGGAATAGTGAGTCTTGAGTTCCTCTCTGCAGCGGAAAAAAGATTAAAAGATGCATACGATTACTTAGATCAGGCAAGGAACTATGTGAACAACTACGATAGCCTGAACGCAGTCTATGCTATAGCATATGCGGACAAAAGATGTGATACTGTAAAATTATGGCTGAATCTTTCTTTAAAGTATTCTCAGGGAGAAAAAATATCCATTGATGATCTGAAGGAAGACGCGTGGAAAAGAATAGAAGAGGCAAAGCTTGTGTATGTCTATGTCAGCAGTATGGTCGGGGAGTCCTCTGTCTCAGACGCCGCCCGGTCACTGAATGATGCCCTGAGCGAATATGAAGCAGGAAGATATACATCCGCTTTATTTTATGCTATAGAAAGCAACATCGAATCAAGCATAACGATAGAACTGAGCATGAGCGGGGATGATCCCGGTGTAATAGGCGAAAAAATCCAGAGAGCCAGGGACGATGCAAAGGTAGCAATCCAGCTATCGAGAGAGGAAGGGTATGAACCAATGCTTGCAGAGTGTTACTATGAGTACGGTGAGAATTTTGAAGAGAAAGAAGATGCTGCAAATGCATTCAGAATGTATAAATATGCCAAGGAGGTCGCCTTAGCTTACAAACATATTTCCAATCCAGAAACAATGCCCACTGTCGTTACAGAGACTCCTTCTGTTTCAACACCTCTTCCCTCAACTCCATCCTCACAGGGTACAACAACTTCAAAGGAAGGATCGAAGTTTATCCTGATACTCGGATCCGGACTCGTAGGTCTCTTCATGGGGATACTGATAGGCTCTACCTTCAGAGGGAAATAATTTCATTAACTTTTTTTATTTTGAAAACAATATTATACAATGTTTGAACTTCGTACAGATCTAAAACCAAAGGGCGATCAGGCACAGGCTATAAAAAAACTCTCAGAAGGTGTCAACAGGTACAGATATCAGACGCTTCTGGGTGTCACCGGATCCGGAAAAACATTCACGATAGCCAATGTTATTTCTGAAGTAAATCTACCCACATTGGTGATCTCCCCCAATAAAATTCTGGCAGCTCAGCTCTATTTGGAGTTTAAAGATCTTTTTCCAGAAAATAGTGTGGAATATTTTGTCTCCTTCTATGACTATTTCAGACCTGAAGCCTATATTCCTGAAAAGGATATCTTCTTAGAGAAAAAGTTTGAACTGAACGAAACCTTAGAGCTGTTAAAAATCAAGACTATTGCTTCACTTCAGGAAAGAAAAGATGTTATAGTTGTTGCAAGTGTCTCATGTCTTTACAATATAGGAAAACCATCAGATTTCAATGAAATGGGTATATACATAGAAAAGGGAAAAAGATATGATAGGAGAGAGATTTTAGAAAAACTTGTGGATATTCAGTACAGTAGAAATGATTTTTCCCCCGTACATGGAAGTTTTAGAGCAAGAGGAGAAATAATTGAGATATTTCCTCCCTACTCAGATAAAATTTACAGAATAGAGTTTTTTGATGACGAAGTTGAGAAGATCTCTGTGCTCAATCCAATCACAAGAAAAGGATTTTCAAAAGACTTTGTTACAATATACCCCGCAAAACATTATATGGTGAGAAAAGAAAAGATAGAGAGAGGAATAAAAAGGATAAAAGAGGACCTTGAAAGGAGACTAAAGGAACTTAATACGAAAAATAAACTTATCGAAGCTCAGAGGCTTAAAGAAAGGGTCAACTATGATATAGAGATGCTGAAAACAACAGGATACTGTAGAGGAATAGAAAATTACTCGGTATACTTTGAAGATAGATCCCCCGGAGAAAAACCATACACTCTCTTGGATTACTTTCCTAAGGATTTTCTGATGGTGATAGATGAGTCCCATATCACACTGCCCCAGATAAAAGGGATGTATAAAGCGGATAGAACAAGAAAAGCAGTTTTAGTCAGATACGGATTCAGATTGCCAAGCTGCTTTGAAAATAGGCCTTTGAAGTGGGAGGAGTTCAAAAAATACATGCGAAAAGTTATTTTTATGTCAGCTACACCCGGAGAGTATGAATATAAAGTTTCAAGAATTGTGGAACAGTTGGTGAGACCCACAGGACTTTTAGAGCCAAAAATCACAATAAAAAATCCCGATATGGATGATCTTGTTAAACGGATAAAAGAAAAAAGAAAAGCTATAGTTATAACAATCACAAAAAGAGAAGCGGAGAAAATGGCGGATTATTTGAACGAGAATGATATAAAAACAGAGTATATGCACTCTGAGACCAATACAGAAGAGAGAGTTGAGATAATAAAGAACCTCAGATCAGGAAAAATAGACTGTGTTGTGGGAATAAATCTCCTGAGAGAGGGACTGGATCTTCCCGAGGTACCTCTTGTGGCCATTCTTCATGCTGATAAAAAAGGATTTTTAAGAACAGATACATCCCTAATTCAGATTATGGGAAGGGTTTCAAGAAATGTGGAGGGAGAGGTAATTCTTTATGCTGAAAAAACAACAGACCCCATGAAAAAAGCTATGAGAGAGGTGGAGAGAAGGAGAAGAATTCAGGAGGAGTTCAATAAAAAGCATGGCATCACACCAGAAACAATAAAAAAGAAGGTCTACTCAGGTCTTGCTGAGAAGAAAATCAGTAAAAAGGAAGAAAAGATTCTGAAGCTCAAAGAGGAGCTTAAAAAGGCATTTGAAGAATTAGATTTTGTAAAAGCTGTAGAAATAAGGGAGAAAATTATTGATCTGGAGAGAAAATAACTCCCTAAGTTTTTACATGAGACCCCCAGCTGATAAGGTTCCATATTCTCTCATGGAAATAATAGAGAATGATCTTGGAAATAAAATCAGCTATACCAATTTTAAGAGCTAAAGAAGTTTTTTCACTGAATGTAAAGACTAGAATCATCGTTAATACTGTTGCTGAGATTCTGAAGGTAACGCTCTTTACCAAGCTCCTGGCTCGTGTAGATCTTTCTGTTCTCATGATAATTCCTCCTGCCTCTGGATGAAGAGGATTCACCTTCTCAACTCATGCCTAATGATCGTTCCAACCTTCTCATTGTTCACTGCTTTCAGAATATTCTCAGGGTCTTTTCCTGAAACAAACTTCAGTAAGATCCTTGATCTCCTTATGATCTGAGCTGCTGTAACATCGAAGAGTTTGTATGTGCCTGCATTCCCTGTGTTTTTCATTATCAGATCTATGAAATCATCTACTTTCATCTCCTCTATGGGTTTTGCTTCAGGGTTCAGCTTGGGGTCATCCGTGTATACATAATCAACATCTGTGATATTGATAAGCTGATCTGCTCCCATCTGTTCAGCTATAAAGCTTGCAACGGCATTTGTTGACTGTCCTGGTATCAATCCACCACACACAACAATTTTTCCAGAGTTCAGTGCTCTTATTACCTCATCAAAATTCTTTGGAGGCACAGGATAGGCAAGATCCTTTAATGCTGTGATAAAAAGCTGTGCATTTATTCTCGAGATCTCTATGCCCATAAGATCTTTGAAAGACTCAGGAGCTCCGAGATTATCAAGAGCTTCTATATATTTTCTTGCAAGTTCTCCTCCACCCACAACTATGTTAACTTCATGCTTCTGGGATATCTGATCAATCAAATAGGCGTAACGCTTTATTATTCTGGTATTTATCCTTTCATCCTCAAAGAGGACTGACCCTCCAAATTTTAAAACTATCTTCATAAATCCCTTACAAAACTGAAATTTAAATACTTTCCCATCCTTTCTTTAAACCATCAACTACAAAGCATGCATCGTGGATCACATTTATACCGTTCTCTTCACAGAATCTTATGGCATCTTCAGATTCTGAGCCTGGTTGCATCCATACCTTTCCGATTCCCAGTTCTTTACATCTCTTAACTACATTTTCAGTGATCTCTGGAGGCACAACAGTTATCACCTCATCAATTTTTTCAGGTATCGATCTCAGATCAGGATAACATCTATCAGAATCGATCTTTTCATGCTTTGGATTTACAGGATAAACTTTAAACCCAGAGTTTTTCAGGGATCTATATACCTTATAACCCCATTTTTCATGATTATTCGAGACTCCAATGACTGCAATCTTATTTTTTCTATCCAGAAAATCTTCCATATATATACTCTGATGGTGTTTTAAAATACTTTCTCTCTATGTGATGGATATGAAAACTACTATCTCACCCTTCTGTGTTTCGTCATCTGCAGTGATCACTATCTCAGCTTTTTCACCCGAGATGACGTCTGAGGGAGGTATTATCGTCACCCATATTTCCTTTGAATTATAATAATCTGAGTTTATCTCAACGTTCTCATTGGAGAGAAATACCTTCCATCCCTCAGGTGCCGCTGCACTGAAGGATATATTGTGTTTTCCCGTTACCCATTCTACCTCCACATACACTGGAAAAGATATTATATCGTTCTTATCAATCGATTCTGAGAAAGAAATCTTCTTTTCAGGAGTGGCTGTAATACTCTGTGTCGATCTGTGTGTCTCACTGAAACTTGCATCTGATACCCCAATTTCTGATGGCCAGGATATGTGCTGGGGAAGAAGTACTGTTTCGGGTACCAGTCCTGATCTCGGCATCCAGTACGAGGACTCAAACTCCACAAATCCCTTCTCAGGAATATAAACAGATATCCATGCATGAGCTGCTGCAGATTCATGCTCGGAATCAGCAACATATCCTCCTGATCGTTTTGCAGGAATTCCTGCTGATCTCAGTAATGCAATCGATAAATTTGCAAAGTTCACACAGTTTCCTTTTCTGTATTTGAGTGTTCTCTTTGCGTCCACGAATGAAACTCCCTCACATACCTTGAGCTCCTTAGAACATGTATACTGAACATTGTACCTCACCCAGTTGAGAATCTTTGTTATCGCATCCATCTCTGATTCGCATCCTTTAACTATATTTTTTGCAAGGTTTTTTATTTCGGGGTCATCGGCCTGTATAGATACATCTGATTCGAGATAAACTCTGACTTCTGGAGGTAAGTTTGTATCTAAGGGGTATTTTGATTGTGTGATAAATGGAAAATAACTCACTATATTCTTACACTCCACTGTTCTTTTCACAGTTATTTCTGACGGTGGATTATTCCACTCCGCCATTTTATACTCCACGGAATCCTCTTTCTTTATCATGACACTATCTGGATCTTCACTGTACTCAATTTTCTGACTGAAGATCTGCTGTGAAAAATGGTAACTTGAGACTGAGGGAACAATGGCTGTATTACAATATACTGATTTTTCATTTCCAGGTTTCAGATGTATTTCATATACATGTACTGTTCTCTGAATGAACTTTCCGATCAGTGTATAGAAAAATGGATTCTTCGGAGTGGGTGTAGGAGACATCTTAGGAGGTTGTGTAGTTGGAGGAGGAGTCTCCAAGGATGAAACATATATTATCCTTGTCAGGTCACCTGTTTTTATCTCTATTTTTCCCTCTTTATCCAATTTCTCCTGAAATTGTACTGTTTTTGAACTTTTTGCCTCTATACTTACTGTTTTGCTTATCAGTTTCATCCCTATGGAGACAGTAACTTCAAACTCACCTGAAGAATCTCCTCTGTTCTGGACATCCACAAGAATGATCAATGTATCTCCTATCTCTGGATTTTCAGGAGCTACTCTCAGATCGATGATCTCAAACTCCTGAGGTTTCTGGGTAGGAGCAGGTGTTGTGGTGGTCGTTGATCTGTTGGAGATACATCCTGAAGATAGAATCAGCAGTACAAAACACAGGATTGAAAATTTTCTGATAAGAATTGAATTTTTAAACATGCCCAAAGTATGGATTTCTCCGTTTTAAATATTTTTCGATTTGCTACAGTTCTGAATCATAAACTCTTTTTCCATGTTGTCTTTTCTCCATCTTCCAGTACAATTCCGATCTCCCTGAGTTTTGCCCTGATTTTATCTGACATTTCAAAATCTTTTCTCTTTCTCAGCTCATCTCTTATATCCACTATTAATTGAATGAGTTTTTCTTCAAGGTCTCCTTTTTTTTCTTCCATGAGAATTCCGAAGACATTTCCTATATCCTCAAATAGTTTTTTTGCTTCCAAAAGCTGAGATTCACTGGCAGAATCTGCAGATCTGTTTATCTCTTTAACAAGATCGTAGTACGCAGCTAAAGCCTTCGGTGTATTGAAATCATCATCCATTGCAGCTTCAAAGTTTTCTTTCACTCTTTTGACAGTGTCTCCAAGACTACTACCATCTCCAGGATTTTTCAGAGCCTCATCCAACTTTCTTTTTGCATTGTATATTCTTTCAAGCGAGTTTTTTGCAGATTCGAGATTCTCCTCACTGAAATCTGCCCTGCTCCTGTAATAAATAGAAGCTAAATATAATCGTATCACCATAGGATTGTATTTTTTAAGCAGATCTTTGACTGTTATAAAGTTCCCGAGGGATTTTGACATCTTTTCCCCGTTTACTGTCAGTACTCCAGTATGCAGCCAGTATCTGACAAATTTTTTATCGTAATAGGCCTCTGACTGTGCTATCTCGTTTTCGTGATGTGGAAAAGCTAACTCTATTGCCCCTCCATGTATATCCAAGGGAACTCCAAGATACTTCGTAGACATCACAGAACACTCTATATGCCATCCAGGCCTTCCTTTTCCCCACGGAGAATCCCAGAATATCTCTCCTTCTTTTGCTTTTTTCCAGAGTGCAAAATCCACAGGATCTCTTTTATTTTCATCTATGCTGACCCTTGCTCCTGAGATTATATCTTTTATCGATTGATGAGAAAGTTTTCCGTAATCTTTAAACTTTTTTACCTCAAAGTAAACATTGCCATTGGACTCATAAGCATAGCCTTTTTCTATTAACTTGGATATGAAATTAATTATATCTTCTATATGATCGGAGACTTTTGGATATATACTCGCCCTTTTTATATTCAATCTATCAAAATCTTTCAATGCATCCTTAAAAAAGAAATCCGCAATCTCTAAGGGGTTTTTCTGAAGTTCTTTTGATCTTTTAATCAATTTATCCTCAACATCAGTGACATTCTGGACATGAAAGACTTCGTATCCTCTGTACTCAAGATATCGTATAATAACATCAAAAGCCACATATGTTTTTGCATGGCCGAGATGCGCATAATCGTAAGGTGTTAAGCCACAGACGTAGATCCTTACTTTTTTATCTCTCGGTATAAACTCTTCCTTTTTTCTGGATAATGTATTATACACTTTAATTGTCATGATAAAGTTTCATTTCTTTTATTTAAATGGTTTGTGAATGTGGCAATATCTGATACATAATATTTCTACTGGAATAGAGACACATCTTTTTCCTCTGAGGATTTTTGAAAGAACCTCTTTCTGAAGGACCGACTGTGGATATTGAAAGAATGGTGAGAGAGTACTATCAGCTCCGTGCTGGAAATAGATCCTCAGTACATACCAAGGCTCCCATCTGTTCTTACCTTTTTCTCAGCTTTTCTATACAGAAGATATCCAAGTGCTGGAGTAATTATCCCGAAAAGAAGAATTATAAGAAACTCCTGATTCACTGGAAGTAACTCAGGAAATCCTTCGGGATATCCCATGAGAGATGATCTGAAGAGATCAACTCCATAGCTTAAGGGAATCAGTTTTGATATCTTTAAAACGGAATCAGGGAGTACAGAAAATGGAAAGAACATCGCACATAAGATCATGAAAACAAACTGTAAAACATTTGCTGCTAAGTTTGCAGATTCTTTCAGATAAAGTGTAAATGCAGCAAAACAGAATCCAAATCCAAAAGTTCCTGAAAGCGTAAGAATAAGAACTATGGTGGAAAAAATTAGATTTTTGAAGGGAAGAGCGCCAAAAACATAGTACACAAAGATAACAGCAGCAATGCAGTTCAATCCTGTCCATACAATACTTATTGTGACTCTTGATATCAGAGATGCAAACTTTGATGCTGGAGTGAGATATAATGCCTCCAGGGTGCCCTGCACCTGCTCCCACCTTATATTGTATCCTATCGTCCATAACGTATCTGAAAGAAACATGAACAGGATCATTCCATATATGGCTATGGCATTAAAACTGTAATTTGTCTCCTCTTTCCCGATAAATAATGTTGTGGCAAAGATAACCATCAGGATTATGATAAATACTATCGCAAAGCTTGTTATGAAATTTATAGGATATCTTGCCATATAAATGAGCTGTTTTTTGCACATCGCATAAAAGCTCTCGACATCTTCAAACATCAGATCACCTAAAACTTTCCAACTCCCTCATTCTTTTTTATACTCTTTTCAATTGATATGAAAACATAGTATCCAGCAAGTGGCATTATGATACAGAATGCCCATAAAACAGCGAGATCAAGGTACCATTCTCCAAGAAAATAATTGAGTCCCAGCAAAGCTGATCTCACCCCGTTGTTCATCCATGTGGGGGGAAAAATCTCAGCTATGAATCTTAAGATCCTTGGAAATACAGTTACAGGGAAGAATATCCCCATCAAAAATCCAATCACCCACTGTCCTATATTTATCAATGCTTCAGCCTCTTTCAGTTTTAGAACAAGTGATCCATACAAAAAACTCAATCCATAAACAGGTATCAATCCAACAAGGAGAAATAGAAAAGCTATACCTATATCGCCCTGAAAGGGATTCACCCTGAATATGAAACATCCTAAGGTGAATGCCAGGAAAAATGATATCAGTGATCTCAGTGTAGTATACATTGCTACCCCTCCAAGGATAATAATCTTATTTACCGGAGCTAAATATAATGACTCCAGTGTCCCCATCTGCATCTCGTTTCTCAGCCAGAATCCAAAGTGCCAGAGTGAATTTGAGACCACCATAAATAAATTCGCTCCTATCACCATGTACGCAACATAATTTGCAGTGCCCACGTTTTTAAGGAAGTTTCCTTCCATACTCGTTCCTGCAACAGCCCTTCCAAGGAGTATGGGCATGGCTGCAAGAAATATCGGTAAAATTATATCCATCAAAAACCATCCTCTGTACCTTGAGAGTATTCTTACCCTTGCAAGAAATACAGTATACATAGCATCAAGATTGGATCTGAGTGTAATCTCTGTCATCAGATCACCCTTGTATCCTGACTGAGGCTTCTTCCTGTTTTGGCTATGAAGACATCCTCAAGTGTTATCTCTTCAGGAGAGATGTACTGAATGGTTGAATCATTCTCCAGAAGTATTTTTATTATCTCCGGAAGTGCTCTTCTTGCGTTTTCTGTCACAATTGTAAGTTTTGAAAATCCATTGCTTGATGATATTGCTGCTTTTTTTGTAATTTTCAGGTTTTTTATAATATTATATGTCTCTTCTTTTATTATGCCTTCAATCTTTATAACACTCTCTTTTTTGATGCTGTTTTTTAGATCATTTATAGTTCCCAGTGCTATTATCTCTCCTCTATCTATTATAGCTACTCTGTCACATAGTTCCTCTGCTTCACTCATCTGATGTGTGGTGTAAACTATTGTATGCCCTTTCTTATTGAGATCTTTAACTATGCTTCTTAATTCCCTTGCAGAGTATACATCTAAGGTATTTGTCGGTTCATCGAGGAATATTACCGGTGCTTTATTTATCAGGGACTTTGCAAAGGCAAGTTTCATTTTCTGACCTGAGGAGTAGCTCTCCACCGGCCTTTCTATTATATCCTCAAGATTCAGGAGCTCTACGATCTCCTTTATCCTCTGTTTTCTGATCTTTCTCGGTACATGATAGAGTGCTGCAAAAAACTCCAGATTTTCCTTTCCTGTAAGCTTCCAGTAAAGTCCTCTCTCACCCATAAGCATACAGCCAATAGAAGCTCTCACAGAGTTTTCGTCCTTTATGAGATCATAACCGTTTATCCTGACAATACCTTCTGTGGGAAGTAATAACGTGGTCAGACACTTTATCAATGTTGTTTTTCCGGCACCGTTTGGTCCCAATAATCCAAATATCTCTCCTTTATAGATATCAAGATTTATATTCTTTAAAGCCTCAATTTTTTTCTTTTTTCCTCTGAAGACACCTTTTCTTTCTTTTGCTGTATATATTTTTGACAGGTTCCTGATCTCTATTATGGGTTCCATGCCACTGATTGGAGTTACCATTTAAAAATGTTTCTATTCTGTACTTCAAGTTTATATTAAATCACTTGAAAATTATTTTAACACACAGCAGGGAAAACATTACAGCACACATCAAAGATCTCCACCTCCCATAACTATAAATTAAACTTTTTATAAACTAAGTCTTTGCGGTAGCCTTCTGGCTTGTCTTTGTATAATCCCTGATCAAAGCTCTCCTTATCTCTATCTCAGTTCTCATTACCTCCTCTGCCTTTCCTATCAGTTCGATATAGATGCCCAAGGGGGATCTGTAAACATTTGTTTTTACTGTTTTGGGGATTATACCGGAATCGAGAATGTCTGACTCCTCTGGATCTACAAGTATCCTCACCTTATATTCTTCTTTTGCATTTTTTAATGCCCTTTCTATCAGTTTTCTCATTTTATCACCTATAAACTATTAAAAAGCAAACTTTATAAAGTTTTCCCAGAAAAAAGAGATTTTGTTTCTTATACTTTTTTTTCTTAAAAAGCTTCCTATGATATCAACCGTAAGATTTAAATGGAAAGATCCATAGTTTCTGATGGTGATAAAATGTACAGGATCACCCATAAAGAAGAACTCTGTGAAACGGTAAAGCTTTTCGATATAGAAGCACCATTAATAGC
>Ga0190305_1000142_pt1 | contig 18967 bp, 26 predicted proteins | sample 48700723_MG_FD_161678 | JGI IMG/M metagenome (GOLD analysis project Ga0190305, IMG submission 161678) | Hydrothermal vent sediment bacterial communities from Southern Trench, Guaymas Basin, Mexico - 4870-07-2-3_MG | ecosystem: Environmental > Aquatic > Marine > Hydrothermal vents > Sediment ... | reverse complement strand
ATTTATTGGTCTTGAAAAGACTAAGCGAAATGACTGCGTCGATGAGCTTCCAATTTATTGGTCTTGAAAAGACTAAGCGAAATGACTGCGTCGATGAGCTTCCAATTTATTGGTCTTGAAAAGACTAAGCGAAATGACTGCGTCGATGAGCTTCCAATTTATTGGTCTTGAAAAGACTACGCGAAGTCACTATGTGGACGAGTGTCCAATTTATTGGTAGTTGCAATCTATTTCAATTTAACTGCAGTCCCATAAGCAACCATTTCCGCAGCACCTTGCATAATCATTGAAGTAGAAAAATCCATTCCAATAATTGCATCAGCGCCAAGATTAATTGCATCATTCACCATTCGATTATAAGATTCATCTCTTGCTGCATTTGCCATTGCAGTATAAGTTTTAATTTCACCACCAACAAGATTCTTGAAAGCAGCGCCAATATCTCTTGCAACGTTCCTAGAACGAACAGTACTTCCTTTGACAACACCTAAAATTTCAACAATTTTTTTACCAGGAATTTCAAATCCAGTTGTGATAATAATTTTTTTATTTTTCATTTATTTTCCTCCTTTATATTTTTAATAATTGTATAATTATATCCATATGGTGCACGAGTATTACAATTAAAAACAACCCTCATTCCAATATATGGTTTTATTGATTGCTTTTGCATAAACCCTTTTCCTCCAACTGATTTTGCATCCATTAAAACTGTGGGAAAACCATTTTCATCTGTCCCCATAATTCCAAAATTATATTTTTTTCCATCATCTCCTAAAACAAAACCCTTTTTTTGAATAATTCCTTCTAATATCATTTTTTATTAAATTTTATTTTCTCAATCTTATCTTCATTTTGATTAAGAATTATTGCCAAACCAATAACACCAAAAATAATACCTGTTGGCCAACTAAAAAAAGCCAAAACAATTCCCAAAACAAAAACAATTAATCCTGTAAAACTTCTTCTATCCATTAAATAAACAAGAAAAATCAATTAATAAAACCTACCAATCTTTAATATTTTCACGAAAAACTTCAACCCATCCTTCAACTGTATCTAAAATTATTTTCCTAATTTTCTCTTTATTTTTAATTTTATAAGTGAATAAATAGCCTCCAATAGATTGATTTATTTGTCCTCGAGTAACAAGACCTTTTCCATGTAATTTTTTTACACTTCTTTGAATTGTTGATTTATCTAATTTTAAACTCTTAGCAAGTTCTTCAGTAGTAAATTCTTTACTATTTTCAATAAAAAATTTCAATAATCTAAACTCAGATTTACTCAAGCCCAAACTACATTTAACAACTTCTTCAATATCAAATTTCTTGCATGCAAAATCTATCATTTTTCTTAAACTTTTTTTACTTTTAATTAATATTTAATTATCTATTTCCAATAATTTAAACTCAATCAATGTCCTCGCCGATAGCGATAATTTAACCTCTTAATTCTAAACTTTAGTTTAGCAATTTCTTCAAATAATTTTAATTAAATTTTTCCTAAAATTTCATTAATTTTTTCCCTAACTTGATCTTCACTCATATAACCTATAATTCTTCCAATTTCCTTTTGATTTTTAATCAAAATTAAAGCAGGAATACCTTGAATTCCAAATTTCATAGCAAGACCTTCTTCTGATTGAGTATCAAGCCTCATAAATTTTAACTTATCTTCATATTCTTCACTAAGGTTTGTAAAAACTGGTTTCATCATTTGACATGGAGCACACCAATCAGCATAAAAATCAATAATAATTGGAAGACTCTCGTTTATAACTTCTTCTTCAAAATTATTTAATGTTAAATCTTTAACTGTCATCATAATTTTCCTTTAATTTAATTACTGTAGTCTATTTGCAGTACTTTATAAAATCTATTAAGAACTGCTGGATAAAACTAAAAATTTACAATACTAAAAAACAAGTTAACTCATCACTTCATTCGTGACTTAAGAGATAAAATGATTATCTGTAGTGCTATGTGCATGGAGAGTTAAAGGATTTTTTGAAAACATCTAAACTTAAACAATGTCCTCGCCAGGAGCAATAATGAAATATATTAATTCTGGCCTTGTATAGCAAGGCCATCCCTTTAGGAAGTGAAACGAAGTATAATTTTATTTTCCCACTTTAAAGATTATATACTAAAAATTTACAAGACTAATAAGAAAATATTTTTATTATTTCTCCATACTTTCAGCAACTTTATCCTCTAAAAAAATCTTAGCAATATTTCGAGGAATATTCACAAATTGACCAATTTTATAAGGACCATATTTTTCACCATCAGAAGCCATAAATTCATCAACATCCTGTAAAAAAACAACTAAATCATTCTTTTGAACTCCTTCCTCTTGTGCACCATTCAAAAGTTCGTTTAACTTTCTATCAGAAATTTCAATGCATTTCATAAGGTCTTCAAATAAATTTTTTTCAATCAAAAGCATATTCTCAAAATCTTGCTTACTAATTCCCGTTTCAGAAGCAATCAAAACTAAATTTAAAATTTTCTTACGTCTTCTTCTCAAAAGCTCTTGAAACAAAGTAATAGCATTCTCAAGCTGTTTTTTAGTTTTCAATAAAACATCAGAAAAAACATCCCCTTCTTTAGAAGCAGCTTCCTTTTTCTCCTTCATATATTGAGCAACATCCTTTACAAAACTCTTAGAAATAGGTTGTAAATTTTCAGAATACCTCTCTTTTTTTGCAGCTTCATATATATCTTTATACGTAATCATACCCTAAAAAAAGTCACAGCCCTTTTAATTATTATTGTCCTACTAAAAGATAAAAACAAAATCAAATTAATTCATTCCATTCATAATTTCATTAATAAAAATTACCCATCATGCTGCCTCACTACACTCCCTGCATATCACTGGCACTATAACCTTTCTTCAAAAGGCAAGAACCGACTTTGTAGATACTGTGTACATAAATGACTAAAGAATTTTAAAAACATCTAAACTCAAATAATGTTCCCGCCAGAAACAATAATTAAATATCTTAATTCTGGATCTTAAATACTTAAGATTATCCCTTGTGGAAACTTGTTCAGCAATTTATTTTTAAAGATTATATGCAAAATTTATGTGATTAATTGATTATTTCAAATAGAATATGTAAAAACCTTGTCATAGGGGATAAACCATTTAACTGTTTCATCACGAGAAGCATTTTCCATAATTTTCCTAAAAAGCCTTATAGAATTTCCATGTGCAGAAATAACTACATTAACATTATTTTTTTTCATATATTTTTTCAACCAAATTATAAAATTTTTCACTCTTTTCTCAACATCCATAAAAGATTCTCCTTTTGGAACCTTAACAGAATAACCCCTATGAATAGCATCATATTCCTTTTCACCTAAAAACTTCTTTATTTTCTTAATTAATTTCTTATCTTGAACATTTTCCAAAGCATCCCCCTCAACCCGAAGATTATATTCTCGATTCCCAATTCGCTCAATAAAATCTTCATGTTTTGTTCCCGCCAAAATTCCATAACTTCTTTCAATCATTCTATCATCCTTCAAAATTTTTTTACATTCAGGATGATATTTCAAAACTGGTTTCAATGTATCCTTAGAACGAGATAACCTAGTATGAATTGCAACCTCAAATTTTTTCCCTCTCAACTTCTTAGCAATAATCTTAGCATGTTTTTCTCCTTTCAAGGTCAACTTAGCATCCTTCCATCCAGTAAATCGATGATCACGATTATATTCTGACTCTCCATGCCTAAACAAATAAATCTTTAACTTCCTTTTCATAAAAATAATATCCTATTCTATTTTATAATATTTCTTATTTTAAAAAAACAATACACCCAATCCAACAGCCAATATAGCTAAAAAGATTCCTAAAACAATTTTACCATATTTCTTATTTCCTAACATTAAAGCCATCCCAGCTTTAACTAAAGTATTTGAAACAGTAGCTAAAATTATCGAAGTTGTCGCAACAAAATTAGAGATGCTCCCATTTTTACTCAAACTTGCCATAGATAAAGTAATTGCATCAACATCAGCAAGACCAGACAAAACACTTGTAGCATAAATTCCAACTTGACCAAAAAGCAATTGAGTAACTCTTGCAACAAATAAAACTAATAAGAAAAATAAACCAAATTTCAAAGCAGGTTTTAATGCAAAAGGTTGTTCAATTTCAATCTCTTTAATTTTCTTTTGAGAATTTCTTTTTTTACGATAAAATAAAAAAGCTAAACCAAAACCAACCAAAGCCATAGTTCCCATAGGTAAAAGTAAAGTGCTTAATAAAGAACTATTTACAACAGCAACTTCAAAAATTATTCTAATAAACATAACAGAAGTAGCGATTACAGTAGCCAAAACAAAAGGAAAAACAACTTTATATTTTTTACTTTCTCCAGCCATAGATAAAGTTACAGCAGTTGAAGAAACCAAACCTCCAACAAAACCTAAAACACCATATCCTTTTTTAGAACCAATCATTTTAACTAAAAAATAACCCAAAAAATTAATTGCAGCAATAAAAACAACCATCAACCAAATATAATAAAAATTGAAAATATCCAATTGAGCAAGCATAAAAGGATCAAAATTCAATCCCGTTAAAATCTCGCTCAAACCAGGAATATCCATCGGAGAATAATTTCTATTGGGTAAAATAGGAAGAACAACCAAAGAAATTAAAGCAAATTTAATAACAGCTACCAATTCCTTACCTTTCATCTTTTTTGCAATACTATGAAATTTTTCCTTAAATGTTAAAAAAGCTGCAATTACAATTCCAAAAATAACTGCCAACTGAACATAACCTGTAACACACATGACTCCCAAAATATAACACAGAATAGCACTAATTTCCGTAGTAGCAGAGGTAACATTATCTCTCAAATGAGTCAAAATATAAGATAATAAAACTAACAAAAAAACACCAGCAAATCCAATAATAACCAACAAAGAGTCAACATCTCCACCAAGATAACCTAAAATAGCTCCAAGCAAAGTAATTAAAATAAATGTCCTAAAACCAGCAAATTTCTTTAAATGTACATGTTGTTGAGTAAACTCTCTCTGAAGCCCAATCAAAGCTCCAAGAAAAATTGCAACAACAAAATTGAAAACCTCCATTAAAATCTAAAGAAAAAGATATTTATAAAATTACTTTAATAAAAAGCTTTTTTCAATTTTTCAGCAACCTTACGAACCTCTTGAATTTTTTCATAATTAATCATTTTCATTTCAGCATAATCCATAGAAGGTTTCATAGATTTCAATTTTTTTCCAAACTTATTCATCCACCCATAACGAGGATACAATAAATAATGAAATCCTGTTTCACTATCTTCACTATTAAAAAAATAAACTTTTTCTATTCCCAAAATTTCTTTTAATTTTTTTCTGCATAATAAAATTAATTCAGAAAATTCTTTATATTCTTCATTAGAAAATTCTAGAATGGAATCAATTTTTTTCTTAGCTCCAATGACTAAAAATCCAGGAACAGGAACTTCCCAATCTTGATAAACTGTAAAATTTCTAGTTTCATAAATTAAACAATCTTTAAACAAATAATTTTTAGATATAAAAACAAAAACATACACCACAATATAAAATTAACTATTAATTCTCACACTGTATTTATCTGAATAAACAATTACCTCAATTTCTTCATTATATCCCTTAATTATTCTCTTTAAATTTCCGAATTACTTCGTGAAATTTATTTCATTAATCTTAAAATTTTAATTTTAACAAATTTCTTCAAATTCTCCATCCCAAAAACCTTAAAACCTAATCTCCCCAATTAATCTTATGTTTGGAAAACTAAAAAACAAATTAAAAGAATGGGTAAAAAAAGTTTCACATGTAGAAGAAACTGAAGAAGCAATAGTTGAAAAACCAAAAAAGGAAATTAAAAAACAAGAAAAAACTAAATCTAAAGAAATCAAAAAATCTGAGAAGAAACCCAAAAAATCTACTACTAGCCTTCCGGGTGGGAGGGAAAATTCAACCATTGGGGGAACAGCGGAGGAGAAGCCTAAACAATTTCCAGAAGACATCGACACAAAACTAAAAGAAGAAGTAGAAAAAGAAAAATATATTGAACCAGCAAGAGAATTTCAAGATGAAACAGAAGTAAAAACATTTATTCTTCCTTATGCAAAACAATCAATCCCAGATGCAGAAAAAACAATAGAAAAAATAGAAGAAATAAAAGAAAAAAAGAAAAAAGAAAAAAAATCATTCTTCAAAAAATTAATTTCAAAAACAAAATCAATTTCCAGTGAAAAATTTAATGATTATGCAGAAGATTTAGAAATGATTCTTTTAGAAAATAATGTGGCATTAGAAGTTGCAGAAAAAATAATTGAAGATTTGAAAGAAAGAATTGTCGGGTTAGAATTAACAAAAAAAGAAATAGAAGAAAGAATTATTGAATCATTAAAAGAAATAATTGAAAAAGTTTTAGTAGAACCATTTGATATAATTAAAGAAATTAAAAATAAAAAAGAACCCTACATAATCCTATTCTGTGGAATTAACGGAACAGGAAAAACAACACATATTGCAAAAATTGCAAACATGCTAAAAGAAAAAGGAATCACATCTGTCCTTGCTGCAGGAGATACATTCAGGGCAGCAGCAAAAGAACAATTAATAGAACATGGTAAAAAATTAGATATAAAAGTAATATCGCATGACAAAGGTTCAGATCCAGCAGCAGTAGGTTTCGACGCAATAAAATACGCAGAGAAAAATAATATTGAAGTGGTTTTAATAGACACAGCAGGAAGAATTCATACTGCAACAAACTTAATCCGAGAAATGGCTAAAATAAAGAAAGTATGTAATCCAGACAGAACAATATTTGTAGGAGAATCAATCACAGGAAATGATGCAACAGACCAAGTAAAATCATTCAACAACAACATCGGAATAGACGGGATAATCCTATCCAAAGCCGACATAGACGAAAAAGGCGGAACAGCATTATCGGTAGGCTACACAACAAACAAACCAATTCTATTCCTAGGAACAGGACAAAACTACGAAGACATCGAACCATTTGACAAAAAGAAATTCATTGAAAAATTAGGTTTTGATGAAGAGTAAAAAAATAAGCTTAATTTTTCTCAAAAGATAAAAATTGAAAAAGTAAAACAATCATTCCAGCCAAAATAGATATTCCTAAGGATATTAATAAATTGCTAGTAGTTGCATCCTTTCTTGAAACAACTATAAACTTATAATATGAAGAGTTATCTAACGTTAATTCTAATTTAGAAGGTTGAAATTTATAATCTTCTATTCCTCTAGAACTGATAATACTTTCTGGGAAAAAATTAGGCATGTGCAAATCAAATTCAATTTTTTCATCAAAGATTATTCCCCCAAAGCTGATTTTATAAGAAACATAAGGTAAAACTTGTTTTTCTTCAAATTTTGCAATAATTTTTAAATCTTCCCCAGAATAATTAGAATTCCACAATATTTCAAAATCATGAAAATCACCTAAATCTATGATTGAATAATTAATTAACCCTCCATCAAACAGAATAAGGGAATTTTCTTTCAAATCAAAATCTAAATTCAATTTAGATAAATTAGATATATTATCCACTTTTATAATTAATTCATCTTTTTTAAAATCATAATCCAAATTCAAATCTTCTAATAAAATAGGGTTTTCATTTGAATCTAAAAAATCAAAATTCCACCTAATCGAATCTCCTTTTTCATATAATTTTATTTTATTTCATTTCCATAAAAAATAAAAAACAAACTCAAAGATAATAAACTCAAAATTATTATTAATTTTGTCCAAGAAATATTATTCCCTTTCTCATACAAAACAACTTTACTAACTTTACCCTTTAATCTAATCTTCCCCATAAAACTCCAAATAATCCCAAATTTATAAATTCTAACTTAAAACTTTTTAAGTCAATCTTTCCAACTAACCTCAAAAATTCTTCTAACTTTAAAACCTTAATCCCACAATTCTAATAAAAAACAAAAATCTTTAAATAAGTGAGCTCACTTAATTCTTTATGACAAATGTAACCTTATCTATTGAAGATTCTGTATATAATAAAATGAAACAATATTCGGAAATAAAATGGAGCGAAGTGATTAGAAAAATGATAATACAAAGGGTTAAGGAACTTGAACAGATAAACAAAGATAAAAACAACGAAACAATTCTTACAATGTTTGCTTCCGAAAAAGTTTTAAAAAAAGATTGGGAAAACAAAGCTGACGAAAGGTGGAATAATGTATAAACAAAAAGATATTGTGCTTATTCCTTTTCCATATTCAGATTTAACAGGTTCAAAACAAAGACCAGCATTAATTATTTCAAATGAAAAACTAAATAAAACAGACGATAGAATTTGTTGTTTAATAACTGCAAATAATCCAAAACAAGGAATTTTAATTAAAAAAAATTATTTTGAACAAAATAAACTTCCATTTAAAAGTTGGGTAAAACCCCAAAGAATTTTTACAATAGATAAAAGAATAATTAAAAAGAAACTTTGCACAATAAATAATAATTTTCACCAAGAAATCTTAAAAAAAATTTTTGAATTTATCAAATAAAAATATCCCTACCCAAAAAACCTATAAATCCTTAATTTCTTCTTTAAGTATGTTAGAAAAACTAGGAAATGCAATAAAAAAAGCAACAGATAAGATTTCAAACGCTATATTTTTAGACAAAAACTTAGTAGACGGTATCGTGCGAGAATTACAAAGAGCTCTAATAGAAGCAGATGTATCAATATCATTAGTAAAAGAATTATCAGAAAAAATAAAAAAAACAGCATTTGACGAAAAAATCAAAGGAATAGAAAAGAAAGAACATTTAATCAAACTATTACACGATGAATTAATTATAATTCTTGGAGAAAAAAAAGAATTAACTCTGAAAGAAAAAGGTCAAACACGAATTATGGTGGTTGGACTTTACGCAGCAGGTAAAACTACAACAACTGCAAAATTAGGAAACTACTTCCAAAAAAGAGGAAAGAAAGTTGCACTTGTAGGATTAGATGTACATAGACCAGCAGCAAAAGAACAATTAAAACAATTAGGAGAACAAAATAATCTAACAGTTTATGTTGATATGGACTCAAACGATCCAATAAAAACCTGGAAAAAATTCAAAAAAGATTTAGATAAATATGATTTAGTCATAATTGATACAGCAGGTAGGCACGACTTAGACGAAGAATTAGTAAAAGAAATTAAATCTCTAAACAAAGAAATCAAACCAGATGAAACAATTCTCGTAATGCCCGGAGATATCGGTCAAGCAGCAAAAAATCAAGCACAAAAATTCGCAAATACATTAAACATTACGGGAGTAATAGTCTCAAGGATGGACTCAACCGCAAAAGGAGGAGGAGCCCTAACGGCATGTGCAGAAACAAAAGCAGGAGTTTACTTCATAACAACAGGAGAAAAAATAAACGATTTAGAATCCTTCAATCCACAAACATTCTTATCACGGCTTTTAGGAATGGGAGATTTAGAATCATTAATAGAAAAAATCCATTCAGTAACAGATGAAAAACAACAACTAAAAATGCAAGAAAAACTTGCAGAAGGAAAACTCTCACTAGAAGATGTAATAGAACAAGTAAAATCAATGAATTCCCTTGGAGGAATGGATAAAATGTTATCAATGGTTCCAGGAATGGGAAAAGCCAAAATAGACAAATCACAACTAGACACACAACAAGCAAAAATCGCTAAATGGGAACATATCATGAAATCAATGACAAAAGAAGAAAGAGAAGACCCAGAAATAATCCAAAAACAAACTTCTAGAATTGGGAGAATCGCAAAAGGAGCAGGAGTAAACAACTCCGATGTTAGATCTTTATTGAAACAATACGATATGCTAAACTCCATGATAAAAGAATCATCCGGAATGGATATGTCCCAAGGAATGTCTCAAAAAAACATGCAAAAAATGATGAAGAAGTTTGGTAGAGGCATGAAAGGTATGAAATTCTGAGTCCAATAACAATTAACCTTAAGTTAATTGACTAATTAAGGAGAATACAATACTTCAATTGGTGGTCGGGGTTAGGGATGGAGAGTTTTATACGAAAGGTATGAAGTTTTAACTAATATTTCCCTTCTCTAAAACCCATTCAATAAAATCTTTTCTCCCCAATCTTTACTTTTACAGAATCCTCCTCAAAGTCATGAACAGTATCTCCCGCTCCAACAAAACTAAAAAATAAATATTCCAATAGAAAATAAAATAATTTTTTTCTTTTTGTTTTTCATCTTATCCAAGTAATATACAATCATGATATAAATATTTCCATAAATAATATAAACCCTTTTCCCTTAACAATATTAATGGCTTAGCCAGGTTTTTTTGGGGCGATGTGGCAATGCGTCCTCTAACCCCTTATTTCTTTTTCAGAACTTTTTGGATAAAAAGTTATACCATATCCAGAAATTAAACCATCAGAAGTCATATCAAATTTATCACAAAATTTTGGAAAAATATTCAAAAACATTTGATCCAACTCATTTAAATTTTCTTTATCTAAAGCTTTAATATATCTCCTAATTAAAACAACAACCATATCTGCAATTTGTAAACAAATCCTAAAATTCCCATTATCAAAAACTATATCTTCAATAAAATAATCTTCTTTAACATATTTAGAACCATTTAATCTTAATCTCCTAAAACATCTATGAGAATCTTCTTCATTTTTCTCCCTATCACAAAAAATAATACATTTATCATTTGAACCATTTTGTTTCAAAAATAAACTAGTTTTTTCAAATAAACGGGTAAATGCAATTTCATTTAATTTCAATTCTTTATTTTCTATATCTGGCTTAACAATAACACAAGAAATTATTTTAAAATTTATTTCTAAAATTAATTTATACATTTGACTCAACTTTTCAACTTTATGATTTATATCATATCTTTTAGAATTTAATATATCTTTCATATGTATTTCTTGAGATTGATCTAAGAATTCAATAAAATCCATCCTCAATTTATTAATCAAATCATATGCATTCTTCCATTCATGCTCGTGGATTAATGTCATAGATAAACAAAAATTTTCAGCATCTCCAAAAGAACTTTGTCCACTATCATCCAAATATCCTAAATACATTAAACACAAAACTAAATTCAATTTATATCTTTTATGTAATTTAATTGTATACAAAAAACCCCAGTCACACCCCAACTCTTTTAATCCCTTTTTTCTTCCCCCACTCATGAAATATAAATCAATACTAATAATTCTAGCAATTATAATCATAGCTTCGACAATCCTTTCTTTTATCCCCTTAGAAAAAGCATGCGGTACAAAAGAAAATCAATGTTACCAAGTACAAACATCAGAATATGAAAAAACATTTGGAATAAATAACGCACATTTAGGATTAGTAGCATTCACAGTTTTATTTATAATAAATTTATCACACATAAAAAAACCAACAAAAAAGAAAAAACAATTCCTAACACTAGGGCTAATGATTGGTTCAATGGTTGCAATCTATTTCCTATATCTACAATTCTTCGTACTAAACGCAATATGTAGATACTGTATGGTAACAGACCTCGGAACACTACTTAGCCTAGGAATAATTTTAGCTTGGAAAGAGAAATAAAAAGCCCACTTCATTAATCTAACCCTGTTAAGTTTAATTTTCACTCGCCCTATCGGAATAAACAATTATCTTCACACAATTTCCCCTAATTAATCATATTTCCAAAAATTTAAACCCTCTTCCTATCCTCGCCGAGGGCATTAATAAAAATTATATTTTACCTCTTCTTTTTTTCATCTCAAATAATCGTCCTCCAAAACAATTATCTCCACACAATTCTCCTCCAATTACCCCTATTTCCATAAATCTAAGCTCCTTCCATGTATTGCCATTGAGCATTAATTTAATCGTCATCCAAAACAATTATTGTTTCAATAATTGACAATTGTTGGGAATTCAAATATTCAATGGTGGTCGGGGTTAGAGATGGACGATTATCTCCACCCAAAAACATTAAAATCCCTTCCTTCTTCCTAAACTCATGAAACAAGAAATAAAAAATAATTTAAAATTAATATTAGGAGTAATCCTAACACTCTTTTTAATCTTTCTAGCTGCAGATATAATTAAAGACCTCTTAATCTTTATTTTCAAAGACTCCTTAAATAAAATTATTTTCCAAATAATTCATTTTATGTTGATTTTCATGTTCATAACTCTACTTTTCAAAACAAAAACCATAAAAAATTTAGAAAAACAAATAATTTTTAAAATGGCAAAAACAAAATGACAAAACAAATTATAGCTCAAGGTGCCGAAGCAATAATCTATCTAGAAAAGGACACAATAACAAAACACCGAATATCAAAACCATATCGTCATCCAGAATTAGATAAAAAAATAATCAAACGAAGAACAAAATCAGAAACAAAACTTCTAAAAAAAGCAAGTGAATTTGTAAACGCCCCATATCCAGAAGACCAAAAAGACATCAACAAAATAGTTATGCCATTCATTGACGGACTAAAACTTTCAGAACACCTAGACTCATTCAAACAAACAAAACAAGAAAAAATAATGTTTGAATTAGGAAAATCAATAGGAAAACTTCATAAAGAACATATTATCCATGGAGATTTAACAACCTCAAATATAATATTTATTCCTAATAAAAGAAACAGCAATAATTCTTCTAACATGGGCAGGATGGAGGGGGAGCGAAGCGCTGGCGGGCGGGACAAAATATTCCTAATGGACTTCGGACTAGGATATTTCAACGGAAAATACGAAGACAAAGCAGTAGATATCCATTTACTAAAACAAGCTCTAGAAGCAAAACACTTCAAAAATTGGGAAACATTATTCAATGAATTCGAAATTGGATACAGATTAATAGAACCAACAGAAGCAGAAAAAGTATTCGACAGAATGAAAGTTATAGAAAAACGTGGAAGATACAAAGACTAATTTTTTAAAAAATTTACTAAACCAGTTTAGAATAACTAACTAAAATTCATGCACGAAGTGCTATAAATTTTAAAATTAAATTAACTCCAAAACTATATCTCTAATAAATTCTAATCTAACAAAATCCTTCCACAACCTCCTTACCCAATAACTATAAATCTAAATCCCTTTCATGTCCTCGCCAGATGCGATAATTCAATATCCTAATAACCAACAATATCCTATAAAGACTAAAATTATAAACTATTTTTAACAAATAATTTGATGAATAATAAAAAACTCAAGAAGATTCAGAAAAAATCTAATTTTATAAATAAGATTTTATCTCAAAGAAATAAATTAAAAATTCCTTTAAGGATAATAATAATTGGAATTGCAATATTGATATTATTTTTTCTTACAAATCAATTCATCAGTGATGCAGAATCAATAGAAACAATATCTAATTCTGGAGGAATATTTAGCCCAATTGTATTAATTTTAATAATCAGTTTGGGAATTTTATTTACCCCAATTCCCTCAGTTATTTATATAATGACTGCCGGATATTTATGTGGAGGTTGGAAAGGAGCATTATGTAGTTATTTAGGACATTTATTAGCTGCAACAATCATATTTGCAACAACAAACTCATTCAAAATAAAAACTAAAAATAAAGATTATGATAAATATAAAAATTTAATTGGACAAAATAAAAAAATATTATATTTATTATATGGGGTTCCGTTACTTCCCGTATCTATTCTAAGCATTATTTCAGCTACTTCCAAATTAAAATGGAAAGAATTTTTAAAAATAATTTTCATAAGTTTTATTCCTCCAGTATTATTCTTTTCTTTTTTTGGAAACAGAATAAGCCATCAAAACTTACTTGAAATGGGAATATTTATTTCAATAATTGCAATTGGAATAATTTTTACAGTTAAAAGAATAAAAAAGAAAACTCATTTTGAAAAAGTATAAAATCAATATTCCTTCCAGAATCCTCGCAGAGATTCCTGTTTACAAATTAGATTCTTGTATCCTTGGTATGCCGGGAACGAAGTGAGACGGTATTGCGGCCTTTAGGTCATCCTTTTGGGAAACGTGTTCGAACCAATAGCCCTACCAGGATTCGAACCTGGGTCACCGGCTTCAAAGGCCAGCATACTTGACCGCTGTACTATAGGGCTATACAAATTATTATTCTAATTGATTTATAAAATTTTTGATAAATAAAATTCAAGGATTCGAACCTGTTGTCACCGCGAACACTTCTGAAATTTCGAATAAACGAAGGAAATGAGTTTAAAGAAGATTTCACGGAGTGAGAGATTCAAAGGCCAGCATACTTGACCGCTGTACTATAGGGCTATACAAATTATTATTCTAATTGATTTATAAAATTTTTGATAAAATAATTTCTAAAAAACTTCCCATAATCAAAACTCAAAACTGTCACTTTCACTAGACCAAAAAAACAAGACAATTTTATAGACCAAAATTGTATATTCACTTTAACTCAGAAACAAGAACAACCAATTTTCACTAAACACTCCTAACTACCACCTGTCTTTTTTAGGTACTCGGAATTTAATATAAATAATTATGTATATACCTTAACATGGAAAAAGCAATACTCTATTGTCCTAGAGAAAAACTTTTTGTAAACCACCTTTTATTTGAAGTGCCCGCACTTCCAGGTTATCAACCAATTACCAATGCCCTGGAAATACAAGTAGACATTTTAGAAGTGCAAGGAGAAAAAGCAACAATCTTATTGCCAAATATTTTGGCAAGAGGAGAGAAAAATACAGCATTAGTAGATATCAAATACTTAAATTAGGGGAACAAAAAATAAAATCTATTTCTTTTTTTTATTTTTTTATTCAGTAAAAACAGTATTATAAAACAAATCACGATTTATATCCTGTTTCTTAGGTCCAACACCTTTAAACAAATCTTTAACTCTAAAAGGAGCATCAAACTTTTCCCCAACCAAACAAGCAGCCAATTTCATAAATTCTAAACTAACATCAGATTTGGGTTTAAAACTAGAAACAGGAATAAATTGAGATTGCGATTTCAAAACATTTACATCATGAGGAATCATAGCCAAAACAGGAACTTCACTAGTTTTTTCAACATCCTCTAAACTCAATTCAAAATTTTTACCATAAACTTTATTCAAAATTAAACCAGTGATTGGAGAACCTTGTTTTTTTGCAACCTTAATTGCTTTCAAAGTCATAGATAAAGTAGAATAATCTGGAGTAGAAATAATAAAAAGTTCATCAGAAGAAATTATAGTTGCTAAAGTTTCATTATTTAAAGCAGGACTAGAATCAATCAAAACAAAATCATAATCCGCCTTAATTTCATTAATCATTTCTTTTAATTTCAAAGGATCAATAATTTTATAAGGAAAAACTGAAGCAGGAATTACATGAAAATCTCCCATATCGACTAACACTTCATGCACATCACTATCTCCAGCTAAAACATGGTGAATTGTTTTTTCAGGCTCAAGAATATCCAAATGAATTCCAAGATTAGGGGCAGAAAAATTTGCATCAATTAAAAGAACTTTCTTTCCAAAACTAGCCAAAGCTGCACCCAAACCCACAACACTAGAAGTTTTTCCAACACCCCCCTTTAAACTTAAAATACCTATCACCTTTCCCATACAATATACAATTAAAACTAATTTAAATAACTTACCAATGTCATTACTGAAAGTTGATGAATTTTATATGCCAAAATCTTCAATTTTAAATCTAATAAAAGAAATTTCACAAAGTAGTTTCTCAAAAGAACAACCCCTCAAAATAAAACCTCGGAAATTCACAAAAAATAACTAATATACTGAAAATCTGATAATCCATTTAAAATATTCTACATGGAACTAATTATTTATTCAAGTAAGAATGAAATAAAAATTAAATTTACATTAAGTGATTTAATTGAACAAAGTTATCCAATATTAAAATATATACTCAATAAAACAACAAGCTTTAAAAACCAAAACTACAACTAAATAACATGGCAAAAGTAAAAGTAGAAAAAAAGAAATTGACTCAAAAAGAATATGAAAAAAAAATTTTAGAGTTATCTAAAGAAGGATTAACATCAGAAAAAATAGGACAAAAATTAAGAGATCAAGGAATTCACCCTTCAGAATATGAAGGAAAAATATCAAAAATTTTAAAAAATTCATATGTAAATCCTGATTTAAAAAATGTTGAAGCAAAACTAGAAAGAATAAAAGCTCACTACGAAGAAAACAAACAAGACAAAAGAGCAAAAAGAGAGAAAGACAGAGTTTTTTCACAATTAAGAAAGTTGAAAAAATATTTTGGTATTCAAGTTAGATAATTATTTCTAGTTTTATTCTAAAACAAAAAACAATCATCCTCCAAAAACAATTAATCTTTAATTAATTGATTAATTAAGGGGAATTCAAAGGTTGGCCTACGAAGCAGGTTTTCGTGCCCTTTGGATATTAGGGTTAGGGGGAGATATGGATAAACTGCAAAATGGAAAATAGTTTAGAGGTAAAAATAAAATATTCTGTAAGAAATTTCTTAGATGAAATTGAAAATAAAGATCTCCAGATAATAAGTCATTTTGATACAGATGGTATTACTTCTGCAAGTATTATGATTCAATCACTAAAAAAATTAGATCAAAAATTTTCATTGAAAATTGTAAAATCATTAAATAAAGAAATAATCAATTTATTAGATAAAAACAAACCAGTTTTATTTCTAGATTTAGCCTCAGGAAGTTTAAATGATATTGAAGAATCAGAAATAAAAAAAGTATTCATAATAGATCACCATGAAATAATTGAAAGTATTCCTTTAAATGTAGAAATAATAAATTCCGAACTACATGAAAAACAAAAAATATCTGCCTCAGGGTTAACTTACTTATTTTGTAAAGAAATTTCTTCTCAAAATAAAGAATTTGCAAAATTAGCAATTTTGGGAATGATTGGAGATCAACTAGAAAAAGAAATTGATAAATTAAATAATGGAATTTTAGAAGATGGAGAAATAAAAAGAAAAAGAGGCCTTTTAATTTATCCTTCAACAAGGCCATTAAATAGAGTTTTAGAATATTCTTCAGATCCATTTATCCCAGGAGTTACAGGAAATCTCGAAGGAGTAATTGAATTGCTAAGAGAATCAGGTTTAAGTCCAGAAGGAGGAAAATACAAAAGTTTAATTGAACTCACAGATCAAGAAATGGAAAAACTAGTAACATCAATCATATTAAGAAACCCTGACAAAAAAGATAAAGATATTTTGGGAGATTTATTTTTAATAAAAATGTTTGGAAAACTCGAAGACGCAAGAGAATTATCTGCAAAAATAAATGCTTGTTCAAGAGCAGGAAAACCAGAAGCAGCAATAGGTTTCACTATGGAAAATCAAGAATCAAAAAAAAGAGCAGAATCAATTCATGTAAAATATAAACAACAATTAATTTCAGGAATAAAATATTCTCAAGAAACAGAAAAAATAATTGGTCAAGGATATGTGATTTTAAATGCACAAAATAAAATCAAAGATACCATGATTGGGACAATAGCAAGCATAATGGCAAACATACCTAGCTACGAAAAAGGAACAATTATAATTGGTATGGCATATGACGAAAACAATAAAATAAAAATTTCCGCAAGAAATGCAAAAAGACAAGGTAGAAATGTGAGAGAACTTTTAACAAATGTGATGAATAATTTCGAAGGAGACGTCGGAGGACATCAATTTGCAGCAGGTTGCCTAATACCAAGAGAAAAAGAACAAGAATTTATTGATATTCTAAAAAAACAATTAGAAATTCAAATTGTTAAAATTGTTAACTAAATTATTTTGTCCTCCATTTTAAAATTTTAAATTATCTCCCTTCAAGCCCAATTTAATCTAAGTCCAACTTACCCCATTGATTTCAATTTTAAAATTTCTAAAACTTCGTTCAAAAATTTTAATCCACCACTGCTGAATTTATTCAACAAATTTCTATCCCACAAGATTTAAAACCTCCCTCCATCTTAATTTTCTATGGAATTAGAACAAGGAAATGTTGTGTTATGTACTGTAGATAAAATCGTAGGAACAACTGTATTTGTAAACATTGATGGAGTCACACAACGATGTTCAATTGTTTTTTCAGAAGTTTCTCCAGGAAGAATAAGAAACATAAGAGATTTTGTTGTTCCAAAAAAAACAATTGTCTGTAAAGTTTTAAAAATATCTGAAAATAATATAGAATTATCTCTAAGAAGAGTTACACAAAAAGAACAAAAAGAAGTAATAGAACAACATAAAATAGAAAAAAGTTATACAAATATTCTAAAAACAATCCTAAAAGAAAAAACACCAAAAATAATTGAAAAAATCAAACAAACTTCAGGTATTTATAATTTCCTAGAAGAAGCAAAAAAAGATTCAAAAAAATTAGAAAAATTGATTGGAAAAGAAAACACCCAAAAAATAATCGAAATTTTAAGTGCACAAAAAAAGAAAACAGTAATTCTCAAAAAAATAATAACAATGCATTCAACAAACCCAGATGGACTTTCTCAAATAAAAAAATTATTAGAAAATCAAAAAGAAATAAAAATAAAATATCTTGCTGCAGGAAAATATTCAATTAAAAGAGAAGATGAAAATATGAAACAAGCAGATATTAAAATAACTGAAATAATTGAAAAAATAGAAACAAAAGCCAAAAAATTAGGTTTTGAATTTAATTTCAAATAATTAACCAAAAAAATCTTTCTAGTATTTTTGTTTAATTCACTACATAAAGAATAAAAATACTTTAAGGATTTTAACAACAAGGCAAAAAATCTTTCTAGTATTTTTGTTTAATTCACTACATAAAGAATAAAAATACTTTAAGGATTTTAACAACAAGGCAAAAAATCTTTCTAGTATTTTTGTTTAATTCACTACATAAAGAATAAAAAT
>Ga0190305_1000139_pt1 | contig 19282 bp, 19 predicted proteins | sample 48700723_MG_FD_161678 | JGI IMG/M metagenome (GOLD analysis project Ga0190305, IMG submission 161678) | Hydrothermal vent sediment bacterial communities from Southern Trench, Guaymas Basin, Mexico - 4870-07-2-3_MG | ecosystem: Environmental > Aquatic > Marine > Hydrothermal vents > Sediment ... | reverse complement strand
TATAAACGACATATTTATTTTCTCTGAGCAATTCTATAAGTTCATCTTTGCCGATTTTTTCTTCTATTTTTACGAAGTCCTCTGCGAAATCTTTTATTTTTATTTCATCTTCTTCTATTTTATCCGGGGTGAGAATTCGATCTCTTTTTGTTGAAATAATCCTCGCCAGGGAAAAACAGTTAACTGCGCCAACAATTTCATTCTTATCCGAAACCAGAAAAACCTCCTCCTTATTCAGAATATTCCTCGCAACACCAATTGTCTCGTTCTGGTCAATAATCCTTGCCTCAATTGCGACTTTATCCAAATCTATCTTTAAATCCAAAGAAGAAAGATAATCCAATAAACTGACAACTCCAATATAGTCATTGTTAACAAAAAAAGGCAGGACATCATAATCTTTGAATCCTCTGTTTGCCAGATCATATATTTGATTTTCTCCGTCAGTCAATTTTGGCACTTTTTTTATAAAAACTCTGACTTTTGTAGAGATATCCAAATTTCTCACAACAATATCCTTAAGATAAACCATGCCTTCATAATGATCTGAGAAAACAGGCATTCCTTCCATTTTTGATTCATGCATTTTAAAAACAATTCTGCCAATATCTTCATTTATATCCACAGGACGAATTTTTTTTATTTGGAACATAATTATTCATAATAATTTTAATTATGTATCGCTACTTATTTGAGAGAGAATGTTTTAACAGGACTTTTGGAGTAAATAAAAAAATCAATTTGAAATTGCAGACAAAGATGAAGGAAATGATTGCAGATATACTGGAAATAAAATTTGAAGACGTAGAGGTCATATATTATAAAAAAAATGAAAATGGATTAGAACTAAAATTTGAAGGAACAAAAGAGATTACGAGCAATTTTATCTTTAGAGTTATAATTGAAATAACAGAAAGAGAAACGACTTTGATTTCCTTAAAAACATTTATTTCAAGAGTGGTGCCCACATATTTATCGGGACCCGTTCTTATAGAAGATTTGCTTTATAATATAATACAGGAATTCTCAAAAAAATCTTTTTATAATGATTTGATGTCGGAATATAAATTAAAATATGAGGAATTAAGTAAAAAATTGTATGAGGGGTTGGAACTTTTGTTTTCTTTCGAAGAGAATTTAGCCGGTCAGCAACAACAACCAGAAAGATCTGAAAAAGTAAACGAGAAATAAATTAAATAAAATATTTGTTATAATCCCAACATAATCCAGAACATAATTTGTTTGCGTTAATTTTCCCTTTAGGATGTACAGAGAATGTCCAAAAATAAGGATGATTAACATCAAAAGAAAAATATCAATATGTTTAAAATAGTTTATGATGATTACCTCCAGAATAGTGAGCGAAAGTCCAAACACACTTCTAATTAATTTAAATTCTTTGTTTATGACCAGTTTATCTCCCAAAAAAATATTAATCGCGGTTGTCAGAACAAATAAAATAAATATGCAAAAGGATATCGAAATTACCAACTTGTACTTTAATGCCACCAGAAATATGGCTATTGTCGAAAATTCAATTCCGTGAAAAATTTTTATTCTGCTAAAGAAGCATCTGTCAAATATTACAATCAGAGAAGCGAAAATAATTACCGGACCTCCTGCGAAATAGATGAATAGAAAAGATACGGGAATTAAAAAATAAATGAGATATTTGTTCATAGTGCCAGCAAAAATAACCAAAAAGAATGAAAAAAGTAAACAATAAACAGATTAAACAAAAATCCGATTGCAATTTCAAGATAATCCATAACAAAGTTTGCTTCCTTTAATTTACCCGCCAAATTGTGAAGTGTGTGTTTGAATATGAGAATAGTTAGCATTATCCAGAATATATCAAAGTCTTTTAGAAAATGTATGATAAATACGCAAAGAATATCAACAAGATTTCCAAAACCGATTGTCATCATCACAAAATCTTTATTTAAAACAAATTTTTCTCCTATAAAATTATTAATTATTGTGGGGATAATTAAAGGTAAAAAAATAACAAAAAGAATTCCGGTAGTCACTCCATACTTTAAAACAACCAGCAGTGTTGCCAGACTTGTAAATTCTATTCCGGGAATGACATTTATTCTGCTAAAGAAGCATTTTTCGAATATTACAATCAGAGAAGCGAAAATAATTACCGGACCTCCGGTGAAATAGATAAATAAAATTGACAGACCTAAAATTAAAAGATAATATATTTCTACTTTCATAATATTTATATGGATGAATTATATGCCTTTCTTTTTGCGGGGTTATTTATTCTGTTAATGCTGTGTGTATTTTTCGGAGTATCGTGGAATGTCCCTCATACGCACAATCAAAATATGTCTGTCGAGAAGCTCAATTGGAAAATAATAGAATTTGGAAATATTGCTCTTAAAGAGCAAAAACTGGAAAAAAAAGAAGTTTTGGAGAATAATTTTGGGATTAAGAACGGCATTTTTTTTGGAAAAGTTTCTTACAAAAGGAAGTTTGAAATAGAAGATTATATTCTGAAAAATCTGAAGAATGCAACTTTGAGCTTCAGTGTAAAGGCTACAAACAATTATGGTGACTTATATATAGTTTTAAACAATGAGACAATATTCAAAAACAGGGCTTTATTGGGAGATTATAGATTAAATATAGATCCAAGAAGAGAAAATGTCGTAGAATTTGGGACAAGTTCAAGCGGATGGAAAATCTGGGCGCCATCAGTTTATAATATATCAAATCTTTCAATTGAAATGGATTATTCATTTAAAGAAATTCCAAGATATACTTTCTTTATCCCGGAATATATTTATAAAAATTTGGATAAGTGCGAATTGCTATTTGATTTTATTTCGGCCGATGAAGAATTTAATATAACCTTGAACAATCAAACAGAATATAGCGGAATGCCGGAAACTAGGGTAAAAGTAGTTCCGCTGAAAAACATAAAGGAAGGAAAAAATTTGATTAGTTTTTCTTCAACCGGAGAAATGAAACTGGAAAATGTAAAGTTGAGATTATTCTATTATTAATAATTTTTATATTATTATTGCATGCACAAAATGCATATCCAAAAGAAAAAGTTATCAATGTATATTTTATTGTTTTATTCTTAACAATTTTTCTATTTCATCCTCATTCTTGAATCCCGAATATGGTCTTCCGTCGATTAACAAAGAAGGCACTTCCGTAATATTGAAGGTAGTTGTTAGGATATCTACCGTAGAGAGATTAAGATCTACATCTATAGGAAAGATTAAAATATCCGGATTTTCTTTTTTAATTTCATCCAAAATTATTCCCTGCTTTTTGCAATCTTTACATTTTTTGTTAGAATAAAAATAGATCAGATCGGGTATATTTTGTTTGCATTCCTTTTCCAATTTTTTTGTTAAGGTCCAATATCTAATTAAAAATAGAATGTAGTCTCTTTTAAGCTGGTAATATTCTTTCATATTATATCTTCTGCTGTCTGCCGAAGTTTCATAATAAACAACCCTGCTTCCGAGTTTTTCTATTTCTGGTACAATGGTAGTTATATAGGTTTCAAGAGCGATGCATTTTTTTTCTCCAAGAATTTCCAGCAAAAGCATATTGGTCCCCTGAAGCTCTCTTATTCTATCCAGAGATTCAATATCCAAAGTTATGCTTGTTACCTTCGCTTCATTTAATTGTATGCCTATGTAAATACCCAAAAAGAAAATTGTTGAAGTAATGAAGAATGTGATTATATAAAAACCCCAATCAATTCTGTGTTTAATTTTTCTTACCATTTTTTCTTTAACTTGAAAATCTCGCAAAATATTGCTGAAAACCAGAAAATAGAAAATAATAACGGATAAATAAAAATATAACCCGCATAATGCCATTTTCTTGTTTTCAAGTTTATTTTCTCTGAAGAAATTTTTATACCAAGGTATATTACTGATAAAGTTAGAGAAAAGAATAAAGCGAGGAAATAAATATAAAAATCTATATAAATTATATCAAAACTCATATTTAAAGTTGGCCATGTAAAACCTACCAGCGAATATCTATAAAAAAATTCATTTAAATTTATTGCAAAATTGTATATTGGCAAAAAAAACAGAATGCCCATTATAAATATCCAGATAAAATTGACAGGCAGAACGAAAAAACCCAAATTGCCATATTTCATGTTGAATATCATATGAAAATATTTTCTGTTTGTTTGCAGATATCCGCGATACCATCTGATTCTCTGCTTGAATAAATCTCTGAAAGTTTCCGGCGCTTCTGTATTTACATAAGCTTTTGGACTGTTTTCCATTCTATAGCCTTTTATATGTAATTTAAATGCTAACTCCGTATCTTCAACCAGACTTTCTTTATCCCAGCCTCCCACTTCCCTAATAATTTCTGTTTTGCAAATCGAACCGGGACCGGGAAGAACATATTGACAATCAAAAAAAGCAAAAATTTTTCTTAAATATATAGAGAAGACATACTCAACCCATTGTATTTTTTGCATTAATGTTTTTGTTTCTTTTACTTTTAGCGCTGGAGTGACGGCGGCGACATCTTTTTTATTAAAATAGGGCAGAATATTCTTTAAATAATCTTTTTCTGGATAAGAATCCGCATCCATGGAAGCGATGTATTCGGTATCTACAAAATTCAATGCATAATTTAATGAATCTGCTTTTCCTGTGTTGGGTTTATCTATAATTTTAAGTCGCGTATCTTTTATTGATTTGCAAATCTCCAAAGTTTTATCTGTTGATCCATCATTTATGCAAATAACTTTTAGTTTGTCTTTTGGATAATCTAAATTTAGAATCGAAGTCAAATACTTTTTTATATGTTTCTCCTCATTATATGCGGGAACCAAAAAGGTTATTGAAGGATATTTTTTTATCTTAATTCCGGTTTCTTTGGAAAAAAAATTCGCTCTGTTTTTAAAAAGAACCAATAGCCAGAGGAGAGTGCAATAGAGCATTACATAATAGCAAAACAACTGAACCAGATCTAAAACTCCAAGATTGAATAGCAGGACCATAATTAATACCCTTCATTTATATTTGAAGAATTTTATCCAAACATTCCGAAACTCCGCATTGATTGGAAAATCTTTTGCTCTTATCCGATTATATTTTAATTAATTGTGAATATAGTAACCGTAAATGTAATCCTTTCTAACAACATCTAAATAAACAAATCCAAATCTCTGCAACTGAATTCTTTCCTTTGGTTTCAATTTTGTTATATCTTTTTCTGCAAGACCTCTCGCAAGAGTGTTATCTGGAAGCAAAATCTTCATGTCAACTCCTTTTTCCGGGACATATTGAATTTTTGGATAAGGCAAGAGTTGTTTTCCCAAAAACTGAGCTTTTCTATCGAGTCTTATATTGTATAAACCTATCAATCTGACAATTTTTCCCCTGTAATTCAAAAAGTCTTCTTTTGAAATATAAAAGGTGCTTGAAATTTTTAGTTCTCTAAAACCTCTGTCTGGATAATCTGGGTGCAAAGGTAATTTAACTGAAGTATCTTTTGGCGGATTTATAATTTTAATCTGAACGGGGTCTCTGACAAAAAAATATCTGTTAGCCAAGGGGTCCAACAGTTTTCTGTTAAAACTGGCAATATATTCTTCAGATACGGTAACGTCTCTTATCTTTGGACCTATCTCTTTGATCATATTGATAAGAGCTTCTGGATAATATCCTCTTCTTCTGAATGATTTTATGGTTGGCAGCCTTACATCATCATATCCGGTGTAAATTCCATTTTCTATTCCTTCTCTCATCTTTGTTTTGGAAAGTTCTGCGTTTGCAACACTGAATTTACCCTGCAATTTTATTATTGGATATTTCCATCTTAAATAAGTATATAAATAGAGTTGTTTGTTTCTTGAAAGTTGCAGATCCACTCCCCTGATTATGTGAGTCACCCCCATCAAATGATCATCTATTGCTGAAGCAAAATCTAGAAGAGGCCAGACATATTTTCCCTTGACTAGAGGGTGCTTTGGTTTATCTATAATTCTTAGAGCGGGCCAGTCTCTAACAGAAACATTTTTATCTTTAAGGTCTGTTTTTATTCTTCCAACAGCTTCTCCTTCTTTGAAATTGTGATTTAACATTTTTTCAAATCTGTTTATTTGTTTCCTGATGCTTAACTCCCTGCAAGGGCAAGGTTTTGATTTTTCTCTCAATTTTTTAAATTCTTCTCTATCACAAGTACATACATAAGCTTTTCCGAGTTCTAACAATTTTCTGAAATATTTGTAATAAATATTCAATCTTTTCGAAGAATAATAAATTTTATCTGGTTTTATTTTGAGCCACTCCAGGTCTTCAAGAATCCATTTATAAGCTTCTTTCATCGGAATTTTGTTTTTTGGATCTGTATCGTCATATCTCAAAATATAAGTGCCTTTGTAAATGTTTCGATACAGCCAGTTAACAACAGCCTGCCTTGCATTTCCAAGATGTAAAGGCCCGTTTGGATTTGGAGCAAACCTGACAACAAAATCGTGTTTTACTTTGAGCAGAGGAATCATCTCCTTTTCTTCTTCATGCACTTTTTTAATCGGACCACCAAGTTGTTCCAATTCTTCTTTCTGTTCTTCTAATTTCATTTCTTCAACTTCGGAAATAATTTTTTCAAGAACTTTTCTTAATTTCTTAATTTCTTTTTTTAATTCCGGATTGTCGATAACAATTCTTCCCAGTATAGATTCTAAATTAGGCATTCCATTATATCTGGTAGAGTTGTCAAGAACATATCTTTTTAGCAATAACTTATCAAACTCCATTAAATAATATTGCATTAAAAAAATATATAATAGCATCTATTTCATTTTAAAAACAATAATGGATTTTCTGGAATTTTTTTCTGAATTCGATTACTTCTTCTCTTACGGTCTCTGGATTTTTTCCTTCTATAACAATTTTTTTCATTAACTCTGCGATATATCTCATTTCGGATTCTTTCATTCCATACCTCGTCATTTCTTGAACACCTATTCTCAGCCCGGAAGGATCATCCGAATTATTAACATCATCAAACGCGAGGATGTTTTTGTTTAAAATTATGTTCGCCTTTTCAAGAGTTGAAGCAACTTTTTTTCCGCCACCATTTTTTCTGACATCAACGAGAATTTGATGCGATTCCGTAAAATCTTTATCCGGGCAGAGAACATCAAAACCGGATTCATACATTGCTCGACCAAGAGTTTTTGCATTTTTTATTGTCTGGGTTGCATAATCCTCTCCAAATTCTTTAATTTCAAGTGTGGCAATTATCATTGAAGGTATTCTGTGCAGATGGTGGTTTGAAACCAACCCGGGAAATATTTTGGACTGGATTTTTTTGAATGTTTTTTCATCGCTGTTCGAAAGAATTATTCCTCCCTGAGGACCCGGGAAAGTTTTGTGAGTTGACGAAGAAATTATTTCTGCCCCTTCTTTTAAAGGATCCTGAAATTTTCTTCCACCAATCAATCCAAGAACATGGGCGGCATCATAAATAAGTTTTGCTCCAACTTCATCGCAAACTTTTCTTAATTCTGAAACCGGATGGGGAAAAAGAATCACCGAACCTCCAAGCACAACAATTTTTGGTTTTATTTCTCTGATTTTTTTAATTGTTGCATCTGCATCTATATTATATTCTTTTTTATCGAAAATAGCGTGTTCTGTTTTCAATCCCAATATTCCAGCGACGCCAAATTTCTCATGAGATATATGCGAACCTCCAATGACTCCGGGGCTTAGAAGGACAGATCCATAATCACCTAATGCCGAGAAAACGGCCATATTAGCCATTACTCCGGAAATTGGTCTCAAATCAACGTATTTGGCGTGGAAAACATCTTTTGCAAGTTCTACCGCTTTGCTCTCCAATTCATCTATGTAAGTTGCCCCCTGATAAAATCTTTTAAAAGGCAGACCCTCCGCATATCTGTGCATAAAATCAGAAACATAAACTTTATCATGTTCCGGGGAAGTTATATTTTCGCTTGCTATAAGATTCAGACATTCAGACCTCCATTTATTTTGTTTTTCAACAATTTTAAAAATTTCTTCTTTTTGCATCTATAAAACACCAATATTTATTTATTTTTAAACTTTAAGTTGTTATATATGGTAAGTTAACAACCTTTCTTCCAATGGCAACAGTTGCAATATTTTTCCCAATATAAGTTTTTAATTTTAAAAAATTGGTTTATATATTCTTTTATCAATTACAATTATGGCTGTTCAGGAAATTATTTGCACTTTGTTCAAATTGGGAGCAACTTGTTATTCAATGCCAATTGATAAATTATTGATTGAATATTTGCTTGTTCCATCGGTGATTTTGATTATTTTTTTGTATATAATGACAAGTTCCTTTTTGAAGGGAACAGGTTTAAAAATACACGCACTCCTTGCAATTGTTTTTTATATAGTGCTTATTTATACGGGAATTTATGGAATGATCGCGAGTTTTTCTATGTCTTATCTCTCCTTGTTTTTGTTATTTGGACTTGCTTATTTCTTTTTTATAAGACTTATTGATTGGAAAAAAATGAGATCTATATCGAGATATGCTGGATATTTTGGAGAAAGAAAATATAATCTCAAATACATAGACGAAGAAATTGCTCTTAAGGAAGAAGAGATAAAGAGATTAAAAAAACAAAAAAAAGATTTGGAGAGAATAAAGGATGAATATGCAGATAAAGGGTTGGCACCAGAAGGAGAATTTTTTACAGCATATCAGGGAGTTCAGGCAGCCATTACGCAAGCAGAATTAGAAAAAAAGAGACTATTGGAAAGAAAAAAAGAACTGGAAAAATCTTTGGGTGTTGGGTATATGTCGCGAAGAAGTTTTGTAAAGAAGTAAAAATGCGAGTTAGACATACATTCCCGGATAAGTTGATGAGTTTGACAAATATTCTTTTAATTGTTTGATATACTCTTTATTTTCTGTTAATTGCCCAGTAAGCTCATCTACTTTTTTTGAAAGTTCTTCTATTTTTTTTTCATATTTTGATGGAGTTGTTTGTCTGTATCCTCCACCACTAATATACATAAATGGAAGCCGGGATAATAACGACATTGAGGGAGGTGTTGCTAATTGTGTTATACCAGCATATCTTGCTGTGTCTGCGAGTATTTCACCTGTTAGTCTAATGTTACCTTCTTTCGTAGCAGCATAAATCAAAAACGGAGATATAAGCATTAATGGAAAATCCAACCATGGAGTATTCGAATCTTCTATTTGATCAATTATTCCAGGCTTTTCGATAATTTTTCCCTTTTCATCTGTTCTCCTTTCACCATAAAACCAATTAGTAGCATCTCCACCATTTATTGAATAGTGATTCATGAAATCCGTAAAAGGTATGGTTGATACAACGGGTCTTGTAGCCAACATTTCTTTTGAAGATATATTTTCCGATTCTGCCATTTTAATCACCACAATATAATAGTATTTTTTAACTATATATAGTTTTCGGTGATGTAAAATATATTTTCTACTATATAATAATTTTCAGTTTTTGTTTTTTTAACGGTATTTATCCTTTCAATATAATTTATGCAAAAAAAACTGAAGATTTTGAGAGAAACAGCAAAATTTCTGAAAGTCAGACCAGAGCAATTGCCAAACACTTTGAGAAGATTTAAGAGAGAATTGGAGAATTAGGAATACATCTCATGAGTTTTCATTTTTCTATATTTTTTCAGGACAATTTCCTTTATTTTGAAATCTTTTTCAATCAATTTTTTTAGATTTGGTTTGCTTTTTCCTACGAGAAAAGAATTGATTGAAAAACCAACCGTGCTTTCAATATCAAGCGTTAGATTTTTTCCACTGATTTTAACCTTCAATCTTCTAATATACGGTTTTCTGATTTTTTTCTTTAAATATTGCAAAATTCTTTTATTTTTTAAACCCAGCAGTTTTTTTCTGATTTTTTTAATTTCTTCTTTTTTGAGATTATTGTCAAACTTAAGAGTTACCAAATAAGAAGCCGTTATTTTTTCCATTTTCATTTTTTCAATAGATTCTCTGTTCGAATAACTCAAAGTAGAAACAGAAAGAGATTTCATTTTGTTTATTTCTCGTCTTGTTTTTTTCAGTCCAATCCGTCTTTTTTTCGGATTTCTCAACATTATAACAAATGGCCTGTAGCAATTTGTTTTTACATTCCTTTCAAGCCTGCCAACCGAGTAAAATATTGATTCGCTTGCTCCGGTTTTTTTCATCAGGAGATTTTCAATTATTTTTTGAACTTTTCCTTTTGCCGTGTTCTTTTTGTATCCACCTTTAATATAAAGGGGAGATATCTGCAAATCTACTTTGTTTTTTTCAATATCAACAATAGCCATTATGTCGGGATTTTCGAAGGTTATTTGTTTCTTTGTCATTCTTTTTAAATTATATCCCACTTCCCTATTAAAACTTGATTTAATCGCTTCGCAGAAATCAACTCCGTTTTCTTCCCAGAATTCCTCTTCTCTTGAAATTAATTCCGGCGGGATTTTTGAACCGATCAGAAAGGTTTTATATTCGTAATTTTTCAATTTCTTTTTTACCTCTTCGATATAAAAATCGATTTTGTTAAATATATTGCCGCAAAGATAACAATTTTCGGTTTTTTTAATCTTAATTTCTTCCTTTTTATAAATCGAATTTATTATTGCGTAAGTTCTGAGAATTTTTCCTTTCTCTCTGTTTTTAATTCTCGGGAGTATGTCATGGAATTGTCTTCCAAGACACTCATTGCAAATCTCATATTTTTCCAGAATTTTTTTTACTCTGTCTATCAATTCCATAAATTAGGTCTATTATTTTTTAGAAACTAAAGAATTTCATTTATTTTATAAGAGAATTGCTTTATTTTCTCTGTTACAGTTCCTTTCTTCAGTTTTTTCATATCCATCATACCGGAAATGCTTTTTCTTTCACGCAAGTTATTTTGTTAGTTGATCTTCTTTGCAATCCTTTGATTTCAAAAATCTTCCAAATCAAAAATTAGAAAACCCTCTTTTCTCAAATCTTTTTTATTCTCGATCTTCTTTCCGATCAATCCAAAGAATTCTTTTCTCTTATTCAAGTTCCAGTCAACAAATTTTGATTTTTCTTTTAATTTTTCTATAATCCTCTTTACTTCTTTCTCTTTTAAATTCTTCCATTTTGCCTCAAAGAAGGCAATTTGTTTTGTTTTATTATTTAAGGCAATCAAATCAATTTCTTTATTTTTGTGCCACCACCTTCCGATTTTCTGAAATTCAAAAGGAAATTTGTTTTTGTTTCCAATCAGGAATTCTTTTGAAATTTTTTCGAAGATAAAGCCCAAGTAAATATTGAAGTTTTTCTTAAAATTTTGTATTGCTTCTTCAGTTTCATTAATCTCGATTTTTCCAAAATAATCTGAAACAAATCTAAACCAAAAATTAAAAAAATTATCTTTCATTTTGTAAATTCCTCTTGTTCTTTTTTTATCCAGAATAGAATATTCTTTTTCTATAAAACCAAGATCTATTAAAATAGACAAATATGAAGAAATATCTTTCGCTTCTAAATAACTATAGTTTGCTATTTCAACAACTTTGGTGTATCCTAAAGAAACAGCTTCAAGGATTTGAAAATATGTTTCTGGCTCTCTTAATTCTTCTTCTAGCAATAATTTTGGTTCTCTAAATAAAAAAGAATTTGGATTAAAAACATTTTTTATAATCTCTTTCTCTGTGTTTTTACCAGTGAAAAATTCCAGATATTTTGGAATTCCGTCACAGACCCCATATATTTTAACCAAGTCTTCTGTATTAGATGATTTAAACCATTTTGACAAATCCCCGAATCTTAAGGGTTGTAAAAATATGTTTCCAGTCGTCCTCCCGTACAACGGAGATTTATAGCTTAAAACCTTTTTATTCATCATACTTACGGCAGAACCAGAAAGAATCAGCATCACATCTTTATCTATTAATATTTCATCAGTAATTGTCTGGAATTCCGCAACAATATCTGTTTTTTTAATCAAATAAGAAAATTCATCTATCACAATAACCACTCTTTTTTTTATTTCATTTTTAAGGAACTCAAAGCATTCTGCAAAGCTTTTAAAATTCGGATTTGGAGTATTGAAATATTTTGAAATTGCCTTATTAAATTTTGTAAGATTTGCCTGCCATTTTCGATCTTCACAAAGAAGAAAAATATTTTCTTTACCTTTTACAAATTCTTTTAATAATCTGCTTTTTCCTGTTCTCCTTCTTCCAGAAACTACTATAAATTCAAAACCTTTTTTGTTATACGCATCATTAAGAAATCTAAGTTCTTCCTTCCTGTCAATAAATTTTTTTCGGAACATAATTATATAATCTAAATTATATTTAAACTTTAAATACTCCCACCAAAAATCTTCCAGATCAAAAAAATTCTAATTCAATTTTTGAAGAGTTTTCTGAAAAACTGCCAAAAAAGATTTCATCTATTTTCTCTAAAATGATGCCTTGTTTGTTTGCAATAATTATTCAAAAATTTAATCGCCGAATTCTCAAAATATTTCCAAACCGCACATGGCATCTTAAAATTTCAACTGCCCGAGCAGATATGCTTTCAATTTTTCTTACCTTTAAATAAAGCCCCTATTTTGAAGCAAACAAGCATTTATCCAGATGCAACTAATAAAAAAAGCTTTAATTAATAAACACCCCGCTTTTATTGTATATAATTCTGTTTTCTCCTTTGTTGAGATTAGCCGAAATATTTACCGGAATATAGCAGATTTTTTCTCCATCGCTATAACTAACTTTAATTTCATAGTTGCTGATCGAAGCATTGTAATTTCCCGACGGAAGATAAAATGTTCTGTTATAAAAAGGTCCCATCTCCAAAGCATTTTCGATTTCATTCTCGATCTGAATGCAAATATCTTTGTATTCCTTCTCAATTTTTAATTTGTCTGAATAGAATAAATATCCCCCCGGATAATTAATCAAAATTGCAAAAATTAAACTCAAAATGCCGATAAGAATTAAAAATTCTATGGATGATTGACCTTTCATGATATTGTAATGTTTACAAAACCATTCTTTGCTTCCAAAACCAAATCCCAGCATCCAGAACCGGGAAGAGTTCCATTTAAATTAATTTTTGAATCTTGATGAATTTCTTTTCCATTGTTTAAATAACAAGATAAGGTTTTGTTAACTATCGAGCAGTTTTTTAGAATCAAAGGAAAACAAATATTTATTTTCTGTTTTGCAGGTTCTCCCTGAAATGCAACATCATTTGCAGTTTCAGCAATTTTTTCAAGAGAACTTTTTACCAAAGAAACATCATTATTTACTTTGTAGGAATAAAGAGCATTGTAACTATAAATAATATAAAGAGATATTATTCCCACACCTATTCCTATAATGATCAATAATTCAACAGAAACCTGTCCTTTCATACAAGTTTTTTGTTGATTAACCCTCTTTGCAATCGAATTTAATACCGCATTCACCAAGTAAAAAGAAAATGGGTCTTTTCTCATAATAATTATTATAATAGAATTATGGCTGATTTAAAACAAATTATTAAAAAAATTTCAGAAATAGAGGATAAAATAAATAAATTATCTCTGAAAAAAAAAGAAGACTTAAAAGTGAAAGAAGAATTAAAAATAATAAAAACCGATTTTGGAATAGGATTATATTCTCTAGCAGAAGACCGAGCAGACGATCTTTTAAAGAAACTGAAGGAGATAGAAGAAAAAACAAACAAAAAAATTACCGGGAAAATCGAAAAATCAAATTTAAAAGAAGACTTTAAAAAAGAGAGTGTGTTAAAAAAAGACTTTAAAAAAGACAATGTAGAGAGAAAAGAAAAAAATATTCTAAACATGATTAAAGTTTCAGAAGCAATGGGAGAAGCAGAAATAGTTGATGAAAAAACTTCCGCTCAGGAGATTATAAAAAAATTTTTAGACAAAAAATATAAAGGAATTTTTGTTTCAAAAAAAAATAAAATTGTTGGATTAATTAAACTGTCTAATCTATTTGAAATATTGGGAGAAGAAAGAGAAATTTCAAAATTAAAGGCCGAAGATATAATGGGAGAAATTATAAGTATAGATAAACAAGATAATTTATCAAAAGCAATATTAATTATGAAGATGCATAACTCAGATTGTCTCGCGGTTATGGATGGAAATAGATTTTTGGGTGTTGTTACGAGAGAAAAAATATTAAACAAAATTGCGAAAAACTTGTTTTCCAAAAAAACACCAGTAAATGAAAAAATAGAAACAAATGTTGACAGACTCTTGGATATATTGAAAAAAGGAGAAACGAGCATGAAAGAATTGGAAGAAAAACTGGATGTTGATAGAGAACAAATAGAGGAATGGTTAAAAATTCTTGAAAATCAAAAAGTAATTAGGATTGAAAGGCATTTTGGAAAAATAAGGCTTAAATATGTTAGATAAATATAAGATTGGATTTGAAGATATTGAGATGGAGATCCAAATATTTGAGGGCAAAGGGTTCATTCCAGAATATATTATTAAATTTCCAGAACTTAGTAAAGGTACGGAAGCAATTTACGAAGAAATAAAAAACAGGTTGATATCCAAATTGCAGTTAGTAGATACTCTTGAACAAAAAAATAAATTAAAAAAACAATTCAAAGAGAAAGCTGAAAGAGAAATTAAAAAATTACTTCCCCATCTTTCATCTGGAATAAAGGATTATCTTTTGACTTTATTGATACAAGATATGCTGGGTTTTGGCAAATTAGAAATCCTCTTAAGAGATCCTAATTTGGAGGAAATTGTTATAAATTCAAGCAAAGAGCCTGTGCAGGTTTATCACAAAAAATATGGTTGGGTGATTACGAATATAAAAATTGAAAGGGAAGAAGATATCGCAAATTATGCGGCAATGATTGGAAGAACAATAGGAAAACAGATTACTATTTTGAATCCATTGCTTGATGCTCATCTTCCAAATGGCGACAGAGTAAACGCGACTTTATTTCCAATATCAAATGATGGAAATACGATAACGATCAGAAAATTTAGGCGGGAACCGTGGACAATAATTGATTTCATTAATAACAAAACAATTTCAACAGAAGTTGCGGCTTTTTTGTGGTTTGCAGTTCATTATGAACTAAATATTTTGGTTTCGGGAGGAACTGGAACCGGAAAGACAAGTTTTTTAACAACGCTCCTCCCATTCATTCCGCCAAATCAAAGGATTTTATCCATTGAAGATACAAGAGAGATAAAATTGCCAGATTTTCTGCACTGGGTCCCTTTGGTTACGCGAGAGCCGAACCAGGAGGGAAAAGGAAAAATAACAATGCTTGATTTGCTTGTAAATTCCCTGAGAATGAGGCCAGATAGAATCATTCTTGGAGAAATAAGAAGAAGCCGGGAAGCAGAAGTTTTATTTGAGGCGATGCATACAGGGCACAGTGTTTATGCGACAATGCATGCCGATACAGCAATACAAACTTATAGACGCTTGATCAGCCCTCCAATTTCTGTTCCAGAAAATTTGGTTGAGGCCATTGATTTGCTCGTTGTTATGTATAGAGATAGAAGAAGCGGCATAAGAAGAGTGTATGAGATTGCGGAAATTCTTCCTCAATTCAGAAAAACAATAGCAGCAGAGAAAATAAATCTACTTTATAAATGGGAAAGAAAGACAGACATTCTAAGCAAGCATCGTGAAAGCAAAAAGAGTTTTTCCAAATTGAAGATGCTTACTGGATTAAATGAAAAAGAAATTAAGAGAGAATTGAAAAACAGAGAAAAAGTTTTGAAGTATCTGGTTAAAAAAAATATACGAGATGTCAATTCCGTTGGGAAAATTGTTTCCTCTTATGCAAAAAGCCCGGAGAAAATTTTAAAGAAAATAAAATGAAAATATATAAAAAGATAGGGAAAAGATGCATAAATCTCTTTCCAAGTATAGATATAAGATTAAAACAGGCAGAAATGAAAATAAATCCGGAAGTTTATATAGGCAAAACCATTCTCACCTCGGTTTTTTTTTCAATTATCAGTTTTGCTCTATTGTTCTCAATTAATGTTGTCCTAAAATTACCAGAAAAATTTTTGCCTTTTATATTATTAATTCCTCTTGCTTTGTCTTTAATTGTATTTTTCTATAACTCGCTTTATCCAAATTTGGTCGTATCAAAAAGAATTAATAATATTGAAAAAAATTTGCTTTTCTCTTTAAGATTTCTGTTAGTAGAAATAAGATCTGGCATTCCTTTATACAACGCTTTTTTATCTTTAAGTAAGGGAAATTACGGGGCGATATCAAAAGAATTTAAGGAGATTACAAAAAAAATATCTGTTGGTATTCCCGAAACAAAAGCTTTAGAAGAGGTAATGCTTAGAAATCCATCAATAAATTTCAGAAGAGTTTTATGGCAGATTGTAAATGCAATAGAATCCGGTTCCGATATAGGAAATACTCTGGAAGAACTCGTAAAAGAATTTTCAACCGAACAGAGAACGGCAATAAGAATGTATGGCGGGCAATTAAATACTTTTGCTTTAGTTTACATGATATTCGCCATAATTGTGCCTTCGATAGGAATCTGCTTTCTGGTAATCTTATCGTTTTTTATGGGGATTCCGATAAACTCTGGGATTCTTTTCCTGATTTTAATTCTCATTAGCGTATTTCAATTTATGTTTTTGGGAATAGTTAAATCAAAGAGGCCAAAGGTGGAGTAGTATGAATTACACAAAATGGGTGGACAAATATATAAAATATAGCGGTTTGAAAATAGAATTAGAGAAATTTGTAAAAATTGCTTGTTTCCTTCCAATTTTTTTTATTTCTTTAGGCATTCTTCTTTATATTTTATCGGGCCTCTTCTCACTCCTTATTGCTATGTTTATTTTAATTCTTCTAGAGGTTATTCTGCATATTTCTCTCATTTTTCTCGCAAATAAAAGAGCAGCAATAGCAGAAGAAATGCTGCCCGATGCATTGAGACTCATTTCTTCCAATTTAAGGGCTGGAATAATCCCCGAGAAAGCCTTTATTGAAAGTGCGAGACCCGAATTTGGTCCGCTTTCTGAGCAAATAAAAGAGGCCGGAAAATCCATGATGTTGGGAAAAGAAATTAAGGACGCTTTAAATAGAATTCCAGAAAAAATAAATTCGAGTCTTTTAAGAAAAACAATAATTCTGATTTCGGAGGGAATTATAAAAGGAGGAAATCTCGCCAATTTGCTTGACGGTCTCGCCGATGATATAAAAAGTTCTCTGATGTTAAAAAATGAGATAAGGGCCCAAGTCACCTCATATATTATGTTTATTTTTCTCGCTCTTGGAATAGGAGCGCCTCTGCTGTACGCCTCTTCTCTGTTTTTAGTAGAAACGCTGATTGGTTTGAGCGAACTTCTTCCAACTCAAACTTTGAAAGCGGGAGCAATATCTTTGGCGCTCTCCAATATAAATTTATCAAAAGAGTTTCTTTTGTATTATTCTATTTCGTTGATGTGTCTTTCTGCAATCTTTGGGGGTATTCTGATAGGATTGGTAAAGGAAGGAAAAGAAATTGCCGGAATTAAATATATTCCGGTAATTATAATTTTAGATTTAAGCATATTTTATATAGTTAAATATATTGTTCTGGCTTCATTTGCTGTTTTTTAGTTGATGCAGATTTTTATCTTTTCTTTCTTTAATCCGTTTCCAGAGAAAATCAAAATTGGTTTTATGTCGCAGTAGTTTCCAGTTTTATTTGTCTTTGGCAAATTTATAAAAAACTCTTCATAAATTGGGGAGGAAATTTTTTCTTCCATTCTGTCGCCGAAGTTCTGGATTTCGCAAGTTTTTTTTGTTATATCTGCGTTTGTTGAGTAGAGATAAAATTTGCTGTTTGAAACATTTGCCACAAAACCCTTTAAATTTTTGTCAAAACAAATAACATTATTATTTTCATCCAATATTAGATCAATATCATAATTGGAAAGATTTATAAATTCATTTGTTCCAGAACCGGGAACCAAAATAATTCTTTTTTCAACCAATTCTCTTGGCAGAGAATCAAAAAGATTTTGGATTTTTAATTTAGCGGTCTGCATTTTTTCTGTTTGAATTTTTAAATCCGTCTGAGAAGTAAAATAATAAAAAATCGAGACAAATGCAAAAACAAACAAGAAAATTGCAACGGCGAAATCTATATATAAATCTCCTTTCATTATTAAAATATACTCTAATTTTAAGCAAAAGAATTTTTATGCAAAAGACGGGTGTTGCCGAATTGAGACTTGCTCAGGGACCTATTCCCCATTACAAAGAGATGGTTTTGCTGGCAGAACCTTTAATCGAGGCTTTAGTGAATGAATTTGGAACAAAGGAAGTTATTATAAGATTTTCAAATCCCTTATGGTATCAATGTCTTGCCTGCTGTTTTGGTTTTGAATATCAGTTTTCCGGGATGACTACGGTTGTAATTAAAGCGATAAAAGATGGAATAAAAGATAAAAACTTGGGAATTGAAATTGCTGGAGGAAAGGGAAAAGAAAGTTTGGGAACTCCAAAAGAATTAGAAAGATTGGGAGAAATATTCAATTTAAGTGACAAGAAAATTCAGAATTTAATCTTCAATTCAAAATTAATTTCAAAAGTTGACAATGTAGCTGTTCAGGACTCATATTCTTTATATTTTCATTCATTCATCCTTGATGAAAAGGGAAACACATCAATAATAAATCAGGGAATGAATTTAAGAGAAGGTATGGTTAGAAGATATCATTGGTTTAATCCATCTTCTATTGCGGAGAGCAACATTGCTGGAAGAAAGGAAAAAATTGTTCTGGACTTGACAAAAGAAAATGAAGAAGAAACAAGGAAATTAATTCTGGACTTGGCAAGGGAAGGAGAAAAAACTGCAAAGACATTTCTCAAATTAAACAGAGGAACTTCCCAGACAAATCTTTATAATTTCAAAGAGAAGAAAATAATTGAACTGCCTTACTATTTGAAATTCCCGGAAAAATTAAATGCAAAAGCAATGGAAGTTGCAAACAATGTTAAAACCTTTGAAGAGTTCTTGTGTTCAAAAGGAATTGGTCCATCAACAATGAGAGGTCTTGCCTTTGTTGCAAATCTGGTTTATGGTTCCAATTTATCCTGGAAAGACCCAATAAAATTCTGCTATGCTTATGGAACGAAGGCGGGGAAACCCTGGATGGTTCAGAAAAAAGAAATGAGAGAATCGGCAAATATTCTGAAAAGTGCCGTTGAGAACGCAAAAATCGGAGATCAGAGAAAATTAAGAATTTTGAAGAAATTGTCCGAGTTTGTTT
>Ga0190305_1000138_pt1 | contig 19373 bp, 23 predicted proteins | sample 48700723_MG_FD_161678 | JGI IMG/M metagenome (GOLD analysis project Ga0190305, IMG submission 161678) | Hydrothermal vent sediment bacterial communities from Southern Trench, Guaymas Basin, Mexico - 4870-07-2-3_MG | ecosystem: Environmental > Aquatic > Marine > Hydrothermal vents > Sediment ... | reverse complement strand
AGTGTGATTTGAGGAGAAATCAGGACATTTTTTATCAAACATGTAAAATTTCCTCAACATCATAATATTTTTTAAGATGCTTTCTAATCTCACTTCCTTTCAATTCCGGAATCAATTTCAGGACATCGAGTAGACTATAATTTGTTTTAGATTTAAATATTGGTCCCTCATTTATAGAGCACGGAGCGTATAACAACCAAGATTTTAATAGAACATCAGATTTTAATTGTTTATAGCCAGATAGCTCTAATAGGTATCGAACAATCCGAAATAAACAAGGCATCGATTTAACTATAATGTCTGAAGTGAGAACAGCATTTTCTGTTATGTTTAGAATATTCTTGATATCTCTCTTAACATCATCTGATAGTGAAATTGATTTGTTCATTAGGCTATTAGATAATTTAGAGCAAGTTAAGTTCTCTAAAAGAAGAGTATATTTGAAAACTGTTGTAGTAATGCCTTGTAAAGTTTTTTCTAACGTTCCTTTTTGTTTTGAAGTTAAATATGCTTTTAATCCGGATCTTTTTTTAGAAATTGCCTCAAAATTTCTTATCAAATGATCTTCGTAAAACCAATTCTCATGAAAAGAAGGACTAATTGCATAGATTTCTCGCAATATTTTATAATTATTCTGAATATCATTGCTTTGTCTAATAAATCGCTTTATTTGGTTTAATATAGTCCTAATCCTCTTAAAATTTTCTCCTCTTTGGTTTTTCAGCCAGTTTAATGTTATAGGATTATTTTTTGAACCTATACCATTCTCACCAAAATTCATTAAATATTCTCTTTTAATCTGTTGATGTAATTGTTCTAATTCGCTAATAATGCTTTTAGAAACCATAAAGATCTTATTCCAATTTTAAATTTAGTCTTAAACAATATAAAGTGTGATGACCGGTTCCAGATTGTACGCAACATTCTCAAAACTTGCAATTATTGCCGCTACATATGCAGGATTGAAAGTTGAAAAATCTCTCATAATCTGTTTTCTTGTTATTTTACCATTTTTAAGTAGATAATCATATGAATTTTCAATTTCATCTCGATTAATTCTTCTTATTTTGTTAGCAGATGTTTTGATTGTAATATAATCTTCAAAAAAGTCAATTAACTCAAATTCACTTTTTCTTTTTGTTTCAGAGAGAGTCCAGAGCCTCTCTTTATTTTCAAATACTTTTTTAACTTTATCCCAAGCTTCACTCATAATAACACTATACATTATATAGTCTTTCCCTTTAAATTACTTCCGGGAAAATTTGATTTAATTGGAAAGATATATATTTACAAAAAAGAAAACCTATTGCAATGAGAATTTTAATTAACAAGAGAAAAACAATAGAATTTGGAAAGGCTTTAAAAGATGGATATTATCAATATTTCGAGTTTTATAATGAAAATATAAGAAAGAAAATGCCAGAATATAAGTATCTGACCCCCAGGTATAAAGATCCGAAATCTGCATATGCTTACTTTTTTGGGTGCATGATGGACCAGATGGGTGTTTCCGGTAAGATAACTTGGGAAGCTATGGGAAAATTAGAGAGATTAGACCCAAATATATTTGATATAGAATATCTTCTAAATAAATATCCAGAAAAATATGATTGTAAAGAAAGAAGTAAGAAATTATCTTCTTGTTATGCCAAAAAATTTTTAAATGACTATCATCTTTCATTTTATTTGAATCATGTTCATACAATGTTCAGATCTGCTCATTTTTTCTACAAGTTAAAAAAAGAAAGAAAAATAAATTCAATATTAGATTTGCCAGAAGTAGAAAGATACAGGAACGCATTTTTGCTATATAACGATTTGAAGAACTGGATTTACAAAACATCAAAAATACCAAAAACATTGAGTCTCGCTTTTAGAATAATGACTGAAAGTAAGGATGGGACCCCAGAGGGAGAAAATAGATTTTGGAAATATGATAACAAAGAATTAAAAGATATACCAATGTCAATTGATTTTTGGATCGCATATTTTGTATTCAAATCAGGTTTGCTGGAATTAGATATCGATAAGGGTATTATAAGTGCCAGTGATCCCTATCTAAAACAAGCAATAAATAATTTATTCCAAAAAATAGCAAGAATATCAGGAATACCTCCAATATTCATGGATCCTGTAATATGGAAAATATCAGGAGATAAATGTATAAACAATTTTTGCCACAATTGCCTTTTTAAAGATATTTTTGGGTATAAGTGTTCAAGATCTACCAGAATTAACAGTGTATCACAGATGGGAAGTGCTAAAAGAAAGATATATTACCTTTTTTGGAACAGAGAAGAAAACTGGCAACTGAGTGATCTCCCAAAAGGGTACAAGTTAGAACTAAAAGGAAGGAGGAATTGGCGATGAAAAAATATCTTTTAATACTGGGATGTTCAAATAGAAAGAATCCTATACAGACTAAAGTTAAACCCTTAGATCTCTATGACGGTGTTAATTATAGAGTCCTGAAGAAATTTTTTAGGAAATGTGGAAAACCAAAAAATCTCGAAATATTGATCATCTCTGCAAAATACGGTTTACTGAAAATGGATGATATGATCGAATATTATGACGAAAAAATGACAATTCAAAGAGCAAATGCTTTACATTGTTCCATAATGGAAAGATTAAAAAAGTTCCTTGAAGGCAAAAAATTTGATGAGGTCCATTTGAACATGGGCAAAACATACTTAAAAGCTATAGAAGGGTATGAAAATCTATTTCACGGATCGAAGATAATATATGATCCAAGAGGAATTGGATGTAAGATGCAATCTATGAAAAGATGGTTAGAAAAGATAGTTATGGAAAGATGAGTTAATAGAACGTAAAAAGGTAAAGATCCATGAAGTAAGGAAGAAAATTCGAGAATGAGAGATTACAGGAAGCACAATTAGGTTTGGCACTTTCATCCCACAACGCCTCCCAATTCACTTTTCATGACATTTACTCTCCCTTTCTCATTAACTAATTTTTCTTCGTGGACACAGTTGGTGCTCTCATGAGTTTATCTATCTTTCTGTCAAATTGTTCCAAAGCCCACAACCCAAAGATTTATAAACAGTTTCGAAAATTTTAGAACGGTGATAATATGCCAAAGGTAATAGTCAATGAAGAATCATGTGTAGGCTGCGGAACATGTGTGGATAACTGTCCTGCAGGTGTTTATGAGTTAAAGGATGGGAAAGCTGTTCCCGTTAATGAAGACGCCTGCATAGGATGTAGGTTATGTGAGTCTCAGTGCCCGCAGGGTGCTATCACAATAGAAGATTAATTTTTTTATTTTTTCTTTTCTATTTTCAGCATCTCTATCTCTGAAAACTTCCTGTTTTTTATCAGATCGATCAGTTTCTCACAACTTCTCTTTATTTCCTCACTCATACTTCCTGTCATTTTTTTTGGCTGGACGCCTATGATGATTATATTTTTTGCATGAGACTCCAGATAGGAAATAAGAACAGAGATGGGGATATTATGTGTGCTTATATGCATTTTTGCTATCATCTCCCTCGGTATTCTCCGAATCTCACCGGGGGGAAGTCCCATATCTGTGGCATCCACTATTATGAGATTTACAGGAGAATTCTTCTTAACGGGAGATGTAAAGTTTTCAGGTACAGTACCGCAGTCCAGAATTAAAAAATCTTTCAGATTTTCATCTTTCAATTTTTTCGCTATGTAAGGTCCTATTCCATCATCTCCATTATCCTCATTTCCAATGCACATCACTATGTTCTCCATATCATCCCATAGTATCTTCAGTATAAAAGTTTATATACAGAACACAGAATTAAAATCATGGAAGAAAGAATAAAACTTTCACATGGAGCAGGCGGAGAGATGATGGATAAACTTATCAAAGAGAAGATACTGAAGTATTTTATGCATAAAAATATAGATGTTCCTCTCTCAGCTTTGGATGATTCCTCTGTCATAGATGATATTGTTTTCACAACGGATTCCCACACAGTCCATCCTCTTTTCTTTCCTGGGGGAAATATAGGGTCATTGGCTGTTTCAGGAACTGTAAATGATATAGCTGTGATGGGTGCAGAACCAATTGCGTTATCATCTGGCTTTATAATAGAGGAAGGATTTCCCCTTGAAAAATTTGAGGAGATAGTGAAGAGTATGGGAGAATACTCAAAAAAAGCTGGTGTACCGATAATAACAGGAGATACAAAGGTAGTTGAGAAGGGAGCAATACAGGAGTTCATGATCAATACAAGCGCTATTGGGAGAAGAAGCAAATTTCTCGATCACAATTTTGAAGAAGTCAGAAAATATCGTGATTTTAATGAAAAATGGATCTTGGACTCAAATCTGAAAGCAGGGGACAAAATTATAGTTTCAGGAAATATAGGAGAGCATGGTATAGCTCTGATATCCTTCAGAGAGGGGTATGGATTCGATACAAAAATAGAATCAGATGTAGCTCCCGTAAATGGACTCATGGAGAAGGCTCTCTCTGTGGGGGGTATAGTCTCTGCAAAGGATCCAACGAGAGGAGGGTTATCAAATACCTTAAATGAATTCAGTGAAAAATCAGGGATTGGAATAATCGTTGAAGAAGAGAGAATACCGGTACCCTTAGGTGTTTCTTCTGCATGTGATATGCTGGGTATTGATCCCTTGGAGATAGGAAATGAGGGTAAAATCGTTTTTGGAGTTGTGAGAGAAAAGGCGGAGGAGGTTCTGAATGAAATAAAAAAACATCCTCTTGGAAAAAATGCAGAGATAATCGGAGAAGCTACTGATTCAGTGGAGAGAGTGGTATTGAAAACAGCTATCGGAGGGAGAAGAATTCTTCATAAGCCAGTTGGTGACCCTGTTCCAAGAATATGTTAACCATAAGATTTTTAAGGCATGAATCTTGTAAGGATATAGATAAAAACTCAGTGAGGAATGTGTATGAAAAAGCAACAGCTGGAAACATTAAAGAAGTCATTGTGGGTATTTCACATGAATACAGGATCCTGCAATGGATGTGATATTGAGATAGTTGCTGCTCTTACGCCGAGATATGATATAGAGAGATTTGGAATGATGCTCGTGGGGACTCCGAGACATGCAGATGTTTTGCTGATTACGGGGCCTCTCATAAAAAAGATGGAGGATAAAGTAAAAAGAGTTTATGAACAGATGCCGGAGCCAAAGGTTGTCATGGTGATCGGGAACTGTGGATCGACTGGAGGAGTATTCCATGAATCCTACAGTGTTGCGGGACCCATAGATAAAGTTATACCCGTAGATGTTTATGTTCCCGGATGTCCACCCAGACCCGAAGCTATTATTGATGGCGTTGCCAAGGCATGGCTCAAATTAGAAAGACTGGAGGGTAAAAAATGAAAAGATTAACTCCTGAAGAAATTGTCGAGTACTTTAATGATAAACTCAAGGAAAATATAAAAGATACGAAGATCGAAAGGAAAACAGCAGGAAAAAAGAAAAATGAATTCTGTACAGTATGGTTGAAGGTCGATAAAAGTGTTTTCAAAGATGCTGTCAGAGAACTATGCGGGATAGATTTCCCACATTTTGCAGTTGCATCTGGAAGCGATATGGGAGATTATATTGAACTCATGTATCATTTTTCTGTATATTATGGAGAAAGACTGAAGGAGATATCCATCACAATCTCTGTAGACCTCCCAAAAACAGATCTCAGGATAGATAGCATCTGCGATATAATCCCCGGCGCTCTGATAAGCGAGAGAGAGATTCAGGAGATGCTGGGAATAAAAGTGGAAGGTATACCCGATAACAGAAGAATCTTCCTTCCCGAAGACTTTCCGGAAGGTGTTTACCCGTGGAGAAAGGACGAGAAAGGTCCTCAGAATTTAGTGAGGGATATGTATGAGTGAAAAAACAACTTATACTCTGCCTATTGGTCCAATCCATCCAGCTCTCAAGGAGCCTGTAGCCTTTGAGTTTGAAACAGAGGGAGAAAGAATAATCAATGTTGATTTCCATGTTGGACATGTTCACAGAGGAATAGAATGGATCGGGATGCACAGGAATCCTGTTCAGATACTTTACATAGCAGAGAGAATATGCGGTATCTGTAATATCTGTCATCCAATTGCATTCTGCAGAGCTGTTGAGAATGCAGCAGGTATCGAGGTACCAGAGAGAGCTGATTATATAAGGGTGATAATGGCTGAACTTGAGAGGATCCACTCCCATATATTATGGGCTGGAGTTGCGGCACATGAGATCGGATTCGATACAGTACTCCACCTCAGCTGGGCAATGAGGGAAAAGGTTCTGGATCTCATAGAGTATCTTACGGGAAACAGGATCACAAAAGCCATAATGGCAGTTGGCGGAGTTAGAAGAGACATAACAGAGAATCAGTACCCCACAATCAACAGTGCTCTGAATTACTATAAGGAGAATCTTGATACAATAAAAAGTGTTTTTCTTGATGACAAGAGTATCCAGATGAGAGCAAAAAACTGTGGTATTCTGACAAAGGAGGATGCACTGAAGTTATGTGCCGTGGGCCCGACAACAAGAGCGAGCGGTGTTAAAAAAGATGTCAGGGTTGATCAGGCTTACTGTGCATATGGAGATCTCAATATTGATTACATGACACCTGACCTTCTTACAGGAGAGGTCAATGGAGATGTATATGACAGAATCGTAGTGAGGCTTCTGGAGGTGGAACAGTCCATTGATCTGATAGAACAGTGCATAGATATGTTACCCGCAGGAGATATAATGGCTGAACCGAAGATCCCGAAACTTCTTGCCATGTTAAAAAAGGTAGAAGGAGATGGAATAGGAAGAGCTGAAGCTCCCCGCGGAGAGGTAATACACTATGTAAAATTAAAAGCAGGAGATGCACCCTTTACATGGAAGGTGAGAGCCCCCACCTACAACAATTTACTTCCTTGGGTGCCAATGCTTCTGGGAGAAGAGGTTGCCGATATTCCCATCGTGGCAGCATCCACAGACCCATGTCTCTCATGTACAAACAGAGCTATCGTTATAAAGGGAAATAAAAGAGAAGTTCTGGACAATGAGGCACTTCATCGTATGAGTGTTGAGAAAACAAGGAGGCTTGCCCTATGATAATGCCAAAGGTGCTTAAACAGTTATTCAAAAATCCCTTCACCAACAAGTTTCCAGCTAAATATACACCTTCCTCTGTAACAAAGTTTCTTGAAGACGTTGAGAAGGGTAAAGCAAAGATAATCCCACCGATAGAACTACCCCCAAATTTCAGAGGAGCTGTTGCTTATGACAGAGAAAAATGCATAGGATGCCAGATGTGTACAAGAGTATGCCCTGCTCATGCTATAGAGTTCATTCCTGAAAAGAAAAAGATAAGGATCTATATAGCGAGATGTACTTTCTGTTCTCAGTGTGTGGAGGTATGCCCTGTTAACGCATTATCTATGAGTGAGAGATGGCTTCTGGCAGACGAGGATAAATACTCGAAGAATTTAATTGTAGAATAATGAAGATCATTTTCAGAGGCATAGTTCAGGGAGTGGGGTTCAGACCTACCGTTTACAGGATAGCAAAGGGAATGGGCTTAAAGGGATATGTACTGAACAAGGGATCGGAGGTGGAGGTGGTAGTCGATAGAGATGAAGAAGAGTTTATAAAGAGATTGAAGGAGAGCCTTCCTGCCACAGCAGAGATCACCGAGATCATTATAGAAAAGGATAAAAGAAGTTTCGATGATTTCTGTATAATAAAGAGCAAAAATGGAGAAAGATCTTCACCCATACCTGTGGACACAGGAATATGTGATGAGTGTCTTCGTGAGATTTTTGATCCAGATAATAGAAGATACCATTATCCATTTACAAACTGTACCGTTTGCGGTGCGAGATTCAGCCTTATCGAAGATCTCCCATATGATAGAGAAAGAACATCTATGAAAGAGTTCAGACTCTGTGAGGATTGCTATTCGGAGTATACCGATCCCATGGACAGAAGGTACCATGCTCAGACAATATCATGTCCTGAGTGCGGTCCCTCCTATAAACTTTATGATAGGGAGGGAAGAATCATCAAAGGGGATCCTATTAAAATATTCGCTGAGCGTATTGATATGGGGGCAATAGGTGTTATAAAATCATGGGGAGGAATGCATATATGTTGTGGCATGGATAAAATAAAAAAGCTCAGAGAATGGTATGGAAGACCACAAAAACCTTTTGCTGTGATGGTGAGGAACATCGATACCGTGGAAAAATACGCTTATGTAACAGAAGAAGAAAAAAAACTTCTTTTATCCAGTAGAAAGCCTATTGTGCTGCTTTATAAAAAAGGATATGAGGAGGTATCTCCTGGACTATCTACAATCGGAATTTATCTTCCATATACTGGATTACATCATATTTTATTTTCGTATATGAAAAAAGATGCGCTGATCATGACATCTGCCAATCTTCCTGGGGAACCAATGCTTATAGAAAACAGAGATGTATTTTCTCTGAAAGCTGATCTGTATCTGCTTCACAATAGAAAAATACCAAACAGGATCGATGACTCTCTGATCAAGGTATGGAAAGGAAAGAAGTTCTTCATAAGAAAATCGAGAGGATACGTACCTGATCCGATAAAAATTGATCATAGAAAATCGATACTCAGTGTGGGCGCTGAGGAGAATGTCTGTGGTGCAATCTCAAATAATGGAACTCTATATGCAACGCAGTACATAGGAAACACAAGATATTATCCAACTCTCGAGTTTCTTGAAAAAAGCTTGAGACATATGATGAAGCTCAGAGGAACAAAAAATTTAGATGGAGTGGGTATGGATATGCATCCCATGTATAATACAAGGAGAATTGCAAAAAAATTCTCTGAAGAGTATAACGTGGAAACAACGGAAATACAGCATCACTGGGCTCATGCTGTCTCTTTGCTTCTGGATAATGAACTGAAAGAAGGAGCTGTGATAACCATAGATGGAGCTGGATACGGAACAGATGAAAGAATATGGGGGGGTGAGGTTCTGTATGCCTCCTATGAGAGTTTTGAGAGATTAGGACATTTGGAGTATATTCCCCTCATAGGGGGAGATAAAGCAACAAAAGATCCGAGGAGAATAGTGTTTGCAATTTTCAAAAAATTTGGAACAGAAAGATACTTTCATGGCAACAAAGCTGAGATTTTATCTAAACTGATCAAAAAATCACCGAAAACAAGCAGCTTGGGAAGAATCCTCGACGCATTATCATGCTACTTTGACATCTGCACAAAGACAACTTATGATGGTGAGCCAGCAATGAAGTTAGAGAAGTACCTTGAAATAGGGAAGCCAGTGTATAAATTCGATACGGAGGTAAAAAATGGAGTTGTGAATACAGTAGAGATTTTTGAACAGATAGAGGAGCACGTAAAACAATCTTTATCTGAAAAAGAGAAGGCAGATCTCATTTACTCCGCTGTTAAAACAATAATGGATAAACTGACAGAGATCGCCATGGAGAATGCAGTGGATAAAAAGGTGGGTATTACAGGCGGAGTCTCCTACAATATACCAATAGTAGAGATGGTGGAAAGAAGACTGAAGAAAGAAGGTTTTGAACTCATAACTCATAATAATATACCAAACGGTGACGGTGGAATTTCTGTGGGACAGAACGTGATAGTGGGGGAGATTGTTAGTTAGGAAGATGATGAGATTTTTCCTGTTTCTATTGAAATAATTTCCGTACTTATATGATTTTAAATCCACCGAAAGATTTATTTTATTTCTTTAGTTTTAGTTTTCTATTGGGCTCTGGATCACACATTGATCTGCATAAAATTCTTATGTTCTATTACCATGATCACAGAGTTTTTACTGGATTTACTTTTATGTTTCTCTCCAGCCTTCACTACATAACCCTCATTCTCTTTCAGTTTCACAGAGTGATCCTCAAATATCACCTCTAAATCACCCTCCATGACGAAGAACAGTTTATCCTTATTGTGAATGTGCATATCCGGATACTCTCCCTCAGCAACATATGCCTTTATCCTGTAATCATCTATTTTAGCTATATCCACAGGCTCCCAGTTTCCTTTTAGTTTTTTCTTTATATTTTCAAGATTTATTTTTTCTTCCATAATTCTATATTCTTTTCAGGACTTTTATAATTTTCTATAACAGAGTATCATCATATCTTTGTATGAGATTCTATCGATAAACGGCAAAAATCGAAGATAAGTAAGACAATACCCGATTTTACAGTAAACTTTAAATATGAAGCCAGTTCATTATTCATGATGAAAATTGGCATCATAGGCTGTGGATACATAGGAAGCATGATAGCTGAGAACTTCAAAAAAGATGTTCTGGCATGCTACGATAGAAACACAGAACGTATGGATAAATTGTCTCATACTGTAAACAGAGACATAAAATGTTCATTTGAAGAGATTCTGAAGATGGATCTCGATCTAGTTGTGGAATCGGCTTCCATCGATGCTGTGAGAAACTTAGTTCCCGATCTCTTAAAATCTGGAAAAGATGTCATGATAATGAGCGTTGGAGCGCTCGCAGATCATGAGCTTTTCTCTACGCTAAAAAAAATTGCATCTGAGAATGAATGCAGGATATATATACCACATGGTGCTGTGGGGGGTCTTGATGCCGTCAGATCTGCTTCTTTGCAAGGCATTGAAAAAATAGTTCTTACCACACGAAAAAACCCAGAGGCTCTTGGAATGAGCGTTCTCAAGGAAAAAACTGTTTTTGAAGGTTATGCATCTGAGGCGATAAAAAAATTTCCAAAGAATATAAATGTCTCTGTTGCTCTGAGCCTAGCCAGTGAAAAAGAGGTATATGTGAAGATAATTGCTGATCCATCCATAGAAACAAATATCCATGAAATATATGTAAAGGGTGCCTTCGGAAAGATGAATCTTATCTTTGAGAATCTACCATCTGAGAACAAAAGAACATCCATACTTGCTGCACTCTCCGCCATAAATCTGATCAGAACTCTGAAATCTGAGATAGTGATATATTAGGTGATCGTGTGTTTCTGGATAAGTACTCAAAAATAACAGATAGGATAGGGAGTTATCTGAATGAAATTCTCAGGATAAGAGCTAAAAATTACGAGGATCCAATATTAAAAGAGTTTTATAATGACATATTGAAGGTAATGGGTGGTGGAAAAAGACTGCGGCCATTGACCATGATATTTGCTTTTAAAGCAGTAAAAAATGAAATAAACGAGGATATCATCAGAGCTTCTGCTTCCTGTGAACTTGTTCATAATGCGTCTCTGATTCTGGATGACGCAATGGATGAGGATGTTATCAGACACGGAAAAAGGACATTCAATTCTATATACGCAGATAAGTTTCTAAAATCAATAGGATTTGACTTTAACATATACAAAACAGGTCAGAGCTGGATTAAAAAAGATTCCATTCTGAAAATAATAGAAATGCAGAGGAACATATCAAGATACTCCTACGCCCTCTCCGTCCTCGCTTCCAATGTCCTGTATGAGCTCAGTGAGGAGGTTCTGAACTCGCAGTTCTCCAAGGATCTCAGGATAAAAGCACTGGAACAACATAGAAGGATGTATTTAAGACTGAATGAAGGACAACTTCTTGATATATTAATGGAGAAAAGAAAAATAAATGAAGAAGAATATTTCAGGATGATAGACGAAAAAACAGGTATATTATTTATGTACCCAATAAGAATAGGTTTTATATTCTCAGAGGCAGAGAATTATAAGGTTATGGATCAATATGCCCTGAATATGGCAAGAGCTTTTCAGATACACGATGATATCCTCGGAACATTTGGAAAAAGTAAGCATACTGGCAAACCAAATGACTCTGATATTAAATCTGGAAAAAATACTCTCTTAGCCATAAAAACACTTGAATATGCAAAAGACCGCGACATAGAAAAGTTCAGGAAGACATTTGGTAATAGATCCGCTACGGAATCTGAGGTTAACGAGGCGAGGAAGATCATCAAAAAAACAGGAGCTTATAAATACTGCAGAACGAAGGAAAAAGAGCTTATAAAAGAAGCGAAAAATAGTATCCCGAAGAATATAGATAAAGAAAGTAGAAAATTCTTTGAGAATCTTGCTGATTTTGTCATCAGTAGAAAATTCTGAAGGATTTACACACAATATATACTTCAGAACTCCCTTTCCGTGTAGATCTCGGTCTGTAGAATTTCACATATCCAAATCTCTCTCTCAATTCGTCTGAGAATCTCCTCACCTCATTGCTCTGGAATATCTTTACAAGAAAATTTCCCCTCTCCACAAGAACCTCTTTTGCCAGATCCCATGCCTTCTTGGCAAGAATATAAGATCTGTACTGATCCACATCTCTTTTACCCATTATCTTTGGAGCCATATCTGATAATACAACATTGAACTTGGTATCTGTATGAAACTCCTCAATATCTATCTCCCGTATCTCAACATTATCGTACTCTAAGGGAGGTGTCCTGATTTTGTCCACACCGAGAACATACCCAGATTCCCCAACTATCTCTCTCGCTACCTGAAGCCATCCTCCCGGGGAACATCCCAGATCCAGGATATAATCCCCCCTCCTCATTAATCTGAATCTCTTATTTATCTCCTTCAGTTTATATGCCGCCCGTGATCTGTATCCTTCTTTTTTAGCTTTTTCGTAGTAATAATCTTTTCTCTTATACATCTCCAAAACGCTCACAGAAAACTAATGCTTCACTTATCTTATCCAGAAGATCTGATGCTGTATAATACACATTTTTCTCAGAGTAAACAAGATCTCCAGCATAGCCATTCACAAAAGCAGCGGCACATGCAGAGGAAAAAGCTTCATTTCTGGCAAAAAAACCAGAACTCAATCCAGCTAAAACATCACCTGTCCCTCCTGTGGTCATGCCCTCATTTCCTGTATAGTTCAGTTTGTATCTATTTTTGTCAGCTATTATATCCACTCTTCCCTTCAGTATTATGGTACAGTTGTATTTTTCAGAGACATCCATAACTCTCTGGATTTTTTCTTCAGGATTATCTGGAAGTCTGCCAAAGAGATACTCAAACTCTCCTCTATGTGGCGTGAGAATTGATCCTTCTGCCAGTTCGAGATCTTTTTTGAGGATCTTCAATCCATCTGCATCTATCACTTTCCTCTCAAATCTCTTCATTATGTCCAGAGCCTTTTCATCCAACCCCATCCCCACACCTATCAGGACAGAATCGTAATCATAATCCAGTATCTCCTCTGTGACTATGAAATCAGGGGAGTAATTTTTTATAATATCGGGATACGGTGTCGCAACATAGACAAGATCCACAATTTTACTTGCTGCTGTAGCAGCATAAATGGGAGCGCCATGATATTTTTCACTCCCTCCAAATATGAGAACTCTTCCATTATCCCCTTTGTGAGAATCCTTCTTCCTCCTTTTCAGATACTTCACGTCTCCCGGACCTGTCATATGTTCGATTTTTTCAGGTATACCTATATCCACAACTACGGAGTCATCCGTTTTTTTGTAATGCATCGATATATTCAGATCATATTTTATATCACCGGTGGGTAGATCTATGCTGACAACCTTAACTCCCCTCTCCTTTAGCCTGTTTATATACTGAACAACACTTTTTACAGGCTCCCTCAGTTCTCCTCTGATACCAACGCCAAGCAACGCATCCACAACGATATCGCAGTCTATTTCCTGAAAATGAAACTCTTCTTTTTGACACCCGGTAAAATCAAGAAGTTTCCAGTTTTCCAATGCTATTTTTGTTTTTATCTCGTTCTCTTTACCTATCAGAAAAACTTTAACTCTGTTCTCCTTCGATAAAAACCTTGCAGTTACAAATCCATCTCCTCCGTTATTTCCCAGTCCACAGAAAACAGCTATTTTCCTGTTCTTACCAAACCTGGACATGATAACAGAGGCAGCTCCTTTTCCTGCGTTTTCCATCAGTATTCTTGGTTCAAGTCCATAGTATTTGCAGTTCATATCAAGAATTTTTGTTTTCATTTTTCTTCACCCTGTATAATGCTACCAAGGAACATAAAAACAGAGGCCCCAGAACGAAACCAGAAACACCGAGGCTCATGGGACCTGCAACGAAACTGAAGAGGATTATCAGGGGATGTACCTCACTCCTCTTTTCTGAGATGTAAGGAGTAAGGATAAATGTCGGAAAGTAAGTTAAAACAACTATTCCAAAAATAAGTGTAATCAGTGCAAGCATTGGATTGGTAAAGAGTTCTATTACAGCTATGGGTATATAGATCATCGGAGCGCCCAGTATCGGTAAAAGTCCAAATAAAAATATTAAGAATCCAAGAAGAACAGAGTAATTTACCAGATAGGAAACATTGAAATAGTTTCCAGTTATATAAAAGAAACTCCCCCCTACAACTCCCATTATCCCTGCTGTCAGTACATAACCATAAAACAGCCCCTGGAGAACTTTTCCCAGTTCATCTGTAAATTTGAGATAGAGATCTTTTATCTCGGAAGGAACTATTGTATCCGATATCTCCTTCAGCTTTCTTCCGTCTCTCAGCAAATAAAATGTGGAGAAAATAAAAAATAAAAAATTCACAGTGGCATATGAAATATTTTTGAGAAAGCTAAATGCTGTTTCTATATTGAGATATCCCTGTATCTTCTCAATTATAGTATTTATCTGATTGGAAAAGGAGATTTCTACCCCATAATTTCTCAGATAATCTTCAAAATCTGATATTTTACCCAAAAACTCATCAGGATTCTCCAGGAATTTACTTATCTCATTCATCAGAGAGTTCAGAGTTGTCCATATGAGAAACACGAAGGGCACCAGTATTATTAATACCGTAATTACAGAAGCCAGATTTCTGCTTTTGAATATTCTCTCAAAAAAATCATTCAGAGGAAAAAGGAGATAGGAAACAAGAAAAGCATATATGAGTGGAGTAAAAACTCTGGAGAGTACCAGAAAATTTAACAGAAATATCATGGCCATGAGAAACAGGATCATGTATTTTTTTTCCATAAAAGATACTCTTATCTGTATTTATTAAAGTTTGTGATCATCTTTTCTATCTCATTTTAGAGCTATTTTCATCAGTATTATGTCTGTATTTTTAAGGTTCCATGTATTTGTAAGAAGAATAAAGCTATCTTCCCCAGTTTTTATCATAGGCCCTCCAAAACAGCTTTCCTCAGTGCCATACAGCTGATCGAATGCCTTATTTCCATCCTTATCTGTCTTTACAAGATAAATGCTTGGTTTACCGTCCTCCTTTATGAAAGTATATCCTGAGATCACATACCCCTTACCTGTTTCGATTATAGAAAAAGGATAATCCTCCATATATCTTTCGATATGTTTTTCTGGAGATTGCCTGATATTATGACCATATGTTTTCATCCAGAGTTCTTTTCCATTTTTATCAGTCTTTATAAGCATATAATCCCCACCATAATCTAAATAGCCTTCTTCCTTTTTGAATGTATATCCTAAAAGAATGTATCCATCGGAAACTATCAGAAGATCCTGAAGCCAGTCTTTATCTGAATAATCGTATTTTTTATACCATTCCATCTTTCCATCTCTATCTGTTTTGATAAACAGTGCATCTTGCTTCTCACTGGTAAAACTCGTTCCTGTGATTACGTATCCATCAGGAGCTTCCTTTATACTCCTGCCGAGATTGTATCCTCTTATCTCAAGAGATCTTTTCCATATCTCATTTCCATCCTCATTTATCTTTATGAGTACAATATTGTTTTGATCTTTATCTCTCTGAACAGATCCCAGGAGAATGAATCCCTCTGAAATCCTATCAACTGCACTTATATGAAAATTTTCTTCATTTTCAAGAGATTTTTTCCATATTTGATCTCCCTTTTCATTTATTTTCATTATTTCCATGGTGTATTTCTTTTCATCCTCAGATGTAAGTATGAAGAGTATATAACCACCACTGACGGGAAAGACAGAAAAAGCCACGTCATCTCCTTTGTTTTTAAATGTTTTTTTCCATAATTCCTTTCCATCTTTATCTGTTCTGATCAGAAAAACATCGTAATCGTTGCTGAAAGAGTTGGAACTTCCTGAGAGTATATACCCATCTGAATCCTGATAAACAGAATAAGCTATATCGTTCTTATTTTCTCCGTATCTCATGCTCCACCCCATCTCAAACTTTGTGGGAGCAGAGTTTATACATCCACTTACAATAAGCAAAAGGCCAAGGACAATAAGCTTTTTAAATCTCATAAACTCAGTTATTCTACATCTTTAAAAAGTTTTCTGAGTATATAGATCTTCATTCTTCAGAAAATGCAAGGTTTTTCCACATATAATCAAAATTCTCCTTCACCCATTCTATGCATTCTCTGGTTTCTGTATATATCACAGCATCCCATCCTGGTTTATTTTCAATAGTACGGAAGCCAAATAGACAGAATCTGTTGTCTATGATCAGTAATCCCATATATTGATTCCTAGCTTCTATCCTTCTTTCCTCCCAGTGTGCAATTTTTTGGATTACTTTTATAAAAATCTTATTTTTTTCGTACTCTGTTTCTGGAAGAATAGAGTAGATTCTTGGTCTAGTTTTTAACGCTGCTATTATATGCATCGCAGTTGGTTTATAAGCTTCAGGTGCAGAGACAAGAATTTTTTTCTCTGCATGAGGCTGTTTGCCAATTGCCTTATTCATTATCTCCTTTTTTCTTTCTACTAAATCAGCCTTTCCAATAATTTGGAAATCCTCACAAAGTCTAAACTTTGAAAGGAGTTTGTCTGGAATTGCAGAAGGAATTCTTGTTCTGAAGAAATCGAATAAATCTTTTTTTTCTACTATTTTTTCATATACATCTTTTGATCCCAAAGCTAAAATCTTGCCGAGAAGAGTTATTGAATAATTTTGATTCTTTTTAACAAAAATTAATCCTGAGTCTTCCATTTCTTCTAAGACTACATTAAGTTTTTCATCTTTTACTTCTCCTTTTAGTCTATTAATACTCATTTCTTTTTTAGAGATTATTTTTAGGATTTCTTCTTTCATATTTATACACTTCCAAGAATGATTGCCATGATATATAAGGGCGCTCCTATAAGAATTTTTTGGTGATACTCTCTCCCTTTCTCAGGATCAAAGTTAATACGATACTTTAAAAGCGTAAAAATAGTCCAGAACATGATAAGACCCCCCAATATTGTGTAATATCTATTAAACCATCCCATAATAATAGGTATCGGAATAATCAATGCAGATAGAATTCCCATACAAAATGAAAGATTAAGAGTATTTTTAATTCCTATTCTGACAGGTAGTGTTCTGCATCCTACTCTTTTTTCTCCTATCATGTCGTGAATATCTGCTAATAATGTATCACAAACTACTAAGAAAAAGATTACAGAGATTAATATTAAAAGTTCAATGCTAATAGAGCTTCCTTTTATCGCCATCCATCCTCCCAAAAGTGGTGTTGGAGGTCCTATAGCAACAGTGACATTCTTTAAAATGCCCCTTTTTTTTGTTCTTATTGGTGGAACAGAGTATATTGCAGTTAATGCCAGCCCAAAAAATGCAACTGTCATTAATGGAATCGTTTCTACAGGTAAAGCTTTTGCTATTAAAATTATTAAAGGAGGAGCTATAATATAATGGAGTATTGCATCTTTTTTAGCCTCTTCAGGAGTTATATCACCAGAAGGAATCGGAGCATCAGGTCTTGCATATCTATCTATCTCTCTATCATAATAGTCGTTGACTATATGAGCAATATTAGTTAGAAACCAGAACAAAAAGCCCACACATATTAGTGAACTAATATCTGGAACTTCCTTGTAAGCAGCTATCATTCCCGCACACGCTGCTAAAAATGAAATAACAGAGAACTGAGGTCTCTCTAACCGCACATACGCCATTATTTTTTTTCTGTTCATGGTGGACACCTTGGATATAAAATATTCTATGAAAGATATTATGAAAGATATGGTTTCTCATATATTTAAAGTTTTTGGCGGGGAAAGGCTTCAGAAGAGAAAAATTAATATAGCTTCGATTATTGAAAAGTTTCTATAGTAAAATATGGAGCTGTAAAGATGGAATCTGATCTCATTCTTGCATTGATGAAGATAGCAAAAAAGAGAGGAGGAAGAATAACAAGTGTAGAACTCGGTAAAAACCTTGGAATATCCCAGCAAACAGCATCAAGAAGAATAAAGGAGCTTGAAAATCTCTCCTTGATTAGAAGGGAGGGAAAAAACATAATTGTAGAGCAGGAAGGAATGAAAATCCTGAAAAATCTATATTTAGAGCTTGATAAGATATTCAGAGAGCAGAGATCCATCTATGGGACAGTATTCTCAGGACTTGGGGAAGGAAAGTACTATATCTCAAAACACGGCTACAGAGAACAGTTCATAAAAAAGCTGGGATTCTCTCCATATCCAGGAACATTAAATCTTTACCTGAGTTTTGATGAAAACAAAAAACTTGAGAAAATACTGCTGGAAAAAGAGCATATACTCCTGAAAGGATTCAGAGATGAAAACAGAAGCTTCGGGGATGTGAAATGCTACAGAGTTATTGTGGAAGAGAGAGTGGAAGGTGCCCTCCTGAAACCCTTCCGAACGCATCATATGCCAAACGTTGTGGAGATAGTATCAAAAGAGTTTCTCAGAAAAAAATTTAACATAAATGATGGAAGCATAGTGAGCTTTTTTGTGGTGTAAAAAATTTGTATGTTATTTTTTTACTTTTATGATAAACGAAGTACCGGTATCTATATGAACTATTTTCAGTTTGTTACCTGGCTTAACTACTCTCCAGTCATCACTAGGACTTGAAGAATCATCTCCGTCAAAAACAAACGCCGCTATCTCTCCCTCTTCCCATACATTATTTTGATTTGCATCGCACCACCATCCTTCATATGGCGTTCTTTTGGGAGGAAAACTGCTTGATGTATATTTTATAGGTACTTTGTGTTCTGCATCTCTATACCACTCAAATATAATATCAAAAGTTTGAGCCTCTATCTTTGTACCAACATTTCGTATATACACTATATACTCGTCGGTATGACCTCCTCCACTGATATCCCTGAACTCCTGTGATTCTACAAGGAACTTATACTCACCCACATCTTTTTCGCTCAACTTTGATGGATACCCTGAAGCATATGCGTAAATAACAAGACCGATAAGAACTGTTATTATAATCATCAGAACAATCGAAATAACTGGAGAGACAGATTTTCTGTTTTTAAACGTTTTCTCTCACCTCAAAAAATAAAAAAAAGAAAAATATAAAAAATTTATTTTTATTCTAATTTAAACACTATGGGCGTTCCAGATTCCTTGTGGACGAGTTTTATTTTGTCGCCGGCGGAAGGAGGTGTCATACCTGTAATAGTACTG
>Ga0190305_1000136_pt1 | contig 19543 bp, 25 predicted proteins | sample 48700723_MG_FD_161678 | JGI IMG/M metagenome (GOLD analysis project Ga0190305, IMG submission 161678) | Hydrothermal vent sediment bacterial communities from Southern Trench, Guaymas Basin, Mexico - 4870-07-2-3_MG | ecosystem: Environmental > Aquatic > Marine > Hydrothermal vents > Sediment ... | reverse complement strand
AAGTCATTCCGCCATGAACCATAAATATCTGAATTTTCTTTTTCATATTTTAATTAAAATGATTAAAGTTTATTAAATTATCTATTAAAAATCGCACTAAGGCTTATTTCAAAATTGAATATAACATCCGCATTAAGCGACCCGAAGGGCTCGAGTGGAACGAAGTGACCTCGAGTGTTTTTTCCGTAGGAAAAAATATGGGTGAGCGAGTGCAACGGAGCGAACCGTTTAATGCGTGTTAAGGAATTCGGAGCGTAGCGGAGAACGAGGAATAACTGCAAGTGGTTTTTCACGAAGTGAAAAAATTCCGAAGAGTATTTCCACTTTCGAAAATTATTTGATATCGTAGTTGCTGAAAATTGTCTTTAAAATTGTCGTTGGTGGTGGAAAGAGCGCGCTTTTTTGCCTTCTTTTTTTCTAAAAAAGAAGTTGGGCACTTTCGAGAATTATAGTTTTTGTATGTGTTTAGAAAGACTGTTTATATCTTCCCTAATTCTTTTTACATCTATTTCGGAATCCCCAGATATAGAAAAGTTAATTTCTGAATGAACGTAGACTGTTGAAGCTGTTTTTGTTACGCCCGCCTTGTTTTTTCCTGTTTCTCTTAATTCTCTTGCTTTTGTTCCAGAATAAATTTTACCTTTAACCTTTACCCAAATACTATCAGTTTTTATTTTTGGTTGAGATAACCACTTAAAAATAAATGTTGTAATCCAACCAATAATTGCCAAGACAATAAGACTAACACTAACAAAAACTAATAATGTCAAAAAAATTGAAACACCTAAACCAATCCAAAAATATTTTTTGTATTCTTTTGCATTTTTTCTATACTCTTTCTCTGTTCTTGTTGCTTCAACATTTTCTAAATATGTTTTTACACCTTCTGCAACATCATCCTGAGAAATAGAAGAACCGCCACTTGCAATATCAAAACCCATGTCTTCTAATTGTTCTGTAACACTATTAACTGCGTGTTCTGGATGCCCTGTTTCAACAAAAATATCTTTGAACACTGGTTTTCTTTTCATATCTCTAACTGAAAGAAATCCACTAGAGTTATTTTGTTCTTCTTCTGCCATGATATACAAATTAACAAGAACCCATATATAAAGTTTTGTCTTTGTTTTTCGAAAGTGCCCAGTAAATAATTTCGGCGAAGCCGACTATCTGTTTTATCTTCGATAAAACCGCGCGCTCTTTCCGTGGGGGGGTTAGGTAGACAATTTTAGTTTTTTATTTTCAGCAATTTCGTTTAATCAGCGATGTTATCTGAAGTTGCAAACAAACAAAAAACAATTTCAGATTGGAGCGTTAAACGAAGATATCAAAATCAGAATTTGAGATTTATCTCCGACGATAAAAATCTAAACAGCGACGGAGAAAGTGGAAATATTTTCTTTAACAAGCTGGCAGATGGAATAAAGTTAGTCTTCCATACTAGTTTATCCTAAAAAACTAATAAAAGATATAATTGAAAATTATTTTAATTTTTAATGAATAGGCTTTTAATGAAATTGAATCGTGAATTGGAGTTAAGAAATTATTCAAAAAAAACTATAAAATCTTATTTGTATGAAATTGATAAATTTTTAATATTTTCTAAAAACAAAGGTTTGAATGAAAAAACTGCTAAAGATTATATTTTGAATCAATTATACCAAAATAAAAACCCGTCTACTGTTGCTCATTCTGTTGCCATTTTAAAATTTTTCTTTTCTTTTATCTTAAAACAAGATATTAGTCTTATTGTCCCAAAAAGAAATAAAACTCTTCCAGATATTTTGACTATTGAAGAAATTAGAAAGTTAATTGAGATTACTTCAAATATTAAGCATAAATTAATTATCAAAATGATTTATGGAACTGGACTTCGTGTTTCTGAAATTGTTAATTTAAAGAAGTCAGAGATTAATTTTGAAGAAGGTTTGATTAAGGTTAAACTTGGAAAGGGCAAAAAAGATAGATTTGTTAAATTACCTGAATCTATTAAAATTGAATTGAAAGTTATTTGTAAATTATCTGATTTAAAATATGTTTTTTCTTCTAATCGAAATAAAAAAATGAATATAGCTACTATTCAGAAAATTTTGAAGAACGCTCAATTTAAATCTGGTATTAAAAAAAGGGTTTATCCTCATTTGCTTCGTCATTCTTATGCTACCCATTTGTTAGAGAATGGAACTGATTTGAGAATTATTCAGAAGCTTTTAGGACATTCTTCTATTAAGACTACTCAAATGTATACTCAGATTAGTCAGGCTCAAATTAGAAATGTTGTTAGTCCTTTAGATAGTTTATGAAATAATTTCCATTATATTTTCAATAACTTTAGAATATTTCTTTTTTGAAATTGTGCAAACCTGTTTTAATATTTGATTTTTTTTAAGCTGTAAAAACTATGTTAGTTCGAATATAACTATCTAAATTCAATGTTCCATTTATTGTTTCATTTTTTTAATTCAATTGTGAATTTATCTTTTAATGAAAATTTAGAAGTTATTTGACAAAGAATTATGTCATTGTTCATTTCTTCTGAAAGAATTAAACATGGTCGAAGTTTTCTATTTTGAAGATTAGTAAAAGGGAATGGAAAAAACACTATTTCTTCTTTTGTAAATGTTCTCCTGCTTTATCTTCCTCATTTGTTAACCAATATTTGGCTAGCGATTTTTCTGAGACAGAATATGTAAAGATCCCTCCGATATTTTCTTGTGCAAATAATTTTTCTCCAAGAACTTGTTTTATAACTTCTTGTATATTTGCAAAACCTGTTTTTTTGCAAATTATTTTGTTTTTAGAATCATATTCTTAGATAACCTTAAATTGATTTGTTCTGTTAGGATATTAATTGATTTTTAAGTTTTTCTAAAATTATTTTTGTAACTTCTTTTCTTGTTCTGCAATTTTCAAAGTTGTTTTAATTACTGTATCTGGGTTTAAAGAAATTGAATCTATTCCTTGTTTTACTAGAAATTGTGCGAAATCTGGAAAATCTGATGGTGCCTGTCCACAAATTCCAATTTTTCTTTTGTTTTTCTTTGCTTTTTTTATTGCTTCTGAAATAAATATTTTTACAGCTTCATTTTTTTCATTTGCAACATCTGCAATTATCTCTGAATCTCTATCTAAACCTAAAGTTAATTGTGTTAAATCATTTGATCCAATGCTAAAGCCATCAAAAATTTTTGAGAACTCATCAGCAAGGATAATATTTGAAGGGATTTCACACATTACATAAATTTGTAATCCATCTTTTCCTCTTTTCAATCCATATTTTGCCATAATTGTTTGGACTTTTTTACCTTCTTCAATTGTTCTACAAAAAGGAATCATTATTTTTACATTTTTTAATCCAAATTCGTTTCTTACTTTTTTGAAGGCCTGACATTCTAGTTCAAATGCTTTTTGATAATTTTTATTATAATATCTTGAAGCTCCCCGCCAACCAATCATTGGATTGTCCTCTTTTGGTTCATAATATTTGCCTCCAATTAAATTTCTATATTCATTTGTTTTGAAATCTGATGTTCTTACAATTACATCTTTTGGATAAAATGCGGCAGCAATCATCCCTATACCTTCTGCCAATTTATCTATAAAAAATTGTTTTTTATCTTTGTATCCAATTGTTAATAAATCTATTTTCTTTTTTAATTCTCTATCTTTTAATTTTTCATAATCAATTAATGCATTTGGATGAATCTTAATATGGGAGTTTATTATGAATTCTTCTCTTGCTAAACCAACACCTTCATTTGGAATAAAACTTTGTTCAAATGCTTGTTCTGGTGTTCCCAAATTCATCATTATTTTTGTTTTTGTTTTTGGTATTTTTCCTAAATTATGTTTTTTAATTTCATGTTTTAATTTTCCTTTGTAAACAAATCCTTTTTCTCCTTCTGCACAAGAAACAGTTACTTCTTGTCCTGTTTTTAGTTTTTCAGTTGCATTGTTTGTTCCAACGATACAGGGTATTCCTAATTCCCTTGAAATTATTGCAGCATGACATGTTCTTCCACCTTTATTAGTTATAATTGCTCCTGCAATTTTCATAATTGGTTCCCAATCTGGATCAGTCATTTCTGTCACTAGAACTTCTCCTTTTTTGAAAGAATGAATTCCTGAAACATCTTTTATAACTCTAACTTTTCCAGAACCAATTTTTGCACCTACACTACTTCCCTCAACTAAAATTTCACTTTTTTTCTTCAAAACATATTCTTCTAAAACATTTTGATCTTTTTGACTTTGAACTGTTTCTGGTCTTGCTTGCACAATGAATAATTGTCCTGTTTCACCATCTTTTGCCCATTCCAAATCCATTGATTTTTTGTAATGATTTTCTACAATTACTGCCCATTTTGCTAATTTTATAATTTCATCATCTGTTATTGAAAATTGTTTTCTCTTTATTTCTGGAACTTCAATATTTTTTACTGGTCTAGGTCCTTTGGGATTGTAAATCATTTTGATTCTTTTGTTTCCAACTTTTTTAGAAATTATTGATTTATATCCTTTTTTCAAAGTTGGTTTGTGGACATAGAATTCGTCTGGGTTAACGGCACCTTGAACTATATTTTCTCCTAATCCATAAATACTTGTTATGTAAACAGCATCTTTAAAACCTGATTCTGTGTCTATTGAAAACATTACTCCAGATGAAGATAAATCACTTCTTACCATATTTTGAACACCAATTGATAGGGAAATGTTGAAATGATTAAAACCTTTATCTTCTCTATATGAAATTGCTCTATTTGTAAATAATGATGCAAAACATTTTTTACATGATTCAATAATAGCTTTTTCTCCTCGAACATTGAGATATGTTTCTTGTTGTCCTGCAAATGATGCATCTGGGAGATCTTCTGCTGTTGCTGATGAACGAACTGCAACATCGGTGTATGTTTCTTTATATTCTTTGGATAATTTTTTGTAGGAAAAAATTATTTCTTTAATTATTTCTTCTGGAATTTCCGCTTCTAGAATTGTTTGTCTTACTTTTTTACCTCTCTCCATTAAATTTCTCGTATTATGTGTGTCAAGATCTTTTAGAATATTTTTTATTTTTTGTTTTATTCCTGCTTTTTCAATAAAATAATCATATGCATATGCTGTTACAGCAAAACCATTTGGAACCTTTACGCCTTTTTTCTTTAACTCTCGATACATTTCTCCTAAAGAAGCATTTTTACCTCCAACAATTGGAACGTCTTCGATACTTATTTTAGAAAATGGAATTACAAAGGCTTTATTTTTTTTCATTTTATCACACTCTTAATGTAAATAGAATATTTAGATTTATAAGGGTTTTGTGAATTATTTTTTTCTTTTAACTTTATTTTTTCTTGTTGTTAATTTTCTTACAAGTTCATAATTTTCTTTTTTTAATGCTTCTTCAATACGATTATCTAAAGTTTTTGTTTTTTTGAATGTTCCAATTTTAATTATATTATATTCTTTTAACATTTCTTTATCTGGACATAAAAAAGACTGATTAGTTTTCGTCCATGCATAGTTTTTTACTTTTCTTATATCCAATAGATAATCTTCAAGATTTTCTCCAATCTTTTTTACATATAAAGATGTAGAAAATTTTTCTGTTTCTATAAATTTTGAATATATTGGAGCATTTAAATCTAGATATGCATTTAATTTATAATCTATTTCTATAGCTTCTGGTTCTATCTAAGCTCCTTCACCTATCTTTAATTCATAAATTGTTCTCCCAAGATTTTTTTTAGAAAGTATTCCTTTTATTATTCCCATGCACTATTAAAGAATTTTTACTTTTTAAGAATTATAAATGTTAATCCTTCATTTCAATTTTAATGTTAACTGATTTTGGAACTCTCATTCTCATAATGTGATGTAAAACTTTTTCATTCGCTGGAAGATCAATTAATCTTTTGTGAATTCTCATTTCAAATCTATCAAAAGTGGCTGTTCCGTCTCCACAGGGAGATTTTCTTGTAGTTACTTTTAATTTTTTAGTTGGAAGTGGAACTGGTCCTGAAATTGTAATTCCAGATTTTTTAGCTAAATTTTTAATTGAATCACATATTTCATTAAGTGTATTAATATCCGTTGAGTTTAATTTAATTCTTACTTTTGCCATTTTCTTTAATTGTATACTGGATTATATTTGAATTGGTTTAAAAACCTTTTTATAGTAATTTTTTTTAAGTATATCAGAGGTGTTAATAAATTATAATGGATGGTGCGTTTATTCAATTAGCAATTATATTTTTTGCTGCATTTGTTGTATCATATATAGTTAAAGCACTAAAACAACCCATCATTGTTGGATATATTTTGGCGGGAGTTCTTGTTGGTCCTTTTTTGATTGGCGGAACATCTACAGAAATGATTAATATTTTTAGTGATTTTGGAATTTCATTTTTACTGTTTATTGTAGGTTTACATTTAAATCCTAAAATTATAAAAGAGATAGGTATTTCTTCTTTAATTGTTGGTTTAGGACAAATTATTTTGACTTTTGGTGTTACATTTGGCATTTCTAAATATCTTTTGGGTGTTGATACTATTACTGCTATTTATTTTGGTGTGGCTTTAGCTTTTTCTAGTACAATTATTATTATGAAATTATTATCTGATAAGAAACAATTAGATTCTTTATTTGGTAAAATATCTATTGGTGTTTTAATTATTCAAGATTTAGTTGCAGTTGGTGTGTTAATGTTTATTTCTTCTATTGCTGGAAAAACTAATGGTTTTGAATTTGGATTTGAAGGATTAATAACTGGGGGAATATTAATTGGGGGATTATTTTTTATTGGATATTTTATACTTCCCAGAATAATGAAGAGTATTGCTAAATCTCAAGAATTATTATTTTTATTTTCAATTTGTTGGTGTTTTGTATTAGCTGCTTTATTTGATTATATTGGTTTTAGTATGGAAATTGGTTCTTTAATTGCAGGAATTATTTTATCTTCTAGCCCCTATGCTACTGAAATTTCTTCTAAAATTAGGCCCTTAAGAGATTTCTTTTTGATAATTTTCTTTATTATTTTAGGTCTTAAAATACAAATTTCTAATTTGCCTTCGATAATGTTTAATGCAATTATTTTATCTTTGGTTGCTTTAATTTTGAAACCAATAATTTTAATGGGTCTTATGAAACAATTTAGATTTACTAAAAGGACTAATTTTTTGGTTGGAACGACACTGGGTCAAATTTCTGAATTTTCTTTAATTGTATTGGTTTTAGGAGTTTCTATGAATCATATTTTACCTGAAGCTATGAATACAATAGTTTTAACTTTGGTATTAACTATTTTATTATCTAGTTATATGATTACTTATTCAAGTAAATTTTATAAAAAAATGTCTCCATTCTTAAAAATTTTCGAAAAAAAGAAAATAAGAAGAGAAATAAAATTAAAGGAAAAATATGATACAATTTTATTTGGATATAATAGAATTGGATATAGTATTTTAAATTCATTAAAGAAGATGAAAAAGAAATATTTAGTTGTTGATTTTAATCCTGATACTATTAATGATTTAAATAAATTTGGCGTGCCTGCTCTTTATGGAGATGTTTATGATAGGGAACTTTTGGATGATTTGCCTTTGAATAAATTGGATTTAGCAGTTTCAACAATTCCTGAGCTTGAAACTAATGAATTATTAATTGAAGCTATTCGGGAAAAAAATAAAAAAACAATTATTATTTTAAGAGCACATAGTATTGGAGATGCTTTAAAACTTTATGAAGCTGGAGCTAATTATGTTTTGACACCTCATTTTTTAGGTGGAGAATATGTTGCTAAAATGATTAAGCATTCTAAATCTGGAGATGAAGATTATGCAGATGAAAGAGAAAAACATATTGATATGCTTAAGAAAATTCTTGCCAAAGGTGATGATCATCCACAGGTGGAAAAGAACTAATTTATTTTTATAAAAAGAAAATTTTTGTTGGAGGAATTATTAAAATATTGAAATTAGATTTTTGGAAGTAACAAAATAAGTTTTTAATAAAAGGAAAATTGTTATTCTGTTTTTACTTTTTCTTCTTCTTTTTCTTCGTATATTCCGGAAGCTATGAATATGAATTCAATTGCCCTTAATATGAATTCTATTATCATGATAAATAATAGATACACTATAATGTGGTTGAAAAATTCAGGTATTGTAAATATTTGTGAAATTATTTTTGTAAAACTGAATGTTCCTGTTTGAGTTATTGATACACCTAAAAGAGTGAAGGGTAAAAGTTTTGCTAAATCTTTTGAGAGATCTTCTCTGTAGTATGCAGTCATTCTTATTGCAACAATTATTGTTGCAGATATTACTAAAAGTGTTTGTAAGGGTATGTCTGTTAAGAGCATTAGAAAAAATGTGAACATGAAAAACCAAACAAATACCACTAAAGGTAAAATTACTAAATATTCAATAAAATAAAATAGTCCTGCTAAAAATTTTATAAAAAAAGGATGTTGTGTTTTATTATATTTTTTTAAATTTAATTTTAAAATGTCTTTTTTTGCAACCCACCTATAAAAGTTCCAAATAAAAATTGCATAAATTACTATTACAATTGAAATGAAAAACAAGTTAATGAAATTTTGGGCCCAGAATGGAAGAGAACTTAGAAATTCTTGGTAGATTAAAATTAATGATGAGCTAAAACTCGTTAACATCTCTGACATAATTATTGTAGGATATTTATATTTTTAAAGATTGGGTTTGGGAAAATAGAAAACAAAAGAAAAAAATAAATTAGAATTGATAGAATAAAATTTACGCATATGGTGTTGAAAATTTTAAATTTATAATTAATGTGAAAAAAATGTTTTTAAAGATGATATAAAAATGAAAAATGACTAAACTCAATTTATGTTTGACTATTGAACAATAATTTAATTTATTTGTCAAAACTTGACTTTCCTAAAATTTAAATACTTGCAAAAGTTTATTGTGTTATGATAGATATTAATTTAATTCGTGAGAAACCTGATTTGGTTAGAGAGAATATTAAAAAAAAGTTTCAGAAAGATAAATTAATTTTAGTAGATAAGGTTATTGAACTTGATGATAAATGGAGAAAGTTGAAGTATGATGAAGATGTTTTAAGGGGTGATCGAAATAAAATTTCTAAGGAAGTTGGAAAATTTATGAAAAAGGGTGAAAAAAATATGGCTGAAAAGTTGAAGATTGAAGCTAAAAAGATTCCTGGTAAGATTGAAAAAATTCAGGAGAAAAGACAGGAATTGGAAAAAGAAATTAAAAGTTTAATGATGAAAATTCCTCAAATTATTGATGATTCTGTTCCTCTTGGAAAAGATGATAGTGAAAATGTTGAATTGGAAAAAATTGGTAAGCCTAGAAAAGTTAATTATGAAATTATGAATCATGCTGAATTGGCTGAAAAGTTGGGTGGTGTTGATTTTGATAATTCTAGGAAAACTTCTGGTAATGGTTTTTATTATTTGAAAGGAGATTTGGCATTGTTGCATTCTGCTCTTTTGAGTTATGCTAGGGATTTTATGGTGAAGAAGGGTTATGAGTATAATATTCCGCCTTTTATGATTAGAAGTGATGTTGTTAAGGGAGTTATGAGTTTTGAAGAAATGAATGATATGATGTATAAGATTGAGGGAGAAGATTTGTATTTGATTGGAACTTCTGAACATTCTATGATTGGTATGTTTATTGATGTTACTTTAAATGGAAAAGATTTGCCATATAAATTGACTAGTTATTCTCCTTGTTTTAGAAAAGAAGTTGGTGCTCATGGAATTGAGGAGAAAGGATTGTATAGGGTTCATCAGTTTGAGAAACAGGAGATGGTTGTTGTTTGTGAACCAGAGGATTCTATGAATTTTTATGAAGAAATGTTGGCGATTAATGTTGAATTTTTTAAGAGCTTGGGCCTCCCTATTCGTAAATTAGAATGTTGTAGTGGGGATTTGGCTGATTTAAAAGTTAAGAGTTGTGATATTGAGGCTTGGAGTCCTAGACGTAAAGAATATTTTGAGGTTGGCTCTTGTTCTAATTTGGGTGATGCTCAGGCTAGAAGACTTGGAATTGTTGTTGAACATAAAGGTAAAAGATATCATCCACATACTTTGAATAATACTGTTGTTGCTTCGCCTCGTGCTTTAATTGCTTTAATGGAGAATTATCAGGAGAAAGATGGGTCCATTATTATTCCCGAAGTTTTACAATCTTATATGCTTGGAAAGAGCACCATAGATGTACCCCGAAAATCTTCAGAAAAGATTTTACTAGGGGCAAAAAAAATTGAGGTGAAAAAGTGAGAAGAAAAATATCTTTTGTAGCCGCTGGAATATTTGCTTTGTTAGGAATTTTTCTTTTGGTTGGACAAGTTGTTGGAATGACTGGTAAAGTTATCGGAGGTGTAACTGAGCTTAATTATGGTATATTGATTGCTGAAGGTTTGTTTGTTGTCTCGCTTTTGTTATTTCAAATTAATAAAAAAAGATAATTGGACGAAGGAAAATGTGGTTGTAAAATAAAAGAGGCAACTTGAATTATTACCTCGGGTGAGATTATAAAAGGTTGGAAGATTTTTGGAAGTTTAAAATATATTGGGAATTTATGGAAAATTAATAGGGGTAATTATTTATATGGGTTTTTTCATTTATTGTTATGAAAAAAAAGAGAATTAATTTTGATAAGATTTTTAGTTTGAATTTGAAGAGAATTGGATTAATTATGTTGATTTGGATTGTTGCGGTTTTTTTACATAATACTATTTATGGATTATTTGGTTGGGAAGAACCAGTGTTTTTTGTTATTGCTGTATTTATTATCCCTATTTATTTCTTTTTTAGTGTGTTTTATAGTTTGGCTAAGTGGATAAAGGCTGGTAGTTGGAAGAAATAAATTTTATTAAAAAATCAAGAAGGGATTTTTTAAATCCCCTAATAAAAAATTAATCTTGTTCTTTTGATTTTTTTTCAAGATTTGAATCTTTTTCCATATTTTGATTAAAACCTCTATTTTGCCTTCTACGATGTCCACAACCACAAGGTATTCCTCCTCTGCCTAAGCCATAAATAATTTCTTGATCTGGTTTTTGATAGGGAATATCTGTTTCTTCTTTTGTGCAATATCCTCTTCTTTGTCCAGTTGCTGGGCCTTCATTATTTGGGCCATTTCTATTAAATCCTGGCATTTTATCACCTCCTTTTAACTATTATATTCAAAACAAAGAAATTTAAAAAGTTTATTGAAGAAAAAGGTAAATATAAAAAAGTTTGTTCCCCAAACCTTAAATACTCACCATTTCTAATTTGGTCATGGCAAAGAGAAGATTGAAAAGACATAAGAGGCAGGGAATGAGTAGGCGTCTTAAGGGACAAAGGAAACCTATGACTGAAGAACAAAAGGCTATTCGAAAGAAAGCTCGAGAGGAACAAAGTGTGGCTGATAAAGTTAGGGTTGCTAAAACTGCTAAGGTTACTAAGGCTAAATAATTGTATTTATTATTAATTATTGTGGAATTATTGTTTGTTAAATTTTATTAATTGAAATGAAATAATTAATTTGTTAAACAAATTTAAGATTTATATAAAAAATTATTATTGATTCCGCTGGATGCATAAAAGATTTGAGCATTTTTGGAAATATTTAATTTATAGAAATATTAAAACAAATTCATCAATTATCATTAAACCAGTTCAATTTATTTTTTCTGGGTAATTGTTTTATTTGATATTCAAATTTATGGGCTTGTGATTTATCTTTACATGGTTTTGCTCTTAATAATTTTTTAAAACCTTTTCTGTAAACATATTTACTGCCTTTGCCTTCTGCATGAGCTATCATTCGTTTATCGATATCAATTGTGACGCCTGTGTAATATGATCCATCAGAACATTCTAGAATATATACGAACCATCTTTTTTCTTTTTTCATATGATAATAAAAATTAAAGAGTTATTTAATTTTAACTTAAATTTGAAATAGATATTAAGATTAAGTCAAACTTGAATTGGTTATACTGCCTCGTTACATTATTAACATACCAAAATGGCATAAGAACTTCTGCAGGACAAGAACCTGTTAAGCAGGTCGGCGAGGACATAAATTGAGTTAGCAATATTTAAATCTAAAAACATCTCTTGTATCTTGAGCCTGTGTAAATAGGTATTTGCATCCTAGGGGGGCGAATGAATAATTACTTGGAAATCTCAAACGAATTGAATGATTTATTCTGAAAATAAAAAAATAATGATAATAATAAAAATTGATTACTTAAAATATTGTACTAACTTACGCTTTCTTTACTTTAACTGCTTTGGGACCTTTATCTCCTTGCTCTACTTCAAATTCAACTGAATCTCCTTCTGTTACGCTAATTCCTTCTAATGCAGAACTATGTACAAAAACATCTTTTCCGTCCTCACCAGTGATGAATCCAAATCCTTTTTCATCGTTGAAAAATTTTACTTCTCCTTTCATTTTTTTCCTCCTTTGTGTATTTTCATGTAATTTGTTGTTTTTTTGGGTTTATAATGCCTTGTAATGAGATTTTTGTAAGAAGAAAAGGATTAAAATTTATTTAAAAAATCTAGCCCAATAAATTTATCATTTTCTTGAAATCTATTTACATTAAAATAGTGTATTTCATTTTCAAGTATTTTTTTAAAAAAGGAATCAAGTTCAGGGTATCTTTTTTGTTGTTTGAACTCTTCTAAACTCATCCATTTATTTTCGCCTTCACGATTAGAATCTATAAGTTTGCCGCTGCAATTTGTTGCAAGATAAGTAAATGCTATTACGTGGTGCATTAATTCCTCATTATTGTAAGTATTATAATTAGATATTGCTGCAAGTTTAAAATCTGCATTAAGTCCTGTTTCTTCTAAAAATTCTTCTTTTGCTGATTTTATTGAACTTGAACCCATTTCAATTTTTCCTCCGGGAATCCCAGCATAATCATAAAATGGAACTTTTTTTCTTATATTAACTAAAATCTTTTTTGTTTTTTTACCAAAACCCAAAATAAATACGCAAGCCACTGGTCGCTTTTTTTTCTTTGCTGTTTGTCCATCGATTGCACTAACATAAGTTAAACCTTCATTTGTTAAAAAATATAATTTTTTTTCTTTTTTACAAGGCCTCCTTCAATTAGAGATTTCAAATGATAATTGAATTTATTGCTCTCTCCGTCTTTTGCCCAAAGATCATTATATTTTATTCCATTATTATGAATTAATTTCACTAATATATTCTTTTGAGCATCTTGTGTTATTTCCATAAAAATTATTATTTATGAGATTATATAAATTAATATCTCAAAAAAAATTGAGAAAAATTTCAATTATAAATTTTCAATTTTTTTTAATAAGATTTTTTTAATTAATCGCTTTGTCATAAGCAGCCTTAATTTTTTTTGATAAACTATTCCACCATTCTTCCCATCCCAATTCTCCAACTAAAATATCTTTTGCAACGCAAATCCTTGGACGGTTTTCAGTCCCAATATCACTTAGAACAAACAAATCTTTTTCTTTCTTTAAATTTGATTCAACTTCTTTGTATAAACTTTCTTTATCTTTGGGTAGTCTAAAAATAACAAAAGCAACTCTCTCTTTGCTTTTACCTTCATCAGTTGACTTTATTTCAACAGGTAATGAATTTAATTCTTCCAACCATTTATCTTTAAGATTGACATCAACATCAATTCCTTTCCATATTTTCTTAGGAGAGTTTGTTCTGCCCATTAAAGGAGTATCGGGATATTTACCATAAACGGCTTTATATGCCATAGTCGGAGCATTAATCTTTCCTTGAGGATTTCTTCCTAAACCAATTATTCTTTCCATGAAAATATATAATCTGTTAATATTAAAAAGTTTTTGATTGATTTGATGAAAGAGTTAAAAAGTTGTAGGATCATTCTGCTTGTGCTTATGGTAGGTTAATTATGGCTAAGTATAGGAAGGCTTGAATTGTTGAAAAATATTGGGGTTCTATTTAGTTAATAAAATTATTATTCAAAGAAATGTGTCAAAAAACTTTTTATTATGATATATTCTTTTTTCTAATTTCTCTTTATTTTTATTTCTTTTTTTCGCAGTGAGGGTATCATATATGGCAATTCTTAGCGTATCTGCAATAATTAAATCGATTAATTCATTATTCGTAACATTAAAATTAGTTGGTAAGTTTTTCAAATAATTTTTAACTATGTTTTTAGAACTGCTTAATGCATAAAAAATTGAAGTGGAAATATCAAAGGTTGGATAATTTAAACTCATATTTTCAAAATCTAATATGAATGGATTATTTTCTTTTGTTAAAAAAATATTTTTATTATGAACATCTCCATGACTAATTATTTTTGGGAGTTTCTCATAAGATTTTTCATTTACTTTGTTTAAAATAGCAGAAAGTCCTTTTGTTTTAAATCCTAAAAAATGTTTTTTATTTCTACCATAAAATTCATTTATTTTATTTCTTGAAAACCCACTTGGAATCAATAAATACTCTAGTGATTCTAAATATTTTTTTTGATATGAAATTACAATAGGTATTAAATTTTGGGGAGCTATTTTTTGTAAATCTTCTTCAAATTTTGTAACAAGATAATCCGGACCTTCATAAATTATTTTTGGTGTCTCAATTTCAAGAACATCTTTAAAGTATTTTATCCCAAATTTTTCTTTATTAACTTTTCTTTGTTTTGAAAATTTAAAAAAATATTTATTATCAACATTTTCAACAATATAACTAAAACTTTCTAAATTTTCTAGTTTAGAAATTTTATTTGGCACCTTTCCTAATATTTCAGAGATTCTTTCTTCAAATTGCATTGTAAAAATCTTTATTCTACATCCATGTTGTAACTTGGAGCATCATAACTCGGTATACTGTAACTGGGCATATCCCAACTAATTGATCCTCTTGGAGTTATATATTTTTTATCAGGTGTGTCAACTGATAAGATACATGAAAAAGTTAATTTAGTTTCTTTTTCACCTTCTTTTAAAGATTTTTTAAACTCAGAAAAAAGAAATTCTTTCTTAATCTTATGATTTAAAGTTTTCATAAAACTTGTTTGTTTTTGGCAGTTATATATTTTATTATAATAGACCACCACAAACAAATAAAAAGATATAAATTTTAGTTCACATATGATTCCAAAAATAGGATATAGTATTTTAGATCTGAAAAAATTTTCAAAAGAAAAACTCCCCTTTGAAACTTATGAACTAAGAGCATCTTCAATAAAACCGAATATAAAAATAATAGCTGATTTAAAAGAAAAATTTGATGGAGAAGATTTATCTTTACACAGTGGTTTAAGTAGAATTTTTAGTTGCCGAAAAAAAGGCTATCCAGAATTTTCTGATTCGGAAATGAATATATTAAAATATGAAATAATAATTTCAAAAATAATTGGAATTAAACGAATTAATTTTCATATGACAAATTATGAATTGGAGAAGGAAGATATTCTTAAATTTAAAAAAATTATTGAATTTGCAAAAAACGAAGGGATTGAATTAATTTATGAGAATCATGTTTGTAGTTCAAGAGCAATTTTTTATATTGCAGAAAAATTTCCAGAATTAAAAATGTGTTTAGATTTAGGACATTTAAATATAGCAATTTCTCAAAATGCATTTGGTATGGATTTGGATGAATTTTTAGAAAAAATAAAAGATAAAATTATTCACATTCATGCACATAATAATGATGGTAAAATGGATTTACATCAAGGAATAGATAAAGGGAGATTTGATTGGAAAAATGTGATTAAAAAACTGCCAAATGTAGAAAAGATTATTGTTGAAGTTAGAGATATTGAAGATGCTATTGAAACTAAAAAAATCTTGGAAAATTTTTTAATTTGATTTTTATGATGAATTAAAATTAATGAAAAGAATGGATGTTTATTCTGGGTAGGAATGTTGGGGGAATATTTGGTTTATTTTATTGATTATTGTTTATTGATGAAATAAAATGCTTTGAATTTATGGGTTTTGTCGAGATGGAGTTTATTTAAAAATAGGTGACTACACTTTTTTCTTTTTGTGGTCACCTAAAACTTTCTTTAATTTTTTATATTCTTTTACTAACAAATCAATTGTTGGTTTAAGATTACCTTTCTTTTGGTATTCTTGTAAGCTGGTGTAATATTCTTTTCTATTGTTTAAATCAATGTTGATTGGAGGTAAATTATTTTTTATTAGTATATTATTTAATAAAATTCTACCAACTCTACCATTTCCATCTGCAAATGGATGAATATTTTCAAATTGGTCATGAATAACTGCCCCTAAAACCAATGCAGGATATTTTTTTTTATTTTTGTTATACCAAGCAACTAATTCTTTTAGTAAAAAAATAATCCTGGATTGAGGGGCCCCTTGGTGTATTACTCTGCCAGTTCCATCCATAACAACAACTTCTTCTCCTTTTTTTCTCAATCTTCCTGCGAATGATTTCGAATTTTTGAAAACAATTTTATGAATTTCTTTTATGAATTCAACTGTTATGTGGGTTTTTGAATCTCGAATGAATTTAATTGCCTCTGCTACCCCATAGGTTTCAGCAATATCTTCTTTTGATGAATCTTCTGACCATTTATCTTTTTCTAAAATTTCTTTAACTTCTTTTCTTGTTAATTGGCTTCCTTCAATTGCATTTGTATTATATGAAAAGATTTCTGAAAAATAATTCCAATCTTTTTCAGATAAATGAGTTATTTTTAATTCAATATCTTTTTCTATACTTTCTATCCAATTTATTTCTTTTTCTGAAAGGGGAGTTTTTAGTGGATCTTCTATTAATTTATATTGCTCTATCTCCTCAAGAATGATTTTTCTTGCTTTTTCTATTCTTTCTTTTAAAGTTATATCATCAATATCTTTTCCAAGAAATTTTCTAATCTTATGAACTTTTTTACCTTCCCTATATGAATGAGAGAGGTAATATTTTTCTTTTTTTCCTTCTTTTCTTTTTTCAATATGCATATCATTATATAGGTGACTACATATTTAAATCTTTTGAATTTTTGTCTACAATAATTGTTTGAAAATAACTGAGAATGTTTTTGAACTTGTTAAATTTTATTTTAAAAGAATGGAGGTGATTGTTTGAAAGAAGTTGGATTTAAGCGCAAAGGCAATTGTTTGAAGAATAAATAATCTTCAAAAGAAAGACATTATTCAAAGATTTTATCCAATATTAAATATTAAGAAAATGGGCTATTTGGAATATACTTTTATCTCAAGAATAAATCCTGCTTATGATGAAGAATTAGATGCTTTTATTGAGTATGCGAAAAAAGATCCGAGATTTAATATTATAATTAAGGCTGTTGGATATATTAATTTGTATTATGCTTTTATCGTTAAAGATCATGATGAACTAAAGGAAGTTCGAAGAAAGATTCAGAGCATTTTGGGTACTGCTGTGATGTAAGAATATAAGGTTGAAGTTGATGAGATGATTAGTTAGGTTATTTTTTAATTTTTATGAAAGAAGAAAAGTCTAGAAATTATTTTTTGGACAAAACTCATTTCATTTTTTGTTTTAGATTTATTATCTAAAACAGAAGAATTGGAATTAACTGTTTCATTCCTAATTTCTAAAATTATTGGTTTCAATTGTTTCATTTCTTCAATAATCAAAGTAGTATTTGTTTTATATCCATCATAATCATATTTTTTCACAAATACTTTTAATCTTTCATTTTCATCTAAATAAAAACTTTTATTCTCACTTAAATTTATAATAAAATAATTTGAATAATTCTCCCTAGGAGAAAATTTAATTTGGAATCCTCCCCTTTTCTCTATAAATAAAATATCATAAATTACATCAAAATATTTTGAATAAATTTCAAATTTTTCCACCGATGAAGCTAAAAAATTAATTTCATTAAAATTAGAATAATTGTTTTCAGATATTTTTATTATTTTCATTTTTTTATTGGAAATATAATCTCTTTTTTGACAATGATGATTTATGCAATTATTACTTACACATTCTTCATGTTTTTTGCAGATTTCCATATAATCTAATCCACACATATGATTTGATCCAATATAATTATGCGTATTAGTTAAACTTATTTTATATGTATCATTCTTTAACTCAATTATATCCATATTAGCAATTATGGGGCTAGAATTTGCTCTAATGCAAAAATCAACAGAAGTATTATTATCAGTTGAAACATTTATATAATAAAATGAAGAATTTATAGTATTATTTTTTAAATTAAGACAATTATTATTTCCAATACTCAATTTATTCATCTTATTTCTAGTTCTAGATTCACAAAGACCCCTATCAAATTTTATTTGACAATTCATATCTTCTTTGTCTTCATCACAATCACAATAATACATATTAATTTTTGCTTGATTAGTCTCATTAGAAAATAATGGTTGAGAAAAATATTTATATTTCTTATTTAATTCTTTAAAATTTTGTCGAATTTGATTTGATGTTAACATATTATAATCTGAACTTTTATAATTCCATTCACAATAACTGTTTTTGGGAATAGAATCTTTCCAATCCCATGTATTATCTAAACTCATCACAATATTAGGCGAAAATAATAATAAAATTGATATAATTACTATTTTTTTATTCATATTGAAAGAATTTCTTTTGGATATTTAAGATTATACCTTCATTATGAAAGATCACGAGGAGTTGAAAGAAGTTCGAAGAAAAGTTCAAAGTCTCCTTGGAGATTCAGTGATGCAAGAATATAAGGTCGAAGTTGATGAGATGATTAGTTAGGTTATTGAACTAAGATTTCAGCAGTAATTTTTTCAATTCCATATCTAAAATAGCCATTACTTTTTCTTCATTTTTCCACCAATCTCTACTCCAAACACGAAGAATATTCCAGCCATTATCTTCTAGTATTTTTTGACGATATAAGTCTCTTTCTTTTGCACTTGGAGAAGAATGATATTTAGCTCCATCACATTCTATTCCTGCTAAAAAAGTCTTTTTATCTTTAGGGTGAACTATTGCCAAATCAATTTTATATCCTTTAGACCCAACCTGAGTTTTTACCTTATATCCCAGTTTGACTAATGCATCCCTAACTTCTCCTTCAAAATCGCTATCATATTCTTCAAATTCTGGAACATCAATCTGGTCATCATTGCCTACATAGGTTTCCAACAAATCATATGCTAATTCTTTTTTGTTTTCAGAAATAAGCTTACAGTATTTCAAATAGTTTCTTAATAATTTTGGACCTTCGTATGCTCCAGCATATTTTAAATCAGAAGGCTCAAAGGAGGAATATACGATGATTTTTTCCCTAGCACGACTAATTGCAACATTTAATCTATTTGGTCCATATGGACCATTAAGAGGTCCAAAATGATATCTAAATTTATTGGATTTATCATACCCATAAGCTACGGAGAAAATAATAACATCCCGCTCATCTCCTTGAACATTTTCAATATTCTTAACAAATAACCCATTATACTCTTCTCCATCATGTCTTGAATATTCTTTATCTAACAGAGAACCAAAATGAGGGTCTTGT
>Ga0190305_1000135_pt1 | contig 19548 bp, 21 predicted proteins | sample 48700723_MG_FD_161678 | JGI IMG/M metagenome (GOLD analysis project Ga0190305, IMG submission 161678) | Hydrothermal vent sediment bacterial communities from Southern Trench, Guaymas Basin, Mexico - 4870-07-2-3_MG | ecosystem: Environmental > Aquatic > Marine > Hydrothermal vents > Sediment ... | reverse complement strand
TGAACTCCAGCCTCCTGTAATTGTTTATGCAGATATTCAGACAAAAGGAAGGGGAAGATTTGAAAGAAGGTTTATCTCACCTTATGGAGGACTTTACATGAGTATGGTCCTGGAATGGGATGAACCCCTTCTTAATATGATTGTTCCGGTTGGAATAACAGAGGCTCTAAAGAAGATAAATATAGACGCCAGTGTCTTCTGGCCCAATGATATTTATCTGAACAGAAAAAAACTGGGGGGTATCCTGATAGAAATTGCAGGTAAAATAGCCATTATCGGGATAGGTCTGAATGTGAACTCGCGCATCAAAGATTTTCCTATCGGGCTCAGAAAGAGAATCACCACACTTTTTCACGAAACAGGAAAACAATACGACATTACAGAACTTATGGTATCCATTGCAGAGGAAATACTTGGACTTGCATGGAAAAAGGAATACCTGCATTCATTATACACTGAAAAACTTTCAGGCATTGGGGAAAAGGTAAGGATAGAAGTCCCTGGAGAAGGCACTATTGATGGGATAATAAAAGGAGTAACAGAGAAAGGTTCCCTTCTCCTTGACACAGGTGGTTCAATAAAAGAAGTATGCTCTGGAACAGTAATATCTTCTTAGCAAATTTTATTTTATTATTTTATTACCTTTTGTTTCTCCTGTTTTGTATTGATAATGAGACTTACCACGACAACCTGGAGGAGGAATTTCTTCTCCAGGGACGGAGGATAAAAAGATCAATTTATCAATTCTTCAATTCCTTCCTCCCAACGTTGCTGTAAGAATAGGTACCGAGCGTTCACAAGTTCACAACTTACAATTTGCCTTCCATTTTTTATCTGCTGATTTTTAGTCTGATACAGTTAATTTGTATGTATTTTGCCTTCATCTGTTTTGGGGGATTTTCACCTGTCTTCATATGTGTCAGGGTAATTTCCATTATTAAATTTTCACTTATGATTCTTAAATAACATGGGTATTATTTTTTCGGCGGGAAAATTATTTGGGTTCATTGTGATAAGAATAGTGGATGGATGGTATGGGTTGATGTGGACTAAGTGGATGTTGGTGGTAAGTAGAAAAATTTCTGATGAGATAGGAGTGGTGGATAAGGATAGAGTTGTGAACTTGTGAACGCTCGGCACCCAAGGTTTCTTGATGGTCAGGCTTGTGGAACGCTGGTTATTGTATATAATATAAAAGGAAAACCTGTATATTTTTTTGAGCAGCAAAACCCTGAATCACTTGAAAAGATTTCAGGGTGTGAGGTTCAAAATAATGTATATGGTGTTGAATGCAAAAAGATTTAACAAGGAGCGAATCAAAAAGGAGGTGTGGGAGTTTGTGATGGAAAAATACAGGGAGTTTAAGAATGCTTGACCCTTTCAAACTTCTGGGTGTGGACAAGGATGCATCACCAGAAGAAATAAGAAAGGCATATTATAAACTGGCAAAGAAGTATCACCCAGACCATCTGCCAGAAGGTATTAAGGAGACCTACCTTGAACATTTTCTCAGGTTGACCTGGGCCTACAAGATATTGATTGATAAAAAAAAGAGAGAAGCATACCTCAGGGATGTTGCACTTGGAGAATTTGAACACGATGTAGAAAAACAGCGGCGTGAGGCAAGGGAAAAACTATTCAAGGAAGGACTGATCATCATAAGGAATAATCCTGTGAGGGCAGAAAAGTATTTGAGGATGGCATACATACTTGATAAGACAAACCCATTGTTCATGAGTTACTATGGACTCGTTCTTGTGTTCCTCAACAAGGTGAAGGATGGGATTGAACTCATGGAGAGGGCCCTGCAAAAGGACAGCAATATCATTGAACTCCATTTAAATCTCGCAGAGGGGCTTTTTTCTGCCGGAAGAATAAGAGAGGCAAAAAGATGCCTGAAAAGGGCGTCAAGGATTGACAGAAAGAACTCAAGATTATTAAAACTACAGGAAAAATTGAAAAGGAGGTAATATGGAGATGGAGGGTAATGTGTATATTACAAGATTGAGTGAGTCAACTGCACGGGTGAAGGGATGCATTGCAGGGGGTATTGTGGGTATTGATGGAATTGCAATAGCTGAATTCAAGGGAGAGGATGAATTTGACACAACCATAGCCTCTGCCGAACTTGCTTCTATCATCGCAGATTCCAGGAGAATAATTGAAGACCTTAAAGGTGGAACATTTCAGGAATCCATAACAAGGTCTGAGGACTTAACCCTCGTATCCCGCCAGGTAAACGAGGAATTCTTTGTCTATCTTGTGCTAAAGGGTAATTTTCAGAACCTTGGTATGGCAAGGTATGAGGTGAAGAAACTGGCAGAGGAGTTTGCTGAAACACTCTCCTGAGATTAAATCGCCTGCCTTCTTAGTTTTCTGTTTTCTAATTCTGGGAAGTGCCCTGGGGATAAACTTCCCCTTTAAGATATTTATAATCACTCTGATTCCTGTTTTTATTCTCTCCCTCTGTTTTATCATCCTGAAAAAATGGGACCCATTCATTATCTTAATCCTTGTGTTATCATCCTTTTTCTATACAGAAAGAAGCGCAGAATTATCCCGCAAAAATCCCGTTCACCTTTTTGGTCTAACAATAGAGAACAGGATAATAAGTTTTTCAGGGAACACATATTCAGTTAAAGGCGAAAAACTGGTGGATGGACTAATAGTGGATATTGTGGGTGATGTGTATTCATACAGGAACTTCAACTACTTAAAAATTAGGAAATTGCGTGTATTCTCAACCCTCTTCTCACCCATTTTCACCTGGAGAAAAGGGATAATAAATTCAATCAAAACCTCGCTCCCCTGCGTGATTGGTGATATTGGAATAGCACTATTACTGGGCGAAAAAAGTGCAATGCCAGATTTTATAAAAGAAAGGTTTCGTTCCTGTGGAGCAGCCCATCTACTTGCAGTGAGTGGACTTCATACTGGCATAATCTTCCTCATTCTTACTGTGCTCCTCTCAATTCTGCCCATAAAGAAAAACTTCATCCCGATCATTGCATCAGCACTACTGATACCATATCTATTTTTAACAGGTTTCAGGGTATCGGTTGTCAGGGCATTCATCATGTTGTTTATCTACTCACTCGGGGATCTGCTCCAGAGAAAGGCAAATCCACTGAATGTTGTTGGTGTTGCTGGATCAATCCTGCTTCTTATCAATCCATTAACAATAAAGAGCATCTCGTTCCAGCTATCATTCCTCGCTGTAACAGGTATAATCATCTTATTAGATACATTCAAGAACCTTATTCCACACAAAGGGAATATTCTCCATAAATATATCCTCTATCCAGCATTCATCACAACATCAGCCCAGGTTTTTACATTCCCTGTTGTATTCTATAATTTTGGATACATCCCCCTTTACTCTGTATTTGCCAATATAATACTTGTTCCCCTTACGAGTTTGTTCATCTCCGGGATGATATTGATGGTCTCACTCCCCTTTTTAAGACTACTCACCTCATCAGGCGTCTGGTTTATTGGGATGAGTTTTAACAAAATAATGATGGCCTTCCAGCACATGCCATACTCTGTGATAACTGGAAGGCCATCTATCTATGTTTTTCTTATTTATCCTCTACTTCTTTTACTCCTGTTCTTACCCAGGTTCAGGAACTCTCCCTGAATCTCTCCTCAAGTTTTTTCAACACCTGTGGCATTGTGGTATATTCCATCTCGCCAAGTGGAAGCCTGTGTGGTTCAAAGGAACCCAGCCTTCTGAAGTAATCCGCAATCTCATTCGCCAACTGCCTTGCGCGGTCAAAGCCCGGGTCATCAAACATATCCCTCGGGCCAATAAGTTTTTCCTCTGTCACCTGATAACCTGCTGCCGCAACCCTTGGTGGTCCATCAAACCTCGATGGTGTTGCATCCTTGAATGAGACTGGCATAAGGGGGCCATAATGGGAACCTCTCATCCAGCCAGCAACAATATGGGGGAATGTGAATGGTTCAAGAACCTCTCCAACAGCGGGAAATCCACTCTGAGCCCTGACAATCATCACAGGGTCATCCTTTCCTACATACTTTCCGGCAATAAAGTTCAACTTCTGGGTTGATGTTACCGCTGCAATATCCCTGTCCTTTTTTCTCCTTATGGACTTTATAACATAATGCTCCATTGCACCTATAAACACGAGCATATCATAAATCTCTTCAGGGCATGAAAACTCAACGGTCTTATTCTCATAAATGTCAAGCACCTCAAAGATGAAGCCTTCATGCATGCTCGGGTCTATCACAAGACCAGCAGTGTTGAATGGGTCAGCAAACATCTTATAGAGTGGATAATTCCATGCACCAGGCGATGTCTTGTCTGCCATGAATACAATCACAGGGTCGCTCTTCCTTGGTTCAAACTCCATCTCAGCGACACCTGGCCCCATTCCCTTCACATTACCGCTGAATGCATCGGAAAGGAGGTCCTGACCTGCTCCATACAGTTTTAACTCCTTTGCCTTTTCTGTTCCCCTGGAGAATGCATCCCATGCAAGTTGATGTATCTCACTGTTATCAGTCCCCTTTGTGTGAAGCATCACCAGGTACATATCATCCCCGCATGTCCTCAGGTCATAATCATTCAAAAGACCTGATTCAAGGGCATCCTTCAAAACCCTGCCTGTTACCTCCAGTACATCAGGGTGGCATGCAGTATGCCCGACAAAACCACCAATGTCTGCTTTGATAACGGATAAGGTAATTGCCATAATTCCTCCTTTTTTATCTCCCTATCAAAAGCCTGTCACCAAGAACTCCAGGAAGACCTGAAGCCACAATCTTCCTTCTCGTTTTTTCTGCATCATAAGGCACACGGATTATTCTAACCTCATTTGAACCTGTGTCAAGTATACATGCGGTTGCATCAGGATTTCCATCCCTTGGCTGTCCAACACTACCACAGTTTATAATGAACTGGGAACCTTCATCCATCTCCACAATTGACCTGAAGAGTGTTTTTACCCTGCCTCCTGACTTAATAAATATTCCAGGAACATGGGAATGACCTACAAAACCCGCCGTGGTCCTCAGGTAAAGGAATTCCTTTTCAGCATCACCAGGCCCAAGGATATAAAACCATTTCTCAGGCACACAGAAGGAGGCGTGAACAAATGTATATTCTCCTTCTCTGTGCTCAAGCGGGAGAGAGGCAAGGTAATTCCAGGAATCTTCAGAGAGGTGGTCTGATGTCCAGAGGATCGCATTATATGCAACAGGGTTAAAACCATCAATGGATGTCTTACCTATTGCACCCCAGTCGTGGTTCCCTGCAACAACAATATCTGCCTTTTCCCTTATTATCTCAACACAGGGCTCAGGATCCGGCCCATATCCGACTATGTCACCCAGGCATACAAGTCTTTCCACATCATCAAGTTCCATGAGTACCGCCTTTAATGCCTCAAGGTTTCCATGAATATCAGATATAATCCCAATCTTCATACAAGGCCCTTCTTTCTTGCAATCCTGTCAAGAATCCCATTTACAAACCTGCCTGCGTCTATGGACACAAACCTCTTTGCCAGTTCCACTGCCTCATTTATTATCACTTCAACAGGATTTTCCGGAAAAAACTCCATTTCAGCCACACCCATCCTCAGTATGGACAATTCAACCAGTGGTATTCTATTCAGTTCCCAGTTTTCAAGAACATCTTCAATCAGTTTATCGGCTTCTTCCCTGTATTTCAGGGTTGTGAGAAGAAGGCGCTTTGCAAAGACAAGGGATTCTTCCTCAATCCCATCCTCAGAAGACAATTCATTGAATCTGTCTTCAGGACTACCTCCATCAAACTCAAGGGAGTAAAGGATTTTAAGAACGGTCTCCCTTGCCTTTCTTCTCAATCATTCCCCCCCTTAGCAAGGTCATCAAGCAGGTTCATCACCTCAAGCACACTCATTGCAGCATCCCATCCCTTGTTCCCCTGTTTCATGCCTGCCCTTGCAATTGCCTGCTCTTCAGTATCCGCCGTTATAACACCAAATCCTATTGGTATATTCAGGTCAAGGGAAAGTCTTGCAATACCCTTTGAAACCTCTGTTGCAACATAGTCAAAGTGGGGGGTATCACCCCTTATCACAGCTGAAAGTGCAACTATTCCATCATATCTTCCATTTTCAGCGACCTTTTTCACAACAAATGGAATCTCAAATGAACCAGGAACCCTGACAATATCAATCCTTTTCTCATCCACCCCATGCCTTATAAGGCAATCAAGTGCACCATCAAGTAGTCTCTCAGTTACAAGGCTGTTGAATCTTGATACAATCACTGCAACCCTTTTACCATTACCAGCTAAACTTCCTTTATACTCCATATGCACCTCCTAAATCTTTTTCAGGATATGCCCGAGTTTATCCCTTTTTGTCTTCAGGTATCCCCTGTTTATCTCATTTGGAGGAATCTCTATGGGCACCCTCTCAACAATCTTCAGACCATAACCTTCCAGCCCAACTATCTTTCTTGGATTGTTGGTCATGAGCCTTATTGTGGTAAGTCCAAGGTCCTTCAGTATCTGTGCACCAATCCCATAATCCCTCAGGTCCGGCTTGAATCCGAGTTTTATGTTCGCCTCAACGGTATCATACCCCTCTTCCTGAAGTTTGTATGCCTTCAACTTGTTGAGAAGACCAATTCCTCTACCTTCCTGCATCATATACAGGAGAACACCAAGCCCTTCCTTTTCAATCATCCTCAATGCATTTGACAGCTGGCTCCCACAATCACATCTCTTTGAGCGGAAAATGTCACCGGTTACACACTGTGAATGAACCCGGACGAGAACATTCTCTTTCCCCCTAACATCACCTTTAACGAGCGCAAGGTGTATGTGGTTATCAACCTCATTTGAGTATGCATGGAGCATGAAGTTACCAAACTCAGTGGGCAGGTTCACAACAACTTCCTCTTTAACAAGTTTCTCCCTCTTCTGTCTGTATTCTATAAGGTCCTTCACCGTGATAATTTTCAGATTGAATTTTCTGGCAATCTCAAAAAGTCTGGGAAGCCTCGCCATTGTCCCATCCTCATCCATAATCTCGCATAGAATACCAGCAGGATAGAGCCCTGCAAGCCTTGCAAGATCACAGGATGCCTCTGTATGTCCTGCCCTTCTCAAAACACCACCTTTCTTTGCTCTCAATGGAAAGATGTGTCCAGGCCTCGCAAGGTCTTCTGGTCTGGTTTCAGGGTCAATCAAAACCTTTATGGTCTTTGCCCTGTCAAAGGCACTTATCCCTGTTGTAACCCCCTCCTTTGCATCAACACTCACTGTGAATGCTGTGCCATGCCTTGCAGTTATGTTATCCGTCATCAAAGGCAGGTTTAGTTTTTCAAGCCTCTCCGGAAGGAGCGAAACGCATATAAGTCCCCTACCTTCCCTTGCCATAAAATTTATTGCCTCTGGTGTAACCTTCTCAGCAGCCATCACAAAGTCCCCCTCATTCTCCCTGTCCTCATCATCAACAACAATGACAATCCTACCATTCCTTATATCCTCAATTGCCTCCTCAATGGTGTTAAACCTTTCCACTGCTCACCTCCAATATCCTTTTTATGTATCTTGCCACCACATCCACCTCTATATTCACCCTATCCCCTGTTCTTTTGTATTTGAGCGATGTATTCTCAACTGTATATGGTATGAGTGCAATGGATAGGGTATTCCGATGTACCTCTGCTATTGTGAGGCTGATTCCATCAATGGCAATGGAGCCCTTTTCTGCAATATATGGTTTGAGCTCATCAGGATAGTCTATTGTGAAGATAACCCCCTTTTCCCCTTTTGATAATCCCCTGATCTTTCCAGTTCCATCAACATGTCCCAGTACAATATGCCCGTCAAACCTTCCATCAACAGGTATGGCCCTTTCAAGGTTCACCTTCCTTCCTTTTCTTGCTTCAGCAAGTGTTGTCCTATTTATGGTTTCATACACTGCATCAAAGGCACCTATACCCTGTGAAAACTTTTTCACTGTGAGACACACACCATCCACACTTATACTGTCACCCTCTTTTACTTTGAATGGAAGCCTGATTGTAAGTTCAAGCCCTGAGCCTGTTTTTCTCACCCTTATAATCTCCCCAATGCCCTCAATTATTCCCGTGAACATTTCTCCCCTCAATAAGTATATCCTCACCTATCCTTCTGCTCCTCTCAACCTGCACAACCATTGAGACATTTTCTATCATCTTTATACCATTCCCCTGCAGGATTGGTGCATAGAAAATCTTAATCTCCTGGAAAAGTCCCTCCTTTATGAATGTTGAAAACACCTTTTTCCCACCTTCAACCAGCAATGAATTCACACCCCTTGAATAAAGGTTATTAAGAATATCCACAATCTTTAACATGCCCCTTTCTGTTCCAACAGTCACAACCTCTCCAAATGGCAGTTTACCACTCCTCCTTGAATAAACAATCACATCGCCCTTTGTAGAAAACAATTTTGAACTATGTGGAATTTTCAGGTCAGTGTCAAGCACAATCTTCAAGGGTTGTTTTACTGGTTTTACAAGCCTCACATTCAACTCTGGATTATCCTTTAGCACTGTTCCAATCCCAACAAGGATTCCATCCACCTTATTCCTCCACCTGTGCACCAATCTCCTTGATTCCTCACATGTGATGTATCTCCGGGAGAATCCTCCAATAAAGCCATCAAGGGTTGATGCGATCTTCAATATTACATATGGAATTTTATTCTTCACTGCAAATGCATAGAATCTATTTATCTCCCTTGCCTTTTCTTCAAGAATCCCTGTATGAACTTTTACACCATGATTCAATAGGTATTTAACCCCCTTCCCGTTTACCTTTGGATTAGGGTCAATCATCCCTATATAAACCTCTTTAATCCCTGCCTTCACAATCTCAGGTGCACAAGGAGGTGTCCTGCCATAGTGAATACAAGGTTCAAGGTTTACAAAGAGCACCCCTCCCCTTGCCTTTTTCCCTGCATTTTTCAGCGCCTCTATCTCTGCATGGGGTTTTCCTGCTGCCTTATGATAACCCTCACCAACAATCTTCCCACCTTTATAAATAACAGCACCAACAAGTGGATTGGGAGAGGTTTTCCCCTCTGCTCTGAGTGCAAGTTTTATAGCCCTTTTCATCAATCCTTCAATATCCATAAATAAGAAAAGACGCCTTCGGGGCGTCCAGGTTAATACATTCAGGTCGTTCCTTCTCCCATCCGGACTTTCACCGTCGGCACCGGAATTCCACCGGTTCAGTCCTTTAAGGACTCGCGGGCTTTAACCGCCGGTCGGGGATTTCACCCTGCCCCGAAGGAACAATATAATATACAATAAATATGGGATTGGTCAAGGATAAATCCAAGGTTGACAAAAACATTTATTATGATAGAGTTCATAAAAAAATCAGGGAGGTGGTAATGAAGGCATTTCTGAGTGGTAACCAGGCAGTTGCAAGGGGAGCATATGAGGGTGGCTGCCATGTTGCAACTGCATACCCTGGAACACCAAGCACTGAAATACTGGAGAACATTGCACAATATAAGGAGATTCATTCTGAATGGTGTACCAATGAAAAGGTTGCACTTGAGGTAGCAAGTGGTGCAAGTTTTGGTGGTGCAAGGGCACTAACTGCAATGAAGCATGTAGGGCTGAATGTTGCGGCAGACCCACTGTTTTCGCTCTCCTACATTGGTGCAACAGGAGGTCTTGTGATTGTGAGTGCTGATGACCCTGGGATGCATTCTTCCCAGAATGAGCAGGACAACAGGAATTACGCAAAGTTTGCAAAGATACCTCTTCTGGAACCATCTGACTCACAGGAGGCAAAGGACCTTACCATTCTTGCATTCAAGATCAGTGAAGAGTTTGATACTCCTGTCCTATTGAGACTGACAACAAGGATAAGCCATTCAAGTTGTATTGTGGAACTGGGAGAGAGGGAAGAGGTCCCTGTTAAGCCATACGAGAAGAATATTAAGAAGAGGCTAATTCTTCCTGCCCATTCAAGGAAAAGACATCCAGTGGTGGAGGAGAGACTTCTGAAACTTAAGGAATACTCAAACACCTTTCCCTACAACAGGATAGAAGAAGGGGATAGGAGCATAGGCATTATTTCCGACTCTGTATCATACCAGTATGCAAAGGAGGTCTTCCCCGATGCCACAATACTGAAGCTCACAATGACATGGCCTATGCCCGATGAATTGATCAGGAAGTTTGCATCAATGGTTGATAAAATCTATGTTATTGAAGAGAATGACCCATTCATTGAGGAGTATGTGAAACTCATGGGGATTGATGTGGTTGGTAAAGAGAAAATACCACTCTGTGGAGAATTGAATCCATACATCGTTGGTGTTTCGCTGGGCAAATATGAAGAGAAGAAAACAATGGATAAACCAGAACTGCCACCAAGACCCCCGGGACTCTGTCCTGGCTGTCCGCACACAGGCGTATTCAATGTGATTAGAAAACTCAAACTCATAGCAACAGGTGATATTGGTTGCTACACCCTTGGTGCACTTCCTCCTTTGAATGCTCTGGATACATGTGTTGAGATGGGTGCGAGTATTGGGAATGCATATGGAATGCAACTGGCTATGAAGGATGATAAGAAGAGAAAAAAGGTTGTTGGTGTTATTGGTGATTCAACATTCTTCCACTCAGGTATTACCGGCCTCATCAACATATTCTACAATAGGGGTATAACAACCATTATCATACTTGACAACAGAACCACTGCCATGACAGGGCATCAGGGACACCCTGGAACAGGTAAAACACTCATGGGTGAACCCGGGAATGAGATTAAGATTGAATCCCTTGTGAAAGGAATGGGGATCGAACATGTATATACAGTGAACCCATACAATCTGGAGGAGATTACAGAGGTTCTGAAAAGGGAAATACAGAGGGAGGAACCATCGGTTATTGTTGCAAAAGCACCATGTGCACTGCTTCCAGAGGTGAGGAAGGCACCAAAGAAGCCATTTACAGTGATTGCGGACAAGTGCACTGGTTGCAAGGTTTGTCTCAAGGTGGGTTGTCCAGCCATTTCCTTTGACAAAGAGAAGAATATTGCGATCATTGATAAATTCTACTGCACAGGTTGCACACTCTGCACCCAGATTTGTCCATTTGATGCCATTGTCAGAGAGGAGGAATAATGGAAACCAAAACCGTTCTTTTATCAGGTGTTGGTGGACAGGGTATAATCCTTGCAAGTGATGTGTTAAGTATGGTTGCAATGGAGGAGGGGTTTGATGTGAAGAAGAGTGAGGTTCACGGCATGTCCCAGAGGGGAGGGCAGGTGGTATCAACCGTGAGGTTTGGAGAAAAAGTCTATTCACCAATAATTGGGCCTGGAATGGCAGACTTTCTTTTTTCCCTTGAAAAACTTGAGGCATTGAGGAATGTGGATTACCTGAAACCCGATGGGATTGCTGTTGTGAGTGATTACAGGTTTGACCCCCTTCCTGTTGCTGCTGGCCTTGCAGATTATCCTGAAAATGTTGTTGAGAAAATTAAGGGAATGGTAAAGAACGTCCACATTGTCCATGCACTTGACCTGGCACTTGAGGCAGGAACAATCAGGGTGATGAATGTTGTTATGCTTGGGGCACTTTCAAAATTCCTCCCATTCAAAAAAGATACCTGGTTCAGGGTGATTGAAAAAAGGGTGCCACCAAAGTTTGTTGATATGAACAAAAAGGCATTTGAAAGTGGTCTGAATGCAGTATGATTGTTATGGCCTTCTTTAAGAAAAGAAGGAAGGCAAGGGTATTTTTGAAAAATCTTGAAAAGAAGGGATTTACAGATAAAGGGTTTGTTGTAAAGGTTGATATGATAAGGTTCGCTGGAAATCTTGAAGAGAAACAGGGATACACTGCCATCTTTGAGACAGGAATGGATATGGAGGCGGTAAAAAAACTTGCCGCCTCCTTATTTCCAGAAAATAGTATTGAATTCATCTCATGGGATTGACCCTTATTTTCTCCTTTATTATCTCCTCAATACTAACACCCCTCATGATTCTTCTGGGAAAACGGTTTCACATGCTTGACAAACCAGGTGGAATTAAGGAACACAAGGAACCCGTCCCTTTCTTAGGTGGCATCGGTATTTTCATTGCACTGCTCTTGAACAGAAATCTGTATACATCGCCATTTATCCTTATCTCACTGATTATTATTTTCCTACTGGGATTTATTGATGACCTGAAGCACCTCAGCCCATATCCAAAACTTGCTGTCCAGCTCCTCGTGGCAGGCATCCTTGTCCATTCAGGTATAAGGACAAGGCTTGTTTTCATTCCCGAATGGACAAACATTGTTCTGTCAATTCTCTGGATAGTGGGTATCACCAATGCCTTCAACATCATTGATGTGATGGATGGAATATCAGGTGGTGTTGCACTGACATGTTCCACAACATTCATGCTCCTGGCACTTAAGACGGGAAACATGGAATCAGCTCTTCTTTCAGGAACACTTATGGCTGGAATCCTTGGATTTTTACCCTACAATCTACCACCTGCAAGGATTTTTCTTGGTGATACGGGAAGCCTTGTTATTGGTCTGGTTCTCTCAATCGTCTCCCTTGAAATATCCTACTCAATGGTAAATCCAGTTGCTGTTCTTGTCCCCATCTTCGTTCTTTTCTTCCCTATATTTGATACATTCTATGTGGTATTTATAAGGCTTGCCCGGAGGAAGAACCCACTTAGAGGTTCACCTGACCACTTTGTTCTGAAGTTGAAAAAGCAGGGGCTGGGTGTTCCTGAAATAGATGCAATCATCCTGCTAATCACTATTTCTCTTTGTGAAGCCTCTTACATCGTTACCGGAGTTGGGCTGAAGGAAGCAATCGTTGTTCTTTTGGTTATTACAACAATCTTCATCCTTTTCGGGGTAATCCTGCACAAAAGATGAATGTAATCATAGGTGCTGGTATATCAGGGCTTACAATCGGGTATCTCCTGCATAAAAAAGATGAAGATTATATTGTCTTTGAAAGGGAAAAACCGGGTGGATGGTGCAGGACATATGAGATAAACAAATTCAGGTTTGATGCTGGCGGACACTTCTTCCATACCATGGATGAATCTGTTGAATCACTCATAGGTGATATTGGGGTGAATATGAACAGGGTTGAGAGGAGGGCTTATGTTTACTGGAATAAAGGGCTTATAAATTATCCAATACAATCAAACATTGCCCGGTTGAATTTTAATGAGAGATTATTTGCATCCTTCTCCTATATTTTCAGGAGCAGAAAGACACCTGAAAACCTGAAGGAATTTTTTATAACAAAGACAGGCAAATTCCTCTATGATAGATTCCTTTATGGGTATAACAAAAAGATGTGGGGCAAAAATCCTGAAGAACTTCCACCATACTTTCTTGGTAGATATTTCCCTGAAACAAGGCTTTTTACAACCAGAAAACAGACAGGCTACAACCCTGTGTTCTTCTATCCTTCACATGGAATTGGTGAGGTGATAAAGGGATTTTTAAAGAAGGGGATCAGGATAAAGAAGGGAAAACTTGAAGAGGTTGGAGATGGAAGGGTCAAGATTGATGGGAAATGGATCCGCTACAGGAATCTATTTCTAACAATACCACTCCCTGAGATTATAAAAATCACACCCTTTCTTAAAGAATTCGGGGAATACACATTTGATTATGTTGGTATGAAGATTTTACTCCTTGCTGTGAAGGGTAAACTCATAAATAATGCACACTGGATATACTTTGCCCAGAACAATCTACCATTCACCAGGGTGGGGTCCTTCACAAACATAAGCAAAGAAATGAGCCCCGAAGGTTATTCAAGCATCTGGATTGAAGTACCCGTGAGAAACAAAATCCCCAATGATAGGTCAATAATTGATGCAATCAAAAGCACAAGGTTGCTTAATGGTAAAGTTCTCTTCACAAAATCCCTTTACTTCCCATATGCATATCCCATCAGGGATGATGTAACCGATACGGTTGTTAAAGAGATTGAGGGAATACTTGAAAGAAGAGGGATTTACCTCTCGGGAAGATTCGCAAGGTGGGAGTACAACACCATGAGTGATTCAATAAAGAGGGGGATGGAACTGGTATGAAAACAGTGCAGATGATGGCAAAACTTGAGAGGGGTGGTGCACAGAAGATTCTCATAAACCTTGCTGAAAACTTTGATGGTTTAATTATCTCAGGAATGGGTGGAGAACTTTTTAATGTTGTCAGAGAAAAATTTGGGAATAGACATATCATGATTAAAGAACTGAAAAGGGAAATTTCACCAATTAATGATATCCTTGCAATTTTCAAGGTTAGAGTGGTATTGAAAAGCATTTCAAAAAATCATAATGGACTGGTCCTCCATACCCACGGCTCAAAGGCAGGTGTGATTGGTGCACTTGCCTCAGCAGGGTTGAAATCTGTAAGGGTTGTGCATACAGCACACGGTTTTGCCATCCATCCGTACAATCCAATTATTGTAAATCTGGTCTATTTATGGCTGGAAAGGCTGGCCTCTATGTTCAGAGACCTGCTCATATTCCCCTGTGAAACCACAAGGATGAAGGCATTGATGTGGAAAATTGGTAAAGAAAAGCAATACAGGGTTGTTCTGAACGGGGTTGAGATTAAGAAGAAACCCCGTTCAAAAAGTGGAAAAATTATTATAGGAACCGTTGCAAACTTCAAACCACAGAAAAACCCTCTTCTCTGGGCAGAGGTTGTTGAAGAAGTCTTAAAAAGAAGGGATGTAAAGTTTGTTTACTGTGGTGGTGGACCACTCTTTGAGCGTGTTAAAAAGAGATTCAGGGGTGAAAAAAGGGTTATTTTAACGGGATGGGTTGACAATCCTTATACATATATGAAGGATTTTTCTATTTTTTTCCTTCCATCAAGGTGGGAAGGACTCCCTCTTGCCCTGCTTGAGGCAATGTCGCTGGGCATCCCTCCTGTTGTGAGTAATATTGACGGAAACGCGGAGGTTGTTCAGGATGGAGAAACAGGTTTTCTTTGTCCTTTAGATAATATAAAATGCTATGTTCAAAAAATTCTTCACCTGATTGACCATCCGGAAGTGGGTGCTAAAATGGGAAAGAATGCCCAAAAAATGGTAAAAAAAACATACACAATGGAGAACATGCTGAATGGATACAGGGATATTTACAAAGAAGTGGCCATATAGAGTTTTACTCCTCTTTTTATTCTTCTCTATCTATTCCTTTGCATTATCACCTGGTATAACAACAGGGGATGCAGGCGAACTCACATCAGCAGCAATGGTGATGGGAATACCCCACCCACCCGGGTACCCCTTGTGGACTCTGCTTGCAAGGATCTTCACATTGTTATTCCCTGAAAACCCTGGTTTTGGAACAAATCTATTCTCAATGATGGCGGGAATCGCCTCTGTTCTGCTTGTCTTTGAGACAGTTTCACTTAGTGCACCTTACTGGCTTTCATTCCTTGCTGCAACAAATATAGGGTTATTCCCGCAGGTTCTTAACTATTCTACAATCACAGAGGTCTATTCCCTAACCATTTTCTTCTTCCTCCTTCTTCTCTTTCTCTATAAAAAGGGTTATTCCTCCTTTCAAAACTATACCCTGGGTCTGTCCCTGGGTGTTCACCCGGTTTTACTCATACCTTTTCTGGTATTTATCCCTGTTCTAATCAAGCAGAAAAAATTTTATTTTATCCTATTCCTTTCCGGAGCATCCATTCTCCTCCTCCCTCTGATTTCAGGATTCCACCAACCCGTTGTAAACTGGATGGGAAGACCAACACTGATTAACTGGATAAAACTCCTGACAAGATACATATATTATTCAGTGTCTTCTTCTTTTGATTTCACCCTGTCCACGCTATTGGAAGAGATACATATCTACTTTATTATCACTGTGAAATACGGATGGTTTCTGCTTCCACTTTTAATCCTGTGCATATTCAGGGTAAAAAAAGAACCTCTTCTTTTTACCCTTCTTATTGCAATGTCCCTCCCACTCGCCCTGCTTCTTCACTATCCACCTGTGTATGATTCTGTGTATGTGAATGCTCCATTCTTTGTGTTTCAGTTTATGCTAATTATAATTATCTCAGGGGCACAACTATTACAAGGTAGAATGAAATACCTTCAGTTGGTCTTACTTATTTTTTCCTTATTTTCTTCTATCGCTGTTTCTGAAAGGAACAATTTCTTCAGACCGGACTGGACTGGTACTGTGTTTATAAAAGAGGCGTCCCAATTTATAAGGGACGGTGATGTGGTGAAAACTTCAGGTGATACATTCACATTCCTTCTTCTCTACGAATCATTGAGAACAAAAAGGTTCTCAGTGAAGGTTGACTACGGTGGATTATCCATAAATATGGATAAAAATGCGAGCTTAACCGTAAAACATAAAGATGATTTTGTGCACCCTTATGGTCCATTCTATGCGAGACAACCGGAAAAGGTCTCCTGGCCTGAAATCAAAATTCCAATAAGAAGAAGCATGTACACGGATACGGATGCAATTTATCTCCTGATTACAAGGTGGATAAGGTTCAATAAAAATCTCACCCCTGAAAAGGTATCCAGGGCGCTCAAATTAATCTCTCCACCATTTCTGAGTAAACATGTATCAGGTGTATGCAGTATTTATCTTGGGTACGTATTAATGGAAGAAGGATATGGGTTTTTGCACAGAATTTTTAATAGATACAGAAACAATGATGAAATAATACACTACTATTATGTCTTTTGCATGAATACGGAAAGAAAAAATGAAGGATTATCAGCGCTTTCAAATGGGATAATCAGAACAGGGTTCTCATCTCCTGACCTGCTCAATGATGCAGGTATCTTCCATGCAGAGATGGGCAATTCAGGGGCTGCAATGCACTTTTTCACAAGGTCAAATACGATTGAATCACTTAAAAATATTTTAATACTTTTGCAATCGGCAAATCTGTAATAATAATTAAAAATATAATTTATTGAGTTTCAATAAATTTTTTTTGGAATACTTCTTGTATAGATAAAGAATAAAATGGAGGTGTAATGGAAGATACCAAGGGTTTTACATTGATTGAACTTATGATTGTTATCATTATCATTGGGGTTCTAACTGCCATTGGAGTTGCCAATTACCTAAAATTAACTGAAAGGGCAAGGGTGGCATCAGTGATGGCAAACATGCATACTGTTCAGATAGAGGTTGAACTCTTTGGAACGGACAGTACAATATATCCTTCTGGTGCTACCGAGATACTTTCCCTTTTGCCTCCAAATATGGACAACCCATACAACAAATCATTACCTGCACTCCAGGACAGGGTAGATGATGATATACCAGGTGTTGTTGAATACTATGTAAATACATCAAGAAATCTTTACCAGATAACAGGATTTAATAAGGACACAGAGGCAATAGACTTAACCCTGACCCCATCAAGGGCATTATTCTGATGCAAAATGCAATATTTTTGCAAATTGCAAAAACATATTTAAAAAAAACACTGGGATTAAGGATGTTATATCTGGAACAGATCTTGTATATAAAAGAAAGGAAATTAAACCTAAAAAGGAGGTGTTTTATGAAGAAGAGGGGTTTTACACTGATTGAGTTGATGGTCGTGGTGGTCATCATTGGTATCCTTGCGGCAATCGCAATCCCTAACTTCGTGAAGGTGATTGACAGGGCAAAGGTTGCCTCTGTGAAGTCCAACATGCACAGTGTCCAGGTTACAATTGAGGGAATGGCGGTGGACCTGGCAGGTTCATATCCAAACGATGAAGATAGCATTGAAGCGGAACTTCCAGGGAACCTGAAGAATCCATACGATCCAACTGATTCAATCCCAGACATATTTGAGCTCGCTACGGGAACCTCGGAGTCATATTCTACCGATGCAGGACATATAAGGTATACTGTTACCGCAGCTCAGGATGAATACTGGATTACAGGAACAGGCAAAGACGGTGCTCATCTTGATTTGATTCTCACACCTGGCCAGCAGTAGTAAAAAAATCTTGAGTTTTATTAAGGAGGGGTTTTAACCCCTCCTTTTTATTTTACTCCCATTTATCCTGGTGATTTGTCAGAAAGGCAGGTAGCAAACGCTGTTATTCTTGATTTTTGAAATCCTTAAAATTTATTATATCCATTAACTTTTCCATCTCCTCCTTTGTTCGCTTTTCTGTTAATGATATAAGGAGATGGTTTTTGAGATTTTCATCAAACCTTCCGAGATGAACACCTGCAAGTATGCCCTGGTCAACTCCCTTTCTTATAATCTTCTCAGCATCCTCCACCTTAACAACAAACTCCCTGAAAAAGTCACCTGAAAAAGCCCTCTTTATGCCCTTATCTTCAAGTTTTTTAGAAAGAAAATGTGCCTTCTGGGTGGTCTGATAGGCTACCTCCCTTATACCCTGTTTGCCCATTGTTGCAAGGTAAACAGCAGCAGCGAGCGCACACAACTGCTGATTTGTACATATGTTTGAAGTTGCCCTCTCCCTTCTTATGTGTTGCTCCCTTGTCTGGAGGGTCATGACAAATCCCCTGTTCCCATCTGCATCAACGGTCTTCCCTATAATCCTTCCAGGCATCTGTCTGATGTACTCCTTTTTTGAAGTGAATATTCCAAGGTATGGGCCACCATAGTTTAATGGCAACCCAAGGGGCTGTCCCTCTGCCACCGCAATATCAGCATTGTATTCTCCAGGTGGCTTCAATATCCCCAGTGAAATTGGGTCAAAAACAACAATATACAATCCTTTAACTGAATGTATCTTCTCCTCAGCAGTAAAAACATCCTCAAGTACACCAAGATAATTGGGATGCTGAATAACAAAACAAGCAGTTTCCCCGTCAGGATTTATGGCATCAAGTCCTGTCATACCTGTATGATTATCTACAGGGACATACTCAATCTCAGCAGATTCACTCAGGTATGTTTCTAAAACTTTTCTATATAAAGGATTCACCCCTTTTGATACAATAACCCTTTTTCTCCTTGTAACGGCAATCGCCATAAAGATTGCCTCTGCGAGGGAGGTTGCACCATCGTACATAGAGGCATTGGAAACATCCATACCTGTTAACTCACAAATCATTGATTGGTATTCATAAATTGCCTGAAGAGTTCCCTGGCTCACCTCTGGCTGGTAGGGTGTATATGCAGTAAAAAACTCAGGCCTGGATATAATGTGATTGATAACAGAAGGGATATAATGGTCATACACACCAAGCCCCACAAATGGAACAAGGGGTTTATTCTTGCTGGCAAGTTCTTTAAAATAACTTCTCAGTTCTATCTCTGACAATCCACCGGGAAAATCAGGGAGTTTATCAGGTCTGCTCTTTTCAGGTATAACCGAGAAGAGTTCCTCAATACCCTTCCCGATTATTTTAAGCATTTCCTCTCTTTCTCTGTCAGTTATGGGTATATAGGGCATCTATGCACCCTCTAATAACTTTTTGTATTCAGATGCATCCATCAGGGATTCTACTTCACCTGTGTCTGCAATCTCAATCTTAACCATCCATCCTTCACCATAAGGGTCATG
>Ga0190305_1000131_pt1 | contig 20021 bp, 20 predicted proteins | sample 48700723_MG_FD_161678 | JGI IMG/M metagenome (GOLD analysis project Ga0190305, IMG submission 161678) | Hydrothermal vent sediment bacterial communities from Southern Trench, Guaymas Basin, Mexico - 4870-07-2-3_MG | ecosystem: Environmental > Aquatic > Marine > Hydrothermal vents > Sediment ... | reverse complement strand
CCCAGGACGTTATATGACATTGCTCAGTGCCGCCCAAAAACAATTTGGAGATGAGAATGGATACAAAAGAATTGGTAAAAAAGATAGCAGAATTCCATAGAAACTATGAACTCGAATTCCTTCAGGATAGAATAAAAAGGAAGAATGTTTATTTAAGAAATCCCCAAGACGCTTTATTTTTTGTTCTTTCTTATTCTTTTTATCAAGGAAGAAGAGATGAAATATCACAACGGTTTGAAGAAAGGGCGAAAAATACACTTAATCAATTTTTTAAAGAAAGCGGTGATTTTCTTAACCAAGGTAATCAAAGAATTGGAGATAAAGATAAGTTAAAAAAAGAATACAACCCATTCTATAAGGAATTAGAAAAAAATGGAGTGAATAAGGAAGGAGATAGATTGATGGTTATTAGTCTTATCAACCTTATCCAGTCTAAGAGAGAAAAGAACATATTGAAATTTTTAATAAAAAAAATAAAATCACATGCATTTTCTGAAACTTATAAAATCCTTGATAGCGTATGGTCAATTGGGCCTAAAATTGCCTCTTTAATTTTGAGAGACATTGTTTATATTTATGAATTGGAGAACCATCTTAAAAAACCCGATGATTACTATTTTTTGCAACCGATTGATACTTGGGTTCATAAGCTTTCTAAGGAGATAAAACTAATAGATAAAGATAAAATTTACAAAAATGAAGCAAAGAATATTACAAATAAATGCTTTGAATTTGAAGTAAATCCAATACATTATAATCAAGGTGCATGGTATATTGGCAGAAACTCATTACAAATTTTATTAAGAAATATTAAGGTGATAAAATGAAATTTGGCGGCACTTCGCAACGCTTCGTCGCTTCGCTCCTCGCCCCTCACTTCGTTCGGGTTATATAACAGCGGATAAAAGGGAAATCAAAGATTTCTCCAATTGCCTTCGGCAACTTCTTTTATCCGCCAATCGGCTTTGGGGTCGTCATTATGAAAAGCTTTTTTAAAAAAAGATTTTATAATTTATAAGACGAAAGGTGAATAAAATGGAAGAATTCTATGAGTTTGTACTTGAAGGCTTGGACTTAAGGAATAAGGTTATTTTAGATGCTGCGGTAGGGGCTGGTGAATCTACCTATTTCTGGGCTAAAAGAGTCCACGAACAGGGAGGATCTTCAAAAATAATATCTGTTGACAATGATTTACCGCAGGTCTGGAAAGACAGGATCAAAACAAAACTTGGAGAGTATAGCAAATATGTTGAATTAAAGGAAGCAGATATTTTTAATCTAAGTTTTCTGAAAGATAGGTCAATAGATATTGTAAATTGTGATGATACTATAGTTTTCTTAAATCCAAAGCCATTAAAACTGCTTCTTGCATTGAAAGAGTTTGAAAGAGTGTTGAAGTCAGGAGGGCATCTGATAATCACATCGGAGATTCCTGTAGAAAGTTATGACAATCCAGATAACGAAGGACAATGGAGGAGATGGAATCTTGCAAAGGCCATCTATAATCTTAAAGGAGAAATCTGGTCATCTGAGCCATTGCCTGATGAAGTTAAATTTGCCCTTCAATTAATCGGTTTCAGAGTGTACGCTGAAAGGATATTTCCTGAGAGTAAGAATTTTAAATATCAGGAATGTATGAATGAATGGAAAACGATGATGCTGAAAGATGTTGAAGAACTTCCATGGAATACCCATCTTAAGGATGCTTTAAGAAAAGAGATTGAGGAGACTTACAGTAAGGTCATGAAAGACGGATACTTGATGAATCCCGCTCTCTATGTGCTAAAATGTAAAAAGGAAAAGTAATGATTAATTTATGAAGGAGGTAACAAAATGAAAAACTTTCAGGCTAAAATGTTCAATAAAAAAGCTTCTGATCCGAAAGATTATAATAGAGTATAAAAAGTCCAGATCTTTATCTTTCCATGGACTCTCTGGACACTATGTTCCCAAGGAAACAATTATAAGAGAGATGAAGGAAGCCGGATATGTACTGAAAAAGGAGTTTGATTTTCTACCTGAACAGCATTTTACAGTTTATTCAAAGAATATGAATGGAAATTGAAAAAATAAACGAGAAATGGTAATTATATCTTGTTTGGAGTTATATCGCAGATCTTTTGGAAAAGATATGGAAACCCTATTCCGACTTCTTAACAAAATATTAATAAGCGTAAAATAAAATGAAAGGTATGAATCTTAAGGAGACAATCGTAGTGTCCCTGGAGAATTATGCTGATAATCTACAGCTTACTCTTCCCTTCTTAGTTCCCACTGTATTCATGACACTCTTCATCTACATAACAGATATCAGTTTGAATCTGAGTATAGAGATGCTATCAGACCCTGAGGAGATCATTGCAACCCTTCGAGAACTGAGCCTTAACATCAGGACTGAGATACTTCTTCCCTACCTCTCTGTTTATATCTTACTTCTGATCTTCGGGATGGGAATAGATATAGGATTTATCAAAAGAGAGATAGAGGGAGAGAGTTCCTTGGAGGAGGGTATCAGAGAAAGTTACGGAAGCTTTTCAACTCTTTTTTTACTCTCAGTTTTTTATTTTTTAGTTATTTATCTTTTGTTCTCTATTTTACCTGAATTTTATTTTTTTGCAGGGATTTTTATAATCACATTCCTTTTTTTATATACGTTCCCAAGTATAATCTTTGAGAAAAATAATTTCATTCCTGCAATATTTGATAGTGTTCATTTTATATCTGAGTATCCCGTAAAGTCTCTTGCTGTCTATCTTTTATCTTTAGTACTTCTTTTTTTAAGTTTTATCACTGTGTTTTATGATATAATGTACTTCCCTCTTGCACTGATGTTTGTTTTACCACTGATTGCAAACTTTATAACGCTCTCCTACCTGAGAGAGGAAAAAGAGGAGAGATGTCCAGAATGCGGAGGAATACTGAGAGAGCATGAGGGTATACTCGTATGCACTGAATGTGGAGCAGAGTATGTCTATGAATGAAGCTATTCAGTATATCATAGAAAAAATCAAAGAAAAAAACTACAAAGTAGAGATACAGAGATTGAAATTAGAAGCATCAAGAAAATATAACCTTGATAGAGTGATAAGGAACTCAGATATTTTAAAATTCACAGACGATCCACATATAATCGAGATCTTAAGAAAAAAACCGATGAGAACGCTATCAGGGATAGCTGTTGTAGCTGTGATGACGAGGCCAAAGCCATGCCCACATGGGAGATGTACCTACTGTCCTAAGGGTGAAAATGCGTCTCAGAGTTATACAGGAAAAGAGCCCGCTTCCCTGCGTGCGATCCAGAATGAGTTTGATCCATATAAACAAACTTTACAGAGACTGGAACAGCTAAAGAGAATAGGGCATCCTGTTGATAAAATAGAACTTATAGTTATGGGTGGAACTTTTCCCTCAGAATGCTTGGATTATCAGGAGTACTTCGTTAAGAGATGCCTTGATGCAATGAACTCAGAAGATTCTTTAATACTGGAAGAAGCACAGAAAAAAAATGAGAAATCAAAGATAAGATGCATAGGGATGACATTTGAGACGAGACCTGACTGGTGTAAGGAGCCTCATATATCAAGAATGCTTGATTTCGGGGTTACAAGGGTGGAGCTGGGCGTCCAGAACATCTATGATTTCATCTATAAAAGAGTGGAAAGAGGACATACAGTCAGGGATGTGGTTGAATCCACACAGTTGCTAAAAGATTCAGGATTGAAGATAAACTATCATTTAATGCCAGGACTCCCGGGATCAAACATTGAAAGAGATATAAGAGCATTCAAGAATATCTTTAAAGATGAGAGGTTCAAGCCAGACATGGTAAAGTTTTATCCCTGTCTTGTTATAAAAGGTACAAAACTCTATGAAGAATGGAAAAAAGGAGAATTCACACCATACACAACAGAAGATGCATTGAAAGTTATTGTGGAAGTAAAAAAAGCAATGCCAAAATGGGTAAGAACGATGAGGATCCAGAGGGATATCCCCACCCAGTATATAGAAGCGGGTGTTAAAAGAGCAGATCTGGGATCCTTAGTTTATAAAGAACTTGAAAAACAGGGTATAAAATGTAAATGCATAAGATGCAGAGAGGCTGGATTGAAATATTATAAGAAAGGCATTCTTCCTGAGAAAATAGAGCTTCTTGTAGAGAATTACAGAGCTTCAAAGGGAAAAGAGTATTTCATAAGTTTTGAAGATGTTGAAAACGATGTTCTCATAGGATTTTTGAGATTGAGAATACCTTATAAGCCATTCAGAGAGGAAATAGATGAGAAGACATGCATCATAAGAGAACTGCATATCTATGGTCAGATGTTACCCATAGGAGATAGAAGCAAAAGATGGTGGCAGCATAAAAACTTCGGAGCAAAACTTTTAGAAAAGGCGGAAGAGATAGGAAGAGAAGAGGGGATGAAAAGAATTCTTGTTACGTCAGGAATAGGAGTTAGAGAGTATTACAGGAAATTCGGATATAAAAAGATTGGAGTCTATATGGGGAAAAAGCTGTGAATTAAACTTTATCAACGTCAATATCCTCAGGAGAGTGAAGAACTCTCCCCTCCATGCCTCCAGAGATTGTGATTATTTCCCCCGAGATATGGCCTGCAAGTTTATCTGAAGAAAGAAAAACAATTGCATAGGCTATATCCTCTGGTCTGGCGATCTTCTTAATTGCTCTCGTTTGAACTGCTTTTTTTACCATTTTTTCATTGTGAATAAACTTCTCGGTCATTCCTGTGATTGTCCAGCCGGGACAGACTGCATTAACTCTGCCTGTGGGAACGATCCTCACGATCTCGTTTTTTAAAGAGAGCATAAGCCCATAGGTGATCCCTGCCTTTGCAGTGGCGTAATCTGCATGCCCTTCTTCACCAAAAACAGCAGCTGTTGATCCCACTATAACAACGGAGGCTGTTTCCTGTTTGGTATTTTTTAAAATCCTGAAAAATTCTCTGCAACATAGAAAAACAGAGGTTTCATCATTGAGTATTGTGTTATCCCACTGTTCTAATGACATCTCGTAGATTGGAATATCTTCTTCAGACCATATACCTGCATTACAGACAAGAATATCAATCCTTCCAAACTTTTCATACGCTTTTTCAAAAAGATCCTGGATATCTTTCTCTTTTGTGAGATCTGCCTTGATACCCAGAGTTTCCACAGACAACTCTTTCTGGAGCTTTTTTATTTTCTCCATGTTGCTCTTTCCCTGTAGAACAAGTTTCGCTTTTTCACTGGCAAATATTCTGGCACAGGCAGTACCGATCCCTCCTGAAGCTCCTGTGATAAGAACAACTTTATTTCTCAGGTCTGTATCCATATTTATCGCTTCACTTAACTATCTCCATATGATACTCCTTTCTTTTTGGAATCAAACAGAGAAACTCTGCATCCTCATCCCCTATGCTCTCATACCAGTGAGCAACATTCTCAGGGATGTAAATAACATGTCCGGGTCCCACCTCAAAAACCTCATCATTTAAACCTATCCTTAATTTACCTTTGAGAACGTACTGTTCATGATGATAGTTGTTATGATAATGCTTCGGCATGCTTCCTCCTGGTTTCATTGTAAACTTTCTCATGAAGAACTCCTTTCCTGTATCTTCTCCTATGAGCCACTGAATCTCTGTTTTATCCGCTATTTCCACTATCTCTTTCTTTATTTCATCAGCTTTTTTCACGTACATGAGATCACATATCTGGAGGCATATAATAAGTTTTCTGATCATGTTCTCCTGTTCTATCCTTCCGAAAACTTTTATGCAAGTGAGAAAAAATCTTCATGAAAATTATCTATCTCTTTTCTGGAGGGGATGTTCCTGTGGAACTGGAGACAGTAAGAAGAGAATAGAGAGGATTGACCTTGAGGATACTTGACCTTCTGAATGAGAAGATTTCACCTGTTTCTGATAGGATCGAAGAAGCTGCATCGAGGATGGAGGATGTACTGGAAGAATTAAAAACAGGAAAATAAAAAATTCAGAGTTCAATCCATATTTCCACATCTTCTGAGTCTATGCTCCATTTCTTATAATATCCCTTCCCCTCTCCGAACTCCAAAAGTTTTGATCTCGTTTCTTTCATTACATATTCTTTATCGATCTCAAAACTGCATCTGATATATGTCTTTATATAAGCCTCTATATCCAGATCCATCTCTTTTCTCATCTGCTGGATTCTTCTTACTATCTCCCTCGTATAAGCTTCTTTCTTCAGTTCTCTGCTCATAACTTTATTGACAAAGATATTTCCTATATCAGATGAGACAAACTCATAGTTCTCAGGAGGCAGAAGCTCGAACTCTATATCATCCTTTGTTATTGTGAACTCATCTATTCTGAAATCACCTCTTTCCAGAGCATCATAAACTACTTTTCCATCGATCTTCTTCAGAAATTCAATTATCCTCTCTGCATCCTGTTTAAACTTTGGACCTATTGTTTTATAGTTAGGAGTAATTTTATACTTTAAATCCATTTTTTTGACCTCTATCCTCTTGGAGTTCGTCTGTTCGAGAAGTATGTTTCTGAATTTTTCTATAACTTTCTCCATTTTTTCATTTTCAGAGTCTATTATTACCTCCTGAACAGGCCATCTCAGCTTTATTCCGGCTTTCTGTCTTGCAAAGGCTGCATTCTCGACTATCTTTCTTGCGATTTCCATGAGTTCATTCAGTTCTGAGTCTATCAGGAACTCCTCAAATTTTGGATACTCTGAGAGATGCACACTCTCCTCATTCTCCATGTTGGTGAAGATCATTTCAGATATGTATGGAGTTATAGGAGCCATAAGTCTTGATAGTCTTTTCAGTACATAGCAGAGAACAAAGTATGCTGCCTTTTTATCAGGATCATCTTTCTCTATCCATGTCCTGCTTCTCACAAGTTTTACATACCACCTTGAGAGGTCATCCACAATAAAATCATAGAGAGGTCTCGTTATCTTATGGAAGTAGAAGGTCTCCCATGTCTCAAGTATTTCCTTTGTCAGGGAGTTTATTTTCGAAAGCATCCATTTATCCTCTATTCTCAGATATTTTTCAACATCCTCATACTTTGTTTCGGGATCGAAGTTATCGAGAGACATATATGTTGTGGAGAATTTGTAAACATTCCAGAGTATCTTGAGCATCCTGTTTACACTCTCTATCTTTTTCCATGAAACTCTTATATCCTCCCATGGCGCAACAGCCCAGAGAACATAGAATCTGAAGGTATCCCTGCCATATCTGTTGACTATCTCCTCAGGGGGTATAACATTTCCTATGGATTTGTGCATTGCTTCCCCTTTTTCATCAAGGGTGAATCCATGCATCTGTACCTTTTTATAGGGTACAGTATCGAATGTTATCACAGAGGCTGCCTGCTGAGAATAGAACCATTTCGTTATCTGGTCATGTCCCTCAACTACATAATCAGCGGGGAAAAGAGTCTCAAATAACTCCTTTTTTCTTGGGTATCCCAAAGAAGCCCACGGAGCAGATCCAGAATCAAGCCATACATCGAGAACATCATTCACTCTCTTCATTGTACCTCCACATTCACATCTGAGCTCTATGGGATCTACACTTGGCCTGTGGAGATCATTTATCTCTATCTCCTCGGTACTCTTCTCTTTCAGCTCATCTATGCTGCCTATGACAGTCTTTTTGCCACATTTCTCACAAACCCACACAGGTAAAGGCACTCCCCAGTATCTCTGTCTTGAAACACACCAGTCTCCAACGTTTTCCACTCCGTTAACATATCTTTTTGCCGCCCAGTCAGGAATCCATTCCACCTTCTCATTCTCCCTTATGATCTCGCTTTTTATTTCAGAAACTCTCAGAAACCACTGTTCAGTAGCCATGAATATAAGAGGAGAGCCACATCTCCAGCAGAAAGGATATTTATGCTCTATCTCAACAAACTTTATCAGTAATCCTTTTTTCTTTAAATCTTCTATTATAAGAGGATCTGTGTCCTTCACAAACATTCCTTTCCATTTTCCCTCCGTGAATCTTCCCTTTGAATCCAGAGGAGAGTATGCAGGTAAGTTATAAAGTTTTCCGACCTCAAAGTCTTCTTCTCCATGTCCCGGAGCTGTATGAACACATCCAGTTCCTTCCTCAAGTGTTACATGCTCTCCAAGGATTACAATATGTGCATTATCAAATGTTCTCTGAGATGGCATTTCATTTAAAAAAGGATGCTCGTATCTGAGACCTTCTAAATCTTTGCCTTCGAACTCCTCAACTATCTCAAACTTTATATCAAATGAGGAAAGCACCATATTTGCCATATCTCTTGCCATTATCCAGTACTCTTCCTTTCCATCGAATTCAACCTTTAATTTTGCATACACGAAATCAGGATGAACACAGATAGCTATGTTTGCAGGCAGGGTCCATGGAGTTGTGGTCCAGATGACTATATACTCATTTTCTTTATCCTTTAATCTGAATTTGACAAATACAGAAGGGTCTTTGACCATCCTGTACTCTCCCCTGATCTCATGCTCTGCAAGGGCTGTTTCGCATCTTGGACACCAGTGAATGACTCTCAGATCCTTTGCAAGGAGTCCTTTTTCCCATGCTCTTTTGAATGACCACCACTCAGCTTCCATATAATCTTTATTGATCGTCATATATGGATTATCCCAGTCCAGCCATACCCCAAGATTTTTGAACTGTTCTGTCATTATTTTCATATTTCTAATGGCAAATTCCTTACATTTATCGATAAATACATCCATTCCAATTTTATTTTCTATATCTTTTTTATTTTTGATTTTAAGCTCTGTTTCTACCTTTACTTCAATGGGTAATCCATGCATATCCCATCCCGGCTGTCTTCTCGGTGCATATCCTCTCATCGTCATATATCTCAGAACAGTATCCTTGATAACTTTGTTCAGTGCAGTTCCTATATGCACTTCTCCGGAAGTGAAAGGAGGCCCATCCAGCCAGTACCACTTCTTTCCTTCTTTATTTAGATATTTCTCAAATATTTCATTTTCTTTCCAGTATTCTTCTATATCGCTTTCCAATTTCAGAGGCTCATACTCTCCTTCTGCTGGTTTCATTATATCACCCGTGAGGTTATCTATTCCAAGTTACTTTTAGCTGTTGTGATTCTGATCTTCAGATGATCTTTTAAATATGCTACCTGTAGGTTAATTTTGTTAATTTTATTATTAATTTTACTTCTATAGAATCCTGAGTTAAAATTATCTTCCATCTCTGTGCATTCTCCTGATGTATCTCTCGAGCGTGTTATCCGATTCCCATGCACTCAACTCCTGAACATATTACAGAATTATTCATACTTTATATGGTTTTCGGTTTTTAAGGGTAATGTGTGTTTTATATGGATAGAGTTGGAGCGTTGAGGAGTACAAAAAGGAGGGAAAAGCCAATATGCTGTAGAGATAAAGAAAGATATATATTGATCCTATCATATTTTCCCATAATGTATGAGGTGAGGATCACAGAACTTGCAGAGGAAGAGATAAAAAGCTGGATAAAAGAAAAGCTGCTGAGTTATTGAAACAATTAAAAAAATTAGAAAATCATCCCGATCTATAAAGACCAATTTTTTTAACATCTTCAAGAGTTTGGAAGATGCTTTCCAAGACTTCTGAGTCGTTCCATAACCTCCGCATCTTCCAGTGTTTCAATTGTTGCATTTAAGGATTCGTACTCTTCTCTGGGTATTGTTATGAACTTTTTATTATTGACAATTTTCAGAGACATTATAACTCACATTCTTTAATGGTATCTGATTTATAAAGGTTGCAGAGGAGAAAGAAAGCTATTTATAAGTAGGAATATATTTTTAGAACATGCCTGAAAAAGTGGGGAAGTGTAAGTATGAAGGATGCAATAGAAAAGTACTCCCCAATTCCAAATATTGTATCTGTCACGAAAAGAGAGATGACAAGGATATAGAAGCTTTTAACAGAGAAATAGAAAAGATAATGCAGGATAAAGAAGCAGAATTTTATGATTTTCGTGGATTTTATTTTCCTGAGAGTTTTGATTTTGAGGTTATATACAGACATTTAAAGGATAGGACGTTTGAAAAAAGTGTCAATTTTGAGAAGGCTATATTTTATTCAGTAGTTGACTTTAAAGGAGCTATCTTTCAAAAAAAGGCTGATTTTAACTTTGCTATCTTCAAAAGACGTATTAACTTCAAAGGGGCTAATTTTGAAGGAGAAACCCATTTTGATGGAGCTACATTTGAGGGAATAGCCTACTTTACAGGTGCTGAATTTCAATTGGCTTACTTTAAAGGAGCTATCTTTTCAAAAAAAGTCAAGTTTATAAATGCTAAATTTAAAAGAGTAAACTTTGAAAATGCTTTCTTTCAGAAAGAAGCTGACTTTGAAGTTGCCATATTTAAAGATGAGGCTTTCTTTACCAGTGCTGAATTCCAAGAAAGGGTTAATTTTAAACAGGTTAGATTTTATACAGAAGGTAACTTTGGAAATACCACATTTAAAGGATTGACTTATTTTAGAGATGCTATATTTGAGAAGGGAGTTATTTTTAGAAATGCTAAATTTAAGGAGATGAGCGATTTTAAATATACAATTTTTAAAGAATGGATTGACTTTGTGCGTGTCGTCTTTGAAAAAAAGGCAGATTTTAGTTTTTCTGAATTTAAAAAGGGTAGTGACTTTAGATACTCTAGATTTGAAGAAAAAGCTGATTTTTGGGATGTAGAATTTCAAGAAGCTGATTTTGGTTATACTACCCTAAGACAAGCAGATTTTAGATATACTAGATTTAGGAAGGAAGCTAACTTTGGGCATGCTAGATTTCAAGGTGTCGAATTTGATTATGCTGTTTTTGAAAAAAGAGCTGATTTTTTGAACTCCAGTGTAACAAAAATAATATCTTTTTATAATACTGGTTTTCATGATACTTTTTCTTTCATAGACGTCAAAGGAAAAAAGCATAGATTGGATTTTATGGATACAGAATTTTCAGATAGAACAAGAATCGGTGGAGGGACTAATTTAGAGAGAGCTTTATTTAGTGGATCAACAGCTGAATTAGTAGATTTTACAGATGCCAAATTCCCAGAAAAAATATACGAAGAAAGATTGTTAGAAAAGAAATTCCATGGTCAGTTAGAAAAAGATGAGGAAGAGTATTGTCCAGAAAACTGGCAGGAAGTCTCTACCGTCTATCGCAAATTAAAACAGGCACATCAAAGACATGGGGATTATATAAAGGCAGGGGAATTCTTTTATCGAGAGATGGAGTGTAAGAAAAAAGCACTAAGAGAAAAGAGATTTTCTCGAGAATGGTTCAGATCATTTGGATATTCTTTCTTGAAATATTCCTGTGGATATGGTGAAAAACCTGGAACAGTTATAAGAAACTCAATTTTAGCTGTGTTTGGCTTTGCCTTCGCATATTTATTTTCAAATTCAATAAATTTGTCTGGTAACTCTGCAGTGAGAAAATTTCTTCAAAGCCTATATTTCAGTACAATAACATTCACAACACTGGGATATGGCGATATTCATCCCATTAATGATGCAGGTAGAGTTCTCGCAATGTCAGAAGCAGTTCTAGGTGCAATATTCGTCGCACTCTTCATATTCGTCTTCAGCAGAAAAATGATGCGGTGAATTTTGAGATTTTTACCCTCCAGGATTCACCTGTTTTTTGACAATCTCCAAAAATTCTTCTGCGAATTTAATAACGAACTCTGCTTCTTCTCTCGTGATAAGGATGCCACCATACATCACGTTGTGTCTTGAGAGTCTGATTTTGTCAAAAGTGTTAAGCGCCTTGATAATCTCATCTTTTTTATATAAACATTTAAGCGCAACGCCGAGACAGTAATGGCTTCTTTCGGTATATCCTCTTACAAAGAGAAGGGCTCTTGCTGAGTGAAACCCGCTGTTATATGCAGCAATCTCGGCCATTTCGTACTCCTCAGTTTCAAGATTCTTTCTTGCAGATTTCAGAAATCTTTCCGCTATCTTCAGGGAATTGTCAACTCTCCTCGTGGCTCCGGGATCTTTTTTAATTAATCCTTTATCAATACATTCTTCGAATTTCATAGTTCAGCACCGTCAATAAGAATGTGATTCCTTAGAATATTTTCAACAAATACGTTTCTTTCCTTTTTCATTTTTTCCCATTTATAATAGGGTATTATTGTGAGTTGGACTTCTCTTTTTAGGGATTTCTGAAGAGCAAGAATTTTATCCTTGTTTACATCTTTCTCTTCCCCTATGATTAAGATATCAAGATCGCTTCTCTCATCGTACTCCCCCGATGCAAAGCTTCCATAGATCGCAAGGGAGATATAATTCCCCACCAGTTTTTCAATACCGAGTTCCTTGAGCAAGATGACGTAGTAGGTACTCTTCAGTTCCATTACAGCGATATTATCATTGTTCAAACTAAAGAGTTTAAGATTTCCCTTTCTTTTAAGATGCAGAATGCCATCCCTTTCGAAAAGGTTACAGTAACTCCTTGCACTTCCTGAGCTTATCTTCAGCTTTCGTGAGAGATCTCTGAGATGTATCTCTGTAGAAGGATGTGTGATAAAATACTCAAGCACCTTGTTTCCAACGAACTTCCTGAACTCCTGCAACATACAATATAATGAACAATCGTTCAATATAAAAAACTATCGTTCATTTTATTGCACAATGGCATCTTCTCATAAATCAACTTTATTATTTCCTCTTCTTAATCGGGGGATAGAGATCGAACTTTTATCACGACAAAAATATCTCATTCTCTATCTTTTCAGGAAGATATTTATCAGCTACAAAACTTAAAGATTTGTTAGCAAGAGCCTGCTGTTCTATCCTGACTCCTTTTTTCAGTGCAAGTTTTAACTGTCTCTGCCACTCCTTTGTTTTGAACCATGGATACTCTAACTCCTCTTTTATTCTTTTCAGATCCGTTTCTTTAAGTTTCTCTGTCACGTTTTCCAGACCGTAAGTCTCTATATCATCGATGGTCATTCCAACAAACTTTGAATCCGGAACAGACAATCTGTTTGAAAGATAAGCTAAATTGATCGATCCCTGCTTTATAGTTGAGTAGATATACCACCCGTAGGGATCCCCATCCGTGAAAACGATCACAGGAAGCTTTTTTTCCTTATGTATTCTTTTTATAAGACGTCTTACTCCTCTTGGAGCCTGTCCCTGACACGCCACTATAAGAGCCTTGTTTTTCTGAGCAAACTTCTCCTCTATTAACCTGTCAGCCATTGCAGCTGTTTCCACTACAAGGATATATCTTGCATTCACCCTTTTGAACTCGATCTCTTCCACATTTCCAGGTACAGCCCATCCACCTCTGCCAAGTTTTGAACAGTTGAACTCATCTTCTCCATCTTTTATCACTATATCACCGTACAGGTATCCACGTCTATCCGCCGTGAGATTTAACTCTTCTCTCAAAACATTCAGGCTCAGTTCAAGATCCTCTATTATGGGATTGGACTCATCCTGATTTTCAAAGGTATTCTCTTTCTTTGTTCCTTCAATTGTGTGTTTCAGAGCATAATAAAGCTCTCTTATCCCTGCATGTTTGTTTTCCTTTATTAATTCGTTGCAGTAAGAAGCCACTAAGAGAGTCTGCATGAATTTTCGGGTATGTGCGATGTTGAGATAATATCTCTTGGAGTATTTATTTCCGATAACGAGAAATCCCTTATCTTTATCATAACTGACATTACCGAGACTTCTCTGTGTTATCTTTATATAGGGATCTCTACCCTTCTCCAGCTGTTCCAGAACTTTTCTACCCAGTTCTTCCAGTTTTTCCTCTACCTTCTTCATGATATTACCTACGCATATCTTTTTTCTATAAGTTTAATAAATAGATCTTTCACTTTATCAGGATTTTCCCCTGTGAGTTTTGATAATGCCTTACTTGATTCCGGAGCATACTTCATCAGAGACTCCTTTCTCTGTTTCTTCTGATACGCTCTTCTTTTCAATGAGAGAAATCTTTTCAATCCCCTGCATGCATCCATTATCCCGAATCTTATCTCATTGTATATCTCCTCCTCCATGGCGACAGCCTGTTTTCCAGCCGATGTATACGGGATATGGGTTGAGACTATATTCACAAAGAGTGTCAGGGGAGTTGAATCTGGATTCACACCGTATCTTCTCCAGTCTATACTTTTTACGGCTTCATTTATGACACAGCCCCCCTGGTCAAATACCAGGGGGCTTCTGTTGGCATATCTTATGATATCTATTCCTGCTTCGTTTTTCCCTCCGTAAGCAAGACCGATCTCAACTATGAATGGAATACCTCCTCTGTATGTTTTTGGAGATCTTGTAACAGCTATGGAGAACTCTGGTTCTACAAGAGAGAGTCCCTTCATTATATTTTCCTCACCTATAGGGATAAGCCCTTCACTGGAAGGAGCCATGAAATCTATTTTTTTGAATGCATCTATTATTTTCTCTGCATCCTTCCATGTCAGTCTGTGTGTATTCATCTCCATGGAAACTCCACTTACTCTCTCTATCTCATCCAGCTTTTTTTTCGATATTCTGGAGAGCTCTGTTCTCAAAAAGCTTCCCAGTTTTCTTGTTTTTGTATTTCTGGCCATCACAAGAAGATCATCAGTGGTCATTCCTTTTGGATGAAGTTTCATTATCTTGGGGGGTTTGGGTACCTCTTTGGAAGATCTTGGAAATATGATCTTTGTTCCATCGGGCTCTATGAACTCTATCCTCGCATGGGGATTTGCTATGGAAGACATCCTGAGATAGTTGTATGGGGAGTATCTTGATCTGTTGTATGTCACATCCTTTGCTTCTATGATGATCTTCGTACCCCTCCATCCATCGTTTTCAATCTTTGTTTTCTCTATTATTTTTCCTGCATTCTTCTGGAGATCGAGGTTCATCCTCACCTTCCATACCTCATCTCCCGTGGATGATATTATGGTGGCAGGCTGTCCTGTTGTGACCTGAGAGTACATCACAGCACCGGATACTCCTATACCCTGCTGACCACGGGACTGCATATTTCTGTGAGCCTTGCTTCCTGCTAACATCCTTCCAAAAACGTCAGGAATGAACTTCAACGGAATACCCGTGGCATTGTCTTCCACACTTATCTCATAATGAGACTCCCCCTTCTGGTCGATCTCCACCCTTATCTCAGGTAGAATTCCTGCCTCTTCGCATGCATCGAGGGCATTTGTTACCATCTCATGGATAAGGATGGTCATGGATCTGATTTTACCTGTATACCCAAGCATATCTGCATTTTTTTTGAAAAATTCAGAGACACTCAAAATTTTAAACTCCTTAAAAAGATCATCTGCTGATTTCATTTTCTTTCCTTCCATAAATTTATCTTCTCTGCTCTTTTCTTCTCTTTCACAGATTTTTCTAAATAGTAATAAGCTGTAGAATGAGGTTTTCCTTCCAGTAACATCTCAACAGCCTTTTTTGCATCATAGACCTCCTCAAACTCTCCTATGAAGGAAACTGTCTTGCCATAAACAGAGATATAGGCACCTGTCATACGTTCTATATACTCTCTTGTCTTACCGTTTTTTCCAATTATTCTCCCTTTCTCCCTCAGAAGACTATTTTTAGTCCTTGCATACTGACTGATGTCAATAATCTCCAGTATTTTTCCATTTTTAAATAGTTGAAATGCCTTTTCTGGAGAGAATCCTCTTGCTATCGCTTTGACAACATCCTTTGCCTTCCATACAGCCAACGGATCCGCATTTTCCTTTTCAGATATCCTCACTACACCATCTTTTATGAGTATGTTAACATTAAGATTCTTCTCTATCTCTTCCTTTATTTTTCCCTGTTTTCCAATTATTATTCCTATTCTTTCCTGGGGGACTCTTATAAACTCCTCCTCCATAATATCACCCTAAGATTTCTTTATAGACCTCTTCAAACTCAGGAGTTTTGATGTATTCAGAGAAATATCTGAGTATATTCTTTATGTCTCTCTCCAGAAAATCCATGGCATTCGGGTCTTCAAGTACAGTACCCTGGGAGAAGTCTATAAAATACATCTCTTTATTGACAAGAATGTTGTACTCGCTGAGATCACTGTGAACTATTCCAAGATCATACATTGTTTTGATTCTTTTTATTATCTCCTCAAAATCTTTTTCTGGATCTTTTGGGCCAACATCCTTCATTCTTGGATATGGAACTCCCTTTTTTCCCAAAAACTGCATTAAAAGAACGTTGTTCTCCACAGTTATGGGTTTCGGGACTTTAACTTTTTTATAGACTCTCATGAGATTTTTGAATTCTCTTTTTGCCCATGCATATGTCAGTTTTCTTCTGCTTCTTGTTATGCCTCTGAATCTTGGATCGGATAAAATGTAATCCCTTATATTTCTGAAGGAAGATGTTGCGATTCTGAAGATCTTTATAGCAATACCTCTTCTTTTTCTCAGCCCATAGAAGATATTTGCTTCCTTTCCAGTGGAGACTATACTCTCAACAGAGTCAAGGTATCCTCTATTCTGAAGATTATAAAGTGTCATCATGGTGGAATGATCAAAAACCTCAGATTCGATTCTGAACATTTCTGAATCTTTCTCAAGTCTTTTTTCTTTTATAAGACCTTCCCTATATTTCAAAAAACCACCATTATAACCAGTTTCTATCTAAATATCCATTTCTTACAAGCCATTCTGCCTGGGCTCTTGTATATCTGTATATTATGTCTCCCCTCTCCTCACTGTTCAGCTCCCATGGTTCTACAAGAACTATGTTTCCAACTTTTATCCATAATCTGTTTCTGAATTTTCCGGGAACTCTGCATAATCTTGTGTTTCCGTCAACACATCTCACTCTCATCTTTCCAAATCCCATCATCTGCTCAACTATTCCTATCACCTGGCCACTTTTCGGCACCCTTGCTCTCGTTACAATCTCTTCCTCTTCAGACAACAAATACCCTCCTTATAAAGCTTAATTTAAGCTTTTCTTTCCTTTGATTTGGGTCTCAGTCCTTTATACCCACATTTTCTGCATCTTTTTGCTCTCCATGCATTTCTGGCATTACATCTCATGCATATCTTTACATGGAATAATCTTCTTTCAGCTATCTCAGATCTCATCTATATCACCAATAAACTTTTTCTGAATCTCTACTATCTCTCTGCTGTTTCCTGCCTTTGAGTATTCCTCAAGCATCTCATAATTCAGATCGATGAAAACTCTACCCCAACTAAACTTACTGAGAATATTTAAAGCTTTCTCTTTTTCATTGAGGATATACAATGCTGCAGCAAGAGCTTCTACGGTGGATAGTTTTGTCGGCTTTCCATAATTTACAGGGTTTGCAGCTATGAGATACGGGAGGGCTCTTGAGTTCTCTCTGTACTTCAGAAATATCTCCCTTGATCTTTCCCATGAGCAGTCTAAAGCAAGTATATCTCTTTTATCCTCAGGAGAAAATGCTTTTTCACTTAAAGGATTCAAGATCGTACATCTCGGTATCTTTCTTACAGGGATGGCAAGTTTCAGTCTTATTAATTTCGATCCTGTACATTTTTTTGGGTCACACTGTTTCATGTGATATATATAGAGTTTCATGCAAACACCAGATAAGCTGTTGAGATAAGAGTAATGAGAAACAGAATATACCCTTCTATTCTTTTTTCATAGCACATTTCCAGAAGAGTTCCAATCAAAAAACCGCCAAGATGCGCTGCATGTGCAATATTTCCAACAAGATTATAGTATATCAGAAAAACAGTGAAGCATACATAGAACAGAGAGATCAAAATCAGATAATTCTTATATTTTCCTTGATATAAAACAAGATCCCCACCGATAACTCCAAAGATAAATCCTGAGAGACCGACACATGGTGTATCTGTGGTGGGGTATATGAGAATATAAACAATCGCTGAAAAAACTGTAGTTATGAAAAAAAATACAGCATACCTCTCTGTTCCTACCTTTTCTTCAAAATAATACCCGAAAAAAAGAAGAGCCAGAAGATTGAAAGCCAAGTGCGTTGATGATGAATGGAAAAATGCATAGAGAATAAAGTCCTCATAGGAGAAATAGGAAGGATTCAATCCAATAAGGGTCCCTGTTTTTATCTGATATATAAAGACTAAAATCGCAGTTAAAAAAAGAAAAAGTGTAAATTTTCCTTTCATTCTATCTCCTTAACATCCTGTAAGAGAGAACAGGGTTCTTGACGGCTTTTATATTATCCAGCCTTTTTATTTTTGTGTTATGAGGTGCTGATTTTACAATTTCAGGGTTTTCATAGCATTCTTTATATATCTTCCTCATCACATCTATGAAGTTATCCAGTTCTTCTTTCGATTCTGTTTCTGTTGGTTCGATCATCAGAGCTTCTTTTACGATCAGAGGGAAATAGATCGTTGGTGCATGGATTCCATAATCAAGTATTCTTTTGGCAATGTCCAGTGCGGTAACTCCTGTTTCTCTTTTTATCTTTTCACATGAAAGAACTATCTCATGTTTTCTCAGTTCGCTGTAGGGAAGTTCGTAAAGATCTTTCAGTTTCTGCGCAATGTAGTTTGCATTTAAAACAGCTCTCTCAGAGACTCTTTTAAGAGAGTTTCCCATCGTCAGGATATACGCATAGGCTTTTACAATCACTCCGAAGTTTCCATAGAATCCTTTTATCTTTCCTATGGAGTGTTTGATATCATATTTCAGATAATATTTTTTTCCATCATACTCCACCACAGGATATGGGAGATAATCCTTTAAAAACTCCTTAACACCTACAGGTCCTGAGCCGGGTCCTCCTCCCCCATGGGGTGTTGAGAATGTTTTGTGAAGGTTGAAATGTACAACATCAAAACCCATATCCCCTGGCTTAGCATATCCCATCAACGCATTCAGATTGGCTCCATCATAGTATAACAATCCATTTGCATCATGAATTATCTCAGCTATCTCCTTTATATTTTCCTCAAAGATACCGAGAGTGTTTGGATTCGTAAGCATCAATCCTGCGGTCTTTTCATTTACCGCCTCGTGCAAAGCATCCAGATCCACACATCCCTTCTCATTTGATGGGATCTCAACGACCCTGAACCCTGCCATCGCAGAGGAGGCTGGATTTGTCCCATGTGCGGAGTCAGGAACGATGATCTCATTTTTACTGTATCCATGTGTTTTCAGATATTTTTTTATTATCTTTATCCCTGTGTACTCTCCATGAGCCCCGGCGGCTGGCTGAAGTGTTATATTGTCCACTCCAGCTATTTCGCATAGAGCTTTTCCGAGTCTGTACATTATTTCAAGGGATCCCTGGATACTGGACTCATCCTGATATGGATGTATATCTGTGACCTTTTCCCATGAAGCGATCTCCTCATTTATCTTCGGATTGTATTTCATTGTGCAGCTTCCCAACGGATAAAAACCAGAATCCACACCATAGTTATTCTGTGAAAGCTTTATATAATGCCTCACTATATCAATCTCGCTAACTTCAGGGAGATTCAATGTTTTTCTCCTGAGATTCTCGGGAATCTCTATCTCTGCATCCTCTATCGGAGAGGGGAGAGAATAAGCTTTTTTACCCTCTTTTGAGTACTCAAATATAAGCATCATATCGCCTCCAGAACTGATATAAGCTTATCTATATCTTCTTTGGTATGCATCTCCGTAACACAGTATAATGCCGTATCCTTCAGATCAAAGCCTATTCTGTCCAGAATAACTCCTCCCTGAATATTATTCTCTAAGAGCTTTTTATCTATCTCTTTCATGTTTTCATGGTGTACTGTGAACTCTTTAAAATGCAGGGAATTGAACAGAGGTGCTTTGAATCCTTTTATTTCATTGATTCTCCTCATGGTGTAATTTGCGTTCTTCATACAGAGTTCTCCAATTTCCTTCAATCCTTTTTTTCCTAAGAATGCTAGATAAACAGCAGATGCAACAGCACAGAGAGCTTCGTTTGAACATATATTGCTTGTGGCCTTTTCCCTTCTTATGTGCTGTTCTCTTGTCTGCAATGTCATTACAAA
>Ga0190305_1000130_pt1 | contig 20040 bp, 20 predicted proteins | sample 48700723_MG_FD_161678 | JGI IMG/M metagenome (GOLD analysis project Ga0190305, IMG submission 161678) | Hydrothermal vent sediment bacterial communities from Southern Trench, Guaymas Basin, Mexico - 4870-07-2-3_MG | ecosystem: Environmental > Aquatic > Marine > Hydrothermal vents > Sediment ... | reverse complement strand
ATTTTTGTTAAAATAGCAAATCGTGGAATGGAAAACGCAACAAATATTTTTGTTAATTTATCTGCAAATTCTACAAATAATATTTATCATAACTCAACAAAAACAAATCTATCTAAATTAAATATCTCAGATATTCCGTTTAACTTGATATTTAATGAAACCGGAAATTATACAATTTTTGCCCACCTGAAAAACGAAACAATTTCTAAAAATATTTGTGTTTTAGAACTACCCCCCACGCTGAACCTGTCTGTGGCTCTTGACGGAGACCCTTCCCTCAACACAGCAATTTTGGGAATAACTTACAATAATTTGTTTAAAGTAATAAACACATTATATAAAAGTGGTGAGACCTGGAGCATAAATTTAAGTGTTAATTATTGGATTTATTTGGGAAACAGTACAAATTTCACCGTTATGAAAAATGCTACTTTTAATATTATAAATTTAAATAAACAAAAAACGGCAAATACAGGAAACTGGACACCAAACCAGACGGGAACTTTTACAATTTGTGGAAGAATAATTAATGCAACAACCACCTATGATAACACAACGGTCTGTAAATACAATATAACTGTAATTGATCCAATAACAATTCCCTGTAATTTAACCATTAGTATTTATGCCCCCATCATTTGGTACAATGATGAAGGATCGGAGTATAATATTTCTGTAAATGATACTTTTGGGAATTATTCTGGTTATCCCGTAGAAATAACTTATTGGATAGAAGATTTTTTTGGTAATTACATCTCGAGACACGACCAAAAAACTTCAGAAAAGAACGTTGGTAGTTTAAATAAGTTTTCTTACACTCCAAAACTTGACTGCGGAACAGAAGCATATTGGATAAAAGCAAATATAACAAAGCCTTATTGTAATAACACAAATCCTAAAAAGACTGCCCAAAAATTAATCGTTGTAATTGGAGATAAAAAATGTGAGCCTTGCCCGGACTGCCCAAAATGTTCTTCTAAAAAAGAAAAATCAAAAAAGAAATCAGAAGTCTTAAAGATAGAAATTCTGAACAAGACAAAAAAGGCGGCGAGAAATCAAGAATTTACAACTGCAATAAAACTGAAAAACAAGGCAAACAAGAAAATAACTTTTGAAATTTATTCCCATGTTTATAAAGGGAAAAAATGCATAACGGGTTCCTGGACAGCAAATAAAGAAGAAGTTTCTTTAAACAAAGGCGAGGAAAAGATCATTAATTTGACAAACAAAATTAAAAAAGATGCCAAACCGGGAGAATATATTTTCAGAATCAGGACAAAAATTAATCATAAAACTTTTGATTTAACGGACAAAATTAGAGTAACAGAAGAAATTGTTGAGGATAAAACAGAAAAGAAGAAAACAAAAATAAGTATTGCAAAGGAGAATCCAAAATTAAAAATCTGGAATGACACAAAATTAAGAATAAATTTGTCAAACTGTTCTAATTGTAAGATGATTATTGTTGGACCAAATACAACCATAATCACAGGCAGAAAATACAGAGTTTTTGAAGATTTTGGAAAATACGAAATCTTCGTAATTAAAGAGGGGTTGATTTTAAATAGGACTTATATCTGGAGCAAAGAGCAAAACTTTTCCAACAAATTGGAAGAGAGCAATAAAATAACCGGAAATTTCATGGAAGTTAAACAAAAAAATTTATTTAATAATTTTGTCTCAAGTTTAAAGAATTTTATTTCTTCTCTAATTAATTTGATGGAAAAATCAATAAAGTAATTATGAAGGTCCTTGGGATTGAGAGCACCGCCCATACATTTGGAATTGGCGTTGTTGATGAAAACGGAAAAATTCTGGCAGACGAAAGAGACAATTATAAGCCAGAAGAGGGAATAGTTCCAGATGAGGCGGCGAATTTTCACAGAAAGAATTCAGACAAACTTCTAAAGAGAGTTAAAAAGAAAATTAGTTTTGATGAGATTGATTTGATTGGCATTTCAACCGGACCGGGTTTGCCTCCCTGTTTGGAATATGGTTTTAAATTTGCAGGGGAACTTTCAAAAAAATTAAGGAAGCCTTTGATTGGCGTAAACCATTGTCAGGCGCATATTGAAATTGGAAAATTCTTGACGAAGGCAAAAGACCCCATTATTTTGTATGTTTCGGGAGGAAACACCCAAGTCATTTATGAAAATAGAGGTTACAGAGTGCTTGGAGAAACGCAGGATATTGGAATTGGAAATGCAATAGATAAATTGGGAAGAGCTGCCGGGCTAAAATTTCCGGCGGGTCCTAAAATTGAAAAAATTGCAAAAAATGGAAAATTTGTTTTATTGCCTTATTACGTTAAGGGAATGGATTTAAATTTTTCCGGGATTTTATCGGAAGCAATCAGAAGGTTGAAAACAAATAAATTAGAGGATGTTTTTTATTCCTTTCAGGAAGTTTGTTTTGCAATGTTGACTGAAGTAACCGAAAGAGCTCTGGCTGCAACAGAAAAAAAAGAATTGCTTTTGGTTGGCGGAGTTGCCCAAAACAAAAGATTGCAGAAAATGTTAGAAATAATGTGTGAAGAAAGAGGCGCAAAATTAAAGGTTGTTGAAAAAGAATTTGCGGGAGATAACGGAGTGATGATTGCCATAACTGCTATGCTGAATTATAAAAATGGAAAATTTGCTAGAGCGAAAATAAAGGCGAACTGGAGGATAGATTCTATTTAATTTTTTTCTTCATAATTTGCAGATAAAATTCCGTCTTTGCTTTTATACTAAATACTTTTGAGATAGAAATTCCTGCTATTAAAATAATTTCAGAGATTATAAGTGATGCCATATTTAGATTTATAAATTCTTGAAATAGATTCATAAAATCTTTAGAGCCAATCTTTGTTAAAATACCAAGCAAAAGCAGAATTAAAGGTGTTGAAAAAATAAGAATTACAATAAAACATATTAATGCCAAGACAAACCATATTGCGAAGACCAAATCCCATCTTTTCTTGAATATTTCTACCGAATGCCTTAAAGTTTCATCAAACTTCAGATTTCTTATAATAATTCCCTGATATATAAAGAAAAAAGCCAAAGAGAATAGAATGGAGAGCACAAAACCTATATAAGGAATTATGCCGATTAATCCCAAGATAATTCCCGCAATTATGCTGGAAGCAAGTAGAGACAAATATTTTTTACCGGATTCTTTATAACCTTCACCAATACTTTTCTTTTCCCTATAACTTTGATAAACAATTGCGCCATTTATCCATATATTTAGCAAAGTATAAAAGAGCATGGTGATGAAAAACAGAAAGAGCAGCAAAACAGCATTTAAGAAAGAGGATAAAAAATATTTTAAGTTCAAGAGATAGAACAATAAAATAAAGCAAAAAGATGAATCAAGAAGAAAAGGTTGACACCATCTCTTTGGATTAAGTGAAAAAATAAAACTTCTTTTTAGAATATTTTTCCAGTTCATTAATTAATATATATTTATTTATTATGGCACAAGAATTGAAAAGGATTGATGTTCTCAGTTTCGCAATAGTTCTTGGACTAGTTGGAGTAGTAATTGGTTTAATTGGCGGAATACTTACAGCATTGGTTGGATCTATGGTGGGCTCAGTTGCCAGTGCAATGGGCTTAAGTATGGGTGCAGCATCCGGAGGTTTGGCAATAATCATTTTCCCAATACTATCATTCATAGGAAATTTCATTGGAGGAGCAATTTTTGCAATAATCTACAACTTTGTTGCTTCAAAATATAAGGGAATAAAGATAGAATTAAAATAATTTGTTTTTATTTTTTATTTTTAAATTCGTGGAAAGTTAAATCTATAAAAGAAAACAATTGTAACAAAAAATTACATCAAACAATTCTATAAATAATGAAGTAATGAAGAAAGGTTTAAAAAATTTTAAGTGATGAACACAAAAGGAGTTTTATGGGAACGAAAGTTGATTGGAAGGCAATGCAAAAAAATTATGTTGCGAAATCAAAAATTGTTTTTCAATTTTTCAATTATTTAAGCAATAAAAAGTTTTATATATACCAAAACTAATTAAATTATGGTAAGCAAAATAGAAATGTTAAAAGTAATAACGAAGTCTAAGTTAGTGGCGGCGGTGAAGAAGAAAAGAAAAAAAGTTTCGGTAAGCTGGAACAAAGAGAAACTTGCGGAGCAACTTTCCTTTGATGAACTAAGAAAACTTTACGCAAGCGAAAAAGCAAAAGAAAAACCAACAAAGAAAAAAAAGGTTGTTAAAAAAGTTGCCAAGAAAAAAGTAACTGGTAAAAAACCAACAAAGAAAAAAAAGGTTGTTAAAAAAGTTGCCAAGAAAAAAGTCAAAAGAAGAAAATAATTTTTCAATTTTTTTGTTTTTGTTTAATTTTTAATTTTCGGGGAGGAGAGTATCATCTATTATTCTTTTCAACCAATCAAAAATTTAAAAAATAAAAATTTAAACCTGTGTTTAAGTACAACATCCAGGACAAGCGCAAACACATTTTTTATGATCGGCGATTAGGCCAAATTTCATTCTACATATCTGTTCGCAATTCTCTGTAGTGCCATTGCTGTTTATATCATATCCGGGGTTTATATCGCTTAACTTGAAGGCGCTTTCATTTGTATTGCAATGATGAATGGTTTGTATTGTACTGCAACATGCAGTCCAAGCATTTTCAAGTTCCGTTTTATTTATATTGCCAGTGCCTTTAACAAAAAAAACCGCCAGTATTAAAAGAACCATCACTGCCAACGCAATTATAATTACCGAATTTACAGGCAATGTAATACCTTTTGTTCTCATAATTATCATTATCAATACTTTTAATATATTGCCAACAATATTAATATTTGCAGATTACAACCAAATAAATTCACAAAATATGGATAATAATAAACCAACAAAGATATTTATATAATTTTTTCTTATATTTATGAACTTGTGGAAAGATTTGCCTGTTGGAGAAGGAAAAGAACCGGAAGAAGTTTTTGCAGTTGTTGAGATACCCAGAAGATGCCAGAATAAATACGAATATAATCCGGAAAAAGGAATTTTCATTTTAGATAGAGTTCTTTATTCTCCAATGTTTTATCCGACAAATTATGCCTTTATTCCAAGAACCTGGAGTAAGGACGAAGACCCTCTGGATATTCTTGTTTTGTCAGATGAGCCCATCTTACAGGGATGTGTTGTTTTGGTGAGACCTGTTGCCTTACTGAGAATGATCGATTCTGGAGAAGAAGATTATAAAATTATTGCTGTTCCAGTTAAGGATCCAAGATATGATAATATAAAAAATAAAGAGGACTTAACTCCACATTTATTAAAAGAGATCTCCCATTTCTTTCACAGATACAAAGAACTGCAGAATAAAAAAGTGGAAATTATCGGCTGGGAAGACAGAGAAAAAGCTCTTGAAGAGATCAAAGAGTGCATAGAAAGATTTAAATCTAAATTTGATTAATATGTTTTATTTGCTTGATATAGAGGAAAAAGTCGGGGTAGAAGCCCAAAAACTAAAGAAAAATATTCAGGAGAGTATAGAAGAAAAATTAGAGGACTTGCATCTGAAAGAAGAAAACGGAGTATTTCTTGGAGTGGTTGAAATAAAAAAAATCGGAGAAACGGGAGAAATTCTGCCAGAAAAGCCTTATATTTATTTTAATGTTGCATATACCTGTTTATTTTTTCAGCCCGTTCAGAATGAAATTGTTGAAGGTTATGTTACTGAAGTGGCAGAATTTGGTCCCTTTGTCAGAATAGGCCCAATAGATGCATTGGTCCACATATCACAAATCACAAAAGAGAAATTGACTTATAATCCAGAACAGGATATAATTACCAGCAAAGATTCAAAAATTATAATAAAAAAGGGAGATTTCGTGATAGCAATGGTTGCGAATTCTTCTATTTCAGAAGAACGGATAAGGGTGAATCTGACAATGAAACAGGAAGGGCTTGGATTGATCAAATTACTGAAGAAATCAAAGAAAAAAGAGAAAAAGAAATAATCTGTTTAAAAAAATATCTGGATGATATGTCTAATTATAAAAACTTTGCTTTAAATAAGGCAATTCAAATATAACTGCAGGGATATAATTTTAACTAATGCTATAATTTTAAATTTTTCTGAATTTATTAATGGCAATTGCAATTATCGGAACGGGAATTACCAAATTTGGCGAATTATGGGATAAAAACTGGGAAGATTTGGTCTTTGAAAGTTCCACCGAGGCAGTAAAAAACGCCAATATAGACTTTGAAGATATAAATTCATGTTATGTTGGAAATATGAATTTATCCAGATTTGAGGGACAGGACCATATCGCTCCCAGAATTACGGAAATTTTGGGGATAAACAAAGTTATTCGGACAGAAGCGGCATGCGCTTCAAGTTCTATTGCCTTAAAACTTGCAAGTGACGAAATTGAGTTATCTTCTTTTAAAGGAGAAAATAAAATTGCTCTTGTTGTTGGTTTTGAAAAAATGACCGATAGGATTGTTGGAACCACAACAGGGATTCTGGCCGGAGCCTCCCATTTTGATACCGAGATTATAAATGGTGCCACTTTTCCAGGTCTCTACGCTTTGCTTGCAGCGAGATATTTGCATGAGACAGAAGCTACCGAAGAAGATTTGCATGCTGTTGGAATAAAAAACCATAAAAATGGAATTTTAAATGAAAAGGCAATGTTCAGAAAAGAAATAAATTTGGAGGATTTCAGGGGAAATATTGCAAATCCATTAAAATTGTTTGACTGTTCTCCAATCTCCGATGGTTCTGCTTCTTTGGTTTTGACAACGGAAAAATATGCCAAGGAATTGGGAGTAGAATTTGTAAAACTTGAAAATATAGAAATAAGCACTTCTTCTATTTCTCTGGCAAAGAGACCGGATTTATTAATATTGGATTCGGCAAAAAGAGCCGCAGAATCTGCTTATAAAAAGGCAGATATAAAACCAAAGAATATAGATTTAATTGAAGTTCATGATTGTTTTACGATTAATGAAATTCTCTGTTTAGAAGCGGCGGGTTTTGCAAAAAGAGGGAAAGGTTATGAAATAATCAGAAGTCTTTTGCCTTATGAAAACATAAATAAAAGAGAAGCCCCCATTCCTTATCTGGTTGACGGAAAAGAAGTATTTGTGAACACAAGCGGAGGTTTGAAAGCCAAAGGTCATCCGGTTGGAGCAACGGGAGTTGCTCAAGTTGTTGAAGTTGTTAATCAATTGCTGGGAAGATGCGGAAAAAGAAATGTTAATCCGGAAGTTGGAGCTACTTTGAATATTGGCGGAACGGGAGGAACGGCTACTTTTTCGGTTTTGCGTAAATAAATTTTGGTTTAGTTTAAAGCGGTCTCAGAATGTATAAAATGATTATTCCTCATAAGTTGCAAATACAATTAAAAGTAGATGAAAAATAAATGAATTTCTAACGAGGCAGAGTTATTTTGATATAGGGATAAATAAAAGAAATTAGATTTTTCCAAAAGGCAATCCAAACTTTTGAAAAGTTCTTTTCATTAATAATAAATTTTCTTACTAGTTATGACAATCGCACCAAAAATTTTCAGGTTAAACAATTTTGAAAATGTCGGGAAAAAAGGAGAGATATATTCAAAAACAAAAATTTCGGTTGCTTCCAATCTATTTCAATATAATAGAAAAGTTCCTTATATTACCGCACTAATTAAGACAGGGGATAAGCTTGTTTTTGGTTTGGTTGATGAGGATAATGTAGAAATAGGAGATAAAGTTGTGGCGAGAATTGGAAAATTGGGAATTACAAAATCAGGTTTGCATGTTTACGGCGTGGTTTGGGAGTTTGATAAAACTTTTGCAAAACCGGAAGTAGAGGAATCAAAAATAAAAAGAAACTTGCCAGAAGAAAAAGTCGGAATTTCAGGTTATGGAGTTTATATACCGAGATACAGACTTGATTTATCAACTTTAAATAAAGTATGGGGAAAAGAAGTTAAGGGAGTAAAAAGTTTTCCCGGAAAATATGATGATCAAGCAACATATGCTTGCAATTCAAGTTTAAATGCTTTGAAACATGCCGGAATAGAGGGAAAAGAAATTAAATTTATCCAGGTTGGAAGTGAGAGTAAAATTTACGCCGTAAAACCAACTGCGAGTATTGTGGCAGGACTTCTAAAAACGGAAGATTGTTTTGCCGCCGATATAGAATTCGCTTGCAAAGCTGGAACGCAGGCAATAATTAACGCTTACAATTTTGTTAAAACGAATGGCGGATATGGACTTGGTATTGGAGCGGACTCTGCTCAGGGAGCACCAAATGATGAACTTGAACTCACAGCCGGGGATGGTGGAGCTGCTTTTATAATTGGTTCAAAAGAACCAATTGCCGTTATTGAGGGAACCGCCTCTTATACAACAGATACTTCAGACTTTTGGAGAAATGAAGGAGAAAAATTCCCAAAACATGCTGGAAGATATTCCGGAGACCCTGCCTTTTATAAACATATTATGAATGCCGCAAAGAATTTAATGGAAAAATTAAATCTAAAACCAATTGATTTTGACTATGTTGTTTTCCATCAACCAAATTCTAAGTTTCCAAGAGTTGTTGGAAAGAAATTGGGTTTCACTCCAGAGCAGATTGAACCTGGAATTGTCTTCGATTCTATTGGAAATACCTATTCTGCAAATTCATTATTGGGGCTTGCAAAGATTCTGGATATCGCAGCGCCTTATCAGAGAATTTTGTTGGTATCTTACGGTTCTGGAGCTGGAAGTGATGCAATTTCTTTTATTACTACTCCCGAAATTGAAAATAAAAGAAAGAGAATCGAAAGAAGCGTCAAAAGCTGGTTGGGAGAAAAAGACAAAGAAAATTTAATTATTTCTGATTATTCGGTTTATTTGAAAAATAAGGGAATTATTTAATTTTTAGAAATTTATTTGTCTTGTTCAACTTTTAAGATTTGGAATTCATATAGAATAAAAACCTTTGTTGGAAAGAGGAAAAGAGCGGTCGCAAGGTGAGAATAAAAAACGGAGATAAAAAATAATGATTAACAACAAACCATTATTATGGAAAATAATAAAGTTTTCAAACTGCTCAGAAAAATTCCAGAAGGCAAAATTACAACATACAAAGAGATTGGTTTAAAATTGAATTTAAATCCAAGAAAAGTTGGCCGGATTCTGTCAGAGAATGAAGATTTGGAAAATATAAAATGTTACAAAGTTGTTAAAAGTGATGGGAAAGTTGGAGGGTATAAACTAGGAATTAAAGAGAAAATTAAGAGATTGGAGAAAGAGGGGATTAAAGTTGAGAATGGAAAAATTGTGGATTTTGAAAGAAGAGTTTTGAGGTTTTCTTGATTTTAACTTTCTCTCCTTTTGTTGATAAATACACAAACCATCAAAACAGCATTTTGGCTTTATCCACTTTCAAATTCGCTTACAAAATGGTTTAGAAAAATAATTTGTTCCATTAAAATAATATACCCTGTTCCCTCTGTTCCAGTTAGTATATATGTTGTTCCACTAAATTTATCTATGGAAGCAAAAGAGAAAAGTTGGATTGGCAAATTTCTAGTGATGACTTTAGTGTTAACTTTAGTTTTAGGGGTGATGCCAGTATATGCGCAGAGTTATGGTAGTGTAAAAATAACAAATCCAAAAGACGGAGAAACTGTTTCTGGAATTGTTACAGTAAAAGCAACTGCAAGTGGTCCGAATGAATTAAAAGAGATGTCTCTTACCATTGCAGGAAAGCATGAAGCCGAGCATTTTCTATTGACTGATTGTACTAAATCTGTGATTAAGCCAACAAGTAATGTTACTCATGAGATTTATACAAAAACCTGTTGGTACGACTGGGATACATCTAACTATACAAGAGAAAAAGTTACTTTAACAGCAAGTATAAGTGATGTGGAAGGAAATAAAGCAAGTAATTCTGTAACTGTTTATGTTACAGAAGAATCTGAACCAGAGAAAAAAGCAACTTTAAGAGTAAAAGCATATGATGTTGAAACAGGAGATGTTGTTAGGGATGCAACAACCATAGTTTTAAAATATCCAAGCGAATCTGTGAGAAAATTTATGACAGAACCAAGTAGAGGCATAGGACAGCCCGTAAGAAAAACAACATCAGAGAAACCAAGTTCAGGTGGAGTAGGCTCAGGAGTTGGAGTAGAAGAACCTGCTATAGAAGAAGTTGGAGCAAAAGAAAAATTGAAAGAAGAGAGAAAAATAGATATACAAAAGAAAAAAATATCAGGACCAAAAATAGTTGTTGGAACTTTAAAGGCAGATTCAATTGACTCAATTGAGATAGAACCAGGAGCTTACGAGCTAATTACTTATGCAATAAATTACGCACTTCACACTAATTATAGAATAACAATAGAAGCTGGAAAGGAATACAACTTACATGCTCCTTTATCAAAAGGTAAGATTATAACAATTCCAGAGGAGAAAGAAACAAAACTAATTACGGTAAAAACAGGAAAATTGGTTAAAGTAGTTCCAGAAGTTAAAGAGACAGAAGTGGAAGTTATACCTGCTACGAAAATTAGAAAAATTTCAATAAGACCCGCAAAGGAAATTGGTAAATCCATTTTAGAATCTGGAAAAGTAGAAGCAACTACAAGCGAAGAAATTGAGATAGAAGAAGGGAAACTTTACACAAAGACTAATAAGACAAAAAAACAGGTAAAGGTTTTACCAGCAACAGCTTCTGAAAGAGCAAGAGAAGCGGTTAAGATGCACAAAATAAAAGACATTGAGTTGGAGGTAGTTGACAAAAGACCTGTTTATATAATTAAAGGGGAACAAGAAGCAAAATTATTTGGATTTATTCCAACCAAAATAAATACGACTGTGGAGATTAGCGGAGAAGACGGAGAAGTGGTAAAAATCATAAAACCCTGGTGGAGTTCACTGGCAATAGCAAATAAATAATTTATTTTTTTGATTTTTGTTCATTTTGTAATTTGCCTAAAATCTGTGGGAGGTATTCATGGGAATAAGAGCTTATGAAGTAAGTAAAGATAAAAATTAAAAGTTAAGAAAAAACAAAAAATAAAATTATTTAGTTTCTTGTGAAAATTTTGCTTCAATTTCTTTTCTTAGTTTTTTCAATTTATGTTCTTCTGTTTGCTTAATAGTTTTTTTTAACTTTTTCTGAAGTTCTCTAAGCTCTTCAGCCAAAGAAGGATCATAACTTTCTGCAATATCAATTACACGACCTATATTGCCATTCTCTGCTACACGAAGGTGTTCTTCAGATTCACCACTAATTTTTGAACTGGCCGCAGTTAGATATCTCCTTTTATTAAGTGTATTTGTTATATAACTACCAATATCTTCTGGAAGAACTTTACCTTTTTTTGCGTCTTCTATTATATCGTTAATCAATTCAATCTCGTCACTATATATACCTGCATCTTTACTACTATGAGTTCTTTTAATGAAATCCAAAACATCTAAATAATCTTTTGCATGTTCATATTTTCCTTCTCTTATATTGGTATAAATTTGTTTTTTAAGATCCTCTACAAATTTTTTATCTCCAGTAATAACTCCTTTAACTTCATCAGGTTTTATTGTGCCTTTTTCTACATAGGTTGTTGCTTGTTTTAGTCTTTCTAATTGTGAACTCAAAGCTATTACAAGTTCTGAGTCTGGGTAATCAAGTTCATGTTCATGCATCTTCATATATGCTCTCTGCATTTTACCTAATTCCTTATATCCATTCTCAATTTCTTTCTTTACCTCATCAACTTTTCCTTCTTTTAGAAGGGCATATGCCTTTTCTATATCCATATTTCTATTTGTTTTAACTATTTAAATACTTATTTCTTCCTATTCCTCAAAATCTCCTCTAAACTTTTTGTGCAATTTCCTGTAAATTTTTTAAACCGCAAAAGTTAAGATTAAATTAAAATGAACCTCCCAACCGAGGCAGAGCCTCGGGGTATTTGGATATATAAAAATTGATTGAAACATACCAAGAATTTTTATCAGAAAGAATAGAGATTGAATATACTTTTGGGATGTACAAACCAATAAGTAAACCTGAACCACTCAATTGGTTTATCTATGTGCTAACTTTACTGGTAATTGTTGTTGGGTTTTTCATATTTTTCATAATTTAAACCAAAATTCAAATTAAAAAAGAGTTTTTCTAAAAGACAAGCCCCTCTATCAATGACTTTTATCCCCCTTAGAGTTCTCTTAGAGCTTCTACAGGTTGTAATCTGGATGCTCTACTCGCGGGTAAAATTCCGGAAATAGCACCTGCAATAAATGAAAATCCGATTGCAAATAAAATTAAATCCGGCGACACTTTAGCTTCAAGAAAACCGTAGCCAGCAACCGAAGCAAATTGGGTTACACCTAAAGCGAGAGCAATACCCAAAATACAGCCAATAATTCCCCCAATCAAACCTATAAAACCGGACTCAAATAAAAAGATTATTAAAATATCCCTATCTTTTGCGCCAATGGCCTTCATTATTCCTATATCGCGGGTTCTTTCCAAAACTGATGTGTACATAGTGTTCATTATTCCAACGCCTCCGACAAGTAATGAGATTGCTGCTATGCCTATTAAAACTATGCTAACAATTCCCAAAATTGTATTAAAACTTTTTATCAGGTCTTCTGTTGTTTCAACAGCAAAATCTTCTTCTCCTTCTTTTAAACCCCGTTCTCTACGCAAAGCTTTTTTGATATCTTCTGCAACTTTGCTTGGTTTTTCACCATTTTTAACTTTGGCAATGATCATGCGATATTCATCTTTGAGATCAAAAATTTCTCTTGCAACTTCCAAAGGTATTACAACTGTTGAATCGTCCATTCTGTTTCCTATTTTTTCAAGAATGCCAACAACCTTAAATTCCTTGCCCTTTATCTTTAATTTATCTCGGACATGCACCTCTTTGCTAAAAAGATCTCCTCTTGCAACATCATAACCAACAATAATCTTATATTTATCTCCCTGCCTCAAATCCCTGCCTTCCAGTATCTTAAATGATTGACTATCCTCTAAAATTTCCCTTGAATTTTCGTCTAGAGGAATTCCTGTAATAAAAGATGTTTTTTCTTCATCTCTAAAATTTACAAGGGCATTTGATATAATCATTCCCGCCGCATACTCCACACCTTTAACTTTTTTGATAGTCTCTAAATCTTTTTTTGTCAGTTTAGATGAGGTAAAAGCCGCTTTAGTTCCAGGAACTATTGTTATTTTATCTGTACCAAGTTCTTCAAATTGTTTGGCAATGGCTTCTTGCATTCCTTGACCCAGAGACACCAATCCTACTACCGCAGAAATTCCAATAAAAATTCCAATTATTGTAAGCCAGCTTCTCAATTTTCTATGTGATAATCCTTTAAAAGAGAAGATTATTAAATCAAAAATCATTTTTTCTTTCTAAATTTGAGGTATATAATTATAATAATAATTATTATCGCGACAATATAGATAGTGTAATTTTCCGAAACGAAATTGTATTTTTTTAATTCTTTCTCGTCGTAAAGTCTCAGATTAACCGTTTTCTCTTCATTATATGCCACATTGTTATTATCTCTGTAATTTAGAACAAATTTCAATGGAATTTCTCTGGCATCGGAATTGATGTAGAGTTTAAAGTCTATTGTATTATAATCATCCGGCTCAAGATTGCCTATGTAAATTGTAGAAGGGGATAATAGCTCATAGTTATCGCTTTCTTCTAAACTAACCGTAAGGAATTTAATTTTTGTCAATCCTCTATTAACAACATCCAATGTTATTTCTCCTTGTTGATTTGCAGTTAGCAAAGTTGATTTATCCAAATTAATAATTATGTCTGGTTTACTGCTCACCGTTATAGTTATATAATTTGTTTTTTCATATTTTTGACCTACACTGTCATAATAGGATATTTCTAGAGGAATTTTGTAAGGTTCGCTATCCGCATCCGGTAAAACAAGCAAATTAAATTCCGCTGTTTTTTCTTCTCCACTTTCCATGTGATAGATTCTTTTTTCTTCTGTCTGATTCAGTGGAGCAAAAGGAACATTTGAAAGATCCAATTTTAAATTTATATCTCTCAGATACGAATCGGCTTCATTTTTTATAGCGATTTTTAAGGTAGTTGCCTTGCCGGGAATTGCGGATTCACTTTTAAAATTTTTTACAGCCAGATTAGCATCCAAAGTATGAATGGTAATGGTTATTTTCTTTTCTATCCAGGTGTTGCCATCTGTTGAATAACGCAATTTTAGTTCATTATCTCCCTCCACAGCATCACCAGCAACCCTTATTTTGTAATCTATAAGTGCATTTTTAGACGGTTCCAGTACTCCAATATTTCGGGTTGCATTCTCACTCTCATCCAGATAAAACGGATAATTTGGTTCTAAAACGACAATTAAGTTGTTTGCATTAGCAGTGCCAACATTTTCCACATTTAAATACAAATGCAGATATTTTCCCGGTTGTGCCGGAGAAGGTTCATATTTCAGGGTCGATATTGAAATTAAAGCATAATTGTCTGCATATGCGGGCATTAATAGTGAACAAATGATGACCAAACTTAATAATTTTATTCTCATAATTAACTTAATTTAATTTATTTAGGTCTCTTTCTCTATTTTTCCATCTCTGATATGAACAACTCTATCCGCATAAGAAGTCAAAGAAATATCATGAGTAACGACAATAACAGTTTTTCCTTTTTCATTAATTTCTTTTAAATTATTCATTATCTTTTTGCCCGTTTTTGAATCCAAATTACCCGTAGGTTCGTCTGCAAGTATAATTTCCGGATTTGTGACGAGAGCTCTTGCTATAGCTACACGCTGCTGCTCACCACCACTTAATTCAGTCGGTTTATGATTTTCTTTTCCCTTCAGGCCAACAAGTTCTATATATTTCTTTGCTCTTTTTGTTCTTTCATCAAGGGGAATATTCTGGAAAATTAAAGGCAAAGTTACATTTTCTAAAATATTTAGGGTACGAATTAAATTAAAAGTTTGAAAAACAAATCCAATCGTCTTGTTTCTTATTTCTGCCAGTTTGTTTGAGGAATATTTTGATATCTCTTTTCCTTTCAGAATTACTTTTCCTTTTGTTGGCTTATCTAAACAACCAACAATATGCATTAATGTTGATTTTCCACTGCCGCTTGGACCAAGAAATAAAATAAATTCTCCCTTATTTACTTTAAAATTTACATTATTCAGAGCATATACTTCCGAATTACCCATTTTATAGATTTTATAAACATTTTTCAATTCAATAAGCGCCATAATTGAATTAGTTAAGAATAAGAGGAATATTTAAAAATTCAAAATAAATTATAAGATGGCAACACCAAATGGACCGAGAAGAGGAAGTTTGCAATTCTGGCCGAGAGTCAGAGCGAAGAGAATCTACCCCAAAATCTCTTTTTGGGTAAAAGATTCTTTGAGCGGTTTTGCTGCTTATAAAGTTGGAATGGTGCAGTATTCTGCAACAGAAACGAGGAAAAATGTAAATCAGGGAAAGAAAATTGTAAGGGCCGCAACTGTTCTCGCCATTCCTCCAATTTATCCAATTTCTCTGGTTTTTTATAAAAAACACCAGAAAATAACGGAATATTTTAATATTAAGGACACTCCAAAAGATTTCAAAAAAGATCTGAAAAGAAAAATTAATTTTAAGTTAGACGAATATGGCAAGATTCCGGATGAATTTGATGAAATCAGAATAAAAGTGGCAACTTTTCCAAGAAAAACAAAACTCAAAAAAACTCCGGAAATATTTGAATTGGGTTGCAATCTGGAATTGGAAAAAGCCAAAGAACTGCTCGGCAAAGAACTGAAAATTGAAGATTTTTTTTCTGCTGGAGAGTTTGTTGATGTTACCGCAATTACAAAAGGAAAAGGAACGCAGGGGGTTATAAAAAGATTCGGCGTTAAACTGAGAAATCATAAATCAAAAAAAGGAGTAAGAAGAGTCGGTTCCATAGGAAGCGTTGTTCCCAGAAAAGTAGACTGGAGAGTTCCAATGCCGGGGCAACTTGGTTTCCAGCAAAGAACGGAATATAATAAATTAATTTTAAAGATTTCCGATAATCTGGAAGAAATAAACAAAAAACAGGGGTTTAAAGGTTATGGCCTGGTAAGGACAAAGTATTTGTTGTTGGATGGTTCTGTTCCGGGACCAAGAAAAAGATTGATTATTTTGAGAAAACCGAAAAAACAGAGAAAAAATATTATGCAAATAGGTGAGATTATAAAATGAAACAGTTGTTTAGCAGAAGTTGGGTTAAAAGCAAACAGCCGAGAAAGCAGAGAAAATACAGGCATAACGCTCCCAAACACATCCGACAAAAATTTATGCATGCGAATTTAAGTAAAGAATTAAGGGAAAAATATAACAGGAGAAGTCTTCCAGTGAGAAAAGACGATAAAGTTAAAGTAATGAGAGGCAAATTCAAGGGAAAAATTGCCAAAGTTACCGAAGTGAATTTAAAAACTTTGAAAGTTTATTTAGAAGGAGTAACAAGAAAAAAGGTTGATGGAAAGGAGGTTCAGGTTCCAATACAACCATCAAATTTGCAGATTATTTCGGCAGGGATGGACGATAAAAAAAGAGAAAAACTCGTAAAGAGGAAAAAAGCAAAAGATAAGGAAACAGAAGGAAAATAATTCATAAAAAGTCGAAGAAAGGAAATAAAACACAATACATTCAAATTTATATTTCAAGATTTGCAATTGCTAAAATTTGTTTGCTATTTTTATTTACGGATTAATTTATGGTTTAAATCCCGTTTTACTTAAAATTTATTCTAAAATTTCGGAACTTCCGAAAATTTTGTTTAAGGATATTTCATAATTTTGGTATTATCCAGTTTAATAAATAAATAGTCGGTTGGCGACGTCCTGGTGTTTCCGCCAATTAGGCAGTACTTACCAGATCGCTGGGCTGCTTAACTTCCGTGTTCGGTATGGGAACGGGTGTACCCAGCCCGCTTTGGTCGCCAACCTAAATTAGTTTATATTTTAAATTTTAGTATAATTTTTTATCTCTTTGATAATTTCAATCATTTTGTTCTGATCTCTCTCATTTATTGTTCCCGTAACTATGATATCTGCTCCGGCCTGCAATTTTTCTCTTGCCGTTTCCCTGTCTCTGATTCCGCCGCCCACAATTATTGGAATATCCACTTCTTTTTTAATAGCGGAGATAATTTCATTAGAAATAGTTTCTTTTGCTCCACTTCCAGCTTCCAGATAAACAAATTTCATTCCAAAATATTTGGTGGCTAAAGCATAAGCAACGGCAATTTCCGGCTTGTTGTTTGGTATCAATTTGGCGTCAGAAACAAACTGCGAAGTGCAGAGATTACCGCTCTCAAACATCAAATAACCCATTGGTATTGGCTCCAGATGGTAATTCTTAATAAGGGGGGCACCCTTTAATTGCTCTTCTATCAGCGGACCAGTATTTCTTGAATTTAATAAAGACATAAAGAAAATTGCATCCGCATATCTGGAAATTCCTGCATGAGAAGAAGGAAATAATATTATTGGCAAATTTGTAATTTCCTTCATTTTCTTTATGAGTTCGTCCAACTGAATAATGACCGTAGAAGTTGAACCTCCGACCATGAACGCGTCAGTTCCGGCCTTATCCACTTTTTTCACCAATTCTATTGCCTTTTCTATACTTTGCTTATCCGGATCTATCAAAGTGAAATGAAGTTTCTCCTTCTCAAGTTTTTTCATCAATTCTTTTAACACCATAAATTATTTTAATATTTTTATAAATCCAATCTTATTTTCTTCTGACAGATTTTACATTTTTGGAATCTCAGGAACAAATCGTAAATGCGATAATTAGCACATTAATAACATTTTAGGATTATAAGTGAAAAGGAGCTTGCCAGCAAATACAATGATTCGGATAAATAATATTTAATGTTTTTTATCTCAGCACTCTGGCGGAAGTGCTTATATCTTTATAAGAGTTATAGAAGTGTGCGAAATTACTTAAACTTAACAAATTCTGTTGTAAAAACAAGCAATCTAATAAAATGAGCAGTAAACAGAAGATAGTTCTATCCCAGAAAGGCGGGAATGAAGAACTATTTTATTGTTTAATAGATTAGTAATTGCAATTTATTCTTTAAATAAGTTGGATATTTTATGAATATAAAATCTATAAAAGAATTTTTTAGACCAACAAAAGTTAAGATTTTGATATTGGTAAGTTTTATTGTTTTATTTCTGTCACAAATGATATTTAATTTTTCAACATTTTGTATTAGATACCCTTCTCCTACACTCATTATTTTTGATATTTTACTAAAATATCTATATAGAAATGATTTTATATATGCCATTTTTTTGATAGTTTATTATTTATTAAGTTGTCTGATTGTATACTTTTATAATTATTTTGAAAGATCTAAACATGGATTTATAGGACTTATTTTTACAGCAGGAATTATTTTAATCTTATTCATACCCATATCTGCGAATAATGTTTGCGTTCCTCCTCTATCAAAACTAATAAAATCAGAAATAGAATATAACTATTGGTATTTCGAGGGTAGATGTAACGAATTGTGTGAAGATAAAAACTTAATCGGATATTGTACTTATTATTTTGGTAAGAATAAATCGGGAATAACTGATTTAAATGAAGATAATCAGAAAAACAGTCTTGTTTTGGTTGGAGCGCAGAATTGGCCTGCCTGTGAAAGTAGAATATATTGTTTCTTAACAGTTCCTTGTAAAAAGTTGGGTTCAACACAGAGCGAAGTAATGGAACAATGTGCAAAATTATTATGTCAAAATTATTTAGAGAATGAAAGCAACATTACCCTTGCTAGTAAAGCAGTGCTAAAAGAGATTATAGAGAGTGATAATTTAAACGAATGCAATTTTGTAAGTATTCCAGATAAAAATAATTGGCACAGAAGATTTTTCCCGGAATATGTTTGCGAGAAATATATCAATTCTTGTTCTAATCTTGATAAAGAAGGAGGAACTTATTATTTAACAGGGGATATTATAAATTCTACAAATATTTCCTGTATAAATATAAAAGAAAGTAATATAATTTTAGATTGTCGAGGACATATAATTGATGGAAATCAGAGAGGTATTTTTGCTAAGGATGTAAATAACATAACAATTAAAAATTGTATTATAAGTAGGTGCTCCAATGCACTTTATTTAGTTGATGTAACTAACAGTAAGATTTTTAATCTTACATTTAGAAACAATGGAAGAGGAATCTTTTTAGATAATTCTGATAATTGCTCAATTGAAAAAGTCAAAATAACAAATTGTACTTATGTAGGTATTCATTTTTCTAATATATATAATAGTGAAATCAAAGACAGTTATATGAGTAATTGTTTTAAAGCAATTATATTGGAACCTGCAAGAGAGTTCAGAATGAAAACGCACAACAAAATACATAATAACTACATCTACAACAATTCTTGGGGGATGGTATTTAGTACCGCTTTTGTTTATCATACAGGCGACATAATCTATGGCAATATATTTAACAACACAAATAATGTGGATACACTATGTCCAGCAGACTGGATAGGCGTAAGTGAATCTTGGAATACAACAAAAGAAAAAGGCGGGGGAAATTATTGGGGCAATCCAAACGGAACAGGTTATTCTGATACTTGTGAAGATTTAGACAAAGATGGGTTTTGTGATAAAGAATATATTTTAACTTCTGAGAATATTGATTATTTGCCTTTAAGTAAAGAATATCTTGCTAAGAAAGCTGAATGAACACACTCACCTAAGCAGAGCTTGTGGTTTGAATAAATAAAAAATTATTAATATAAACTTATCGTCACCTTCTAACCACTAAAACACTCTGCAAAACCAAGAACAAAAATATCTTAACTACCAATTCTCTGGAATTAATCTTTTCATTCCCAAATGCTCTCTAACTTTGCCAGTTAAATTTTTTCTAAAATCTTTCTTTATTACCCTTCTACTTCCACAATACTTGCATTTCATGAATTTATTGGGTGACGGTTGGTAAATCATTAATTTTTGGACAATATTTGATGCGCTTAACCCA
>Ga0190305_1000129_pt1 | contig 20061 bp, 21 predicted proteins | sample 48700723_MG_FD_161678 | JGI IMG/M metagenome (GOLD analysis project Ga0190305, IMG submission 161678) | Hydrothermal vent sediment bacterial communities from Southern Trench, Guaymas Basin, Mexico - 4870-07-2-3_MG | ecosystem: Environmental > Aquatic > Marine > Hydrothermal vents > Sediment ... | reverse complement strand
GCTTCCGATCAGTTCTTCTGCTTTCTTGAGATTATCTTTATAAAATTCCTTGGGATAATAATGCAGTGGAAGTAATGATAATGCATATTCTATAGTTTCCTCTTCTATTCCAGACTTTTCTGAGATATAAGGAAAGTATTTCCGAACTTCATTTATTGTATGTTCTGTTGTACAAAAACGAAATCTTCTTTCAAAGAAAATACTTCTTGAGGTGCCACCAATTAATCCGGCAATTATAGGGTTTGCATCTACAACAATGGTGATCTTCATTCCCGAACCCTTTCAAACTCGTCAAGTATCTGTTTTGCAGAGACACCTTTTGATCTTAATCCTGTGGCAATCTGATCAGTAATGTTAAAGAAAATCTGCTTTTTCAGTTCTAAAATCTTCTCAGAGACAGCTTCCTCTACAAACTCGTTCTCACTATCAAATCCAAACTCATCCATGACCATTTTAATATCCTTCTCAATTTTTTCAGAGAATTTGATCTTCTTTTCCATCATGACACCTGTAATATTTTGGGTAAATGATTATATTAACTTTTCGATTGTGCTCCTCTGCTGATCTCCCATTTCCGGATTCTCTCTTTTGCATTCATGATCTTCTATCCATTTACATTTCATAGTCTCACCTTTGAATTATATATCGATCTTCATAAGGATCTTTTTTCTATAACTTTTACCCATTCATGAGATTTTATTTTTTCTATTTCTTTTGTGATCTTATCATCAGCCTTTATCCTCTTGACAATTTCTTTTATTGTCTCTAGTTTTTCTTCATCAGAATCTAAATTCTCAATATCTTTCAGATATGGCTCAATCAATTGTAAAAGATTTGTTTCAAGTTTTTCCTTGAAGTATAGTTCATAGACTAAAGAATCAATGACTTGTCTATCAATAAATTCAATGAGTTCTTTTTCTGATTTTCTTCTCTCTTCTGTTCTGTTTAGGAAGAGCATGTAGTTACAGAGTATGGATACAGAGCTAATTATTTTTTCATCAATTTCCTCAAAATTTGGAAGTGGAAAATCTCTAACGTGCTTTGGATAAACATGAGAATATGAACCTTGTAAACTCCCTGTTGCATATACGTTCCTATAAAAGAAAGACATAAGCTTTGAGTTGAGAATACATAAAATAAATTCTGGCGTATAATTGTGATCCTCAATTATATCGTATCCTTTAAATTTCGTTCTATCTTCTGGTTTAAGGTTTTTGTAGTCTGTTGCCAATATTAAGTTATGATCGCAATAAAAACCATTTTTGTCGAGAGTGAAAATGAGCGATTCATTTTTACCCGATATTTGGCGAGTTATTAATTTTGGTGATTCAAATAATTCAATACACTTTCCATCATACATGAGTTCTGGCAAATAATCCATATACAAATTTCTATATTTCAATCCATATCTTGTAATGTCTTTACCTTCAAAAAACTTCTTTGGGTTTTCTTTTGGATCTTTTGTAAGAAGATATTGCTTTCCAAACTCTCCTTTCTTTCTACTATACATTTGTGCTCCAAGATTGATGTAATAAATATTCCCCAGTCTAATCCCTGTTTTATTCATCTTTTCTATTATCTCCATCGTTGTGCTATCAGATTCGTATCTAAACTGTGATTGGTGTAAATCATACCAAACCTTTTGTTGAATTTTATTTATCGTTTTTATATTATTATTTTCGTCAATAAACTGTACAATTATTTCATTTTCTTTATCTATGGAAGGCATAAGCTTTAGAACGATAACAATACTCTGTCTTGAAACACCTACAAAGACATTTCGTTCTCCTGCCGTAAGCAGCCGTTTTATTGTACTGTTTTTTAGGATATATTTTCGGATATCGGTTGCATATTTTTCCCTACAGATTGGGTTCGGAAGAATGTAGGAGAAATATCCTTCATTTTTTGCTATATTAGTTGATTGTAAAATAAATGGGATATAGAGATCCCAGTGTGACTTTAACTGAAATTTATCGGAATAGAGTTTAGGTAAGATCTTTCTCGATAAAACATCTGATTTTTCCATTTCCCATGCACTCACATAAGGCGGATTCCCAATAATAACATCAAAACCTCTTTCTTCTTCTGGTTTCTCGGGATCAAAAACTTCAAAGAATTCAAATCCCCAGTGGAATGGCTTTAATTTATCAAAATCTTCTCTTGTTATCTCTATTTTCTTAGATTTAATTTCTTTATAAAACTCAAAATCAAGTAATCTTTTTATTTTTTTATCTATTTCCTCTAAATCTATCCTTACTTTTTTTAATTCAGTATATTTTGCCCCCTTGTAAGTTTTAATAAGTTTTTCTCTTTCTTCTAATAGATCGTATAATGAATTTTCATTTGTCCAGTATTCTAAATCTGAAGATTTTATATCCTTGAATCTGCTTATGTCAACATAACCAAGTAAGGTATTACCAGATCTTAGATTATACTCGATATTTGGTAAGGGTTGTATATGTTCCGGATCATAAGAATCCACAAGCCATAGCCATAACCTTAACTTTGCGATCTCAACAGCATTTGGATTTATATCAACTCCATAGAGATTTTTTAGCAGAATCATTTTTTTGATAACTGGATCTGGATTTTTCATATTCAATTTTTTACATATCTTTTTACTCAGATCAAAAAGTATGTTCCCAGCAGCTAATAAAAAAGCTCCGGAGCCACAGGCATTATCACAAACTTTTAGATTTAATATGATTTTATTCCAGATTTCATTTAAGGTAGTTTCATGAAGTATAAAAATGTCATTTATATTTTTAATCAATTCTGTTTCCTTATATCCCTTTTCTTCCTTTAAAAAAGTGTTTATTTTGTCTATTAAACAGGGATAGATTGTATTTTCTGCTATGTACTTTGTTATCTGTTTTGGTGTATAGTAAGCCCCAGTACCTTTTCTATCAGAAGATGTCATTGCTCTTTCAAATATATACCCAAGTATTTCTGGATCTATCGAGTCTCCATTTTCAAAAGTTTCTTTATGAATAAATCTAAAGCTATCCAAAAACTTGATTATCTTCTTTAAGATTTCTGCCTTGATTCTATAATCTGGATTTTCTCTTTCTACTTCTGTTTTTATAAATAAACTTCCATTTAGATATGGTATATCCTCAAAATTGGGATCTATATCTATTCTTTCATTTTTGGGGGTATTTAAAACTCTAAAGAATAGCTGTTTTAATTTTTCGTTTAATATGTCCTCACTTAGATGGGATAAATAAGCTAAAATATCTTTTTCTATTATCTCTTTTGACTGAAGGAACTTTATAAAAATCAAACGATTCACAACACTTTGAGCGATCTGTTCCTTTTCACTTGAATTTTGGACATTGAAAATATTATTTACTAAACAATCCTTCTCACTGACCCAATCGATCTTACCTTCTTTGTTTTTGTATCTTCCACCATGTAATAAAGCATTGTACCAGTCATAGAATCTCTTTGTGATTTCTTCTTCTGACTTTTGTGAGATAACTCTTTCTTTTCCAACTAAAAAATCTTTAATTTTGTCATGATCTTTTAATAAATCAAGTTTTGCTGTTTCTTCACCATTTTTGTCTATAAAAATCCATATTAACCCATCTGTTGCTACTCCAAAATTGTAGTTTTCTTTTACCTCTGCCAATCTGAATAATCCTTTTATTTGATTTACTGCGCCATCATCTCCTTTTTCGTACAAATCTGTATTTATAGGTTTAGCTTCAACCAAAAACATCTTATTGTTAAGATTTTTTACCTTGTAATCTACTTTGCGCTTACCTTTAACTGTTCTGAAATGTTTTTCAGGTAGTACCTCTAAATTTAACAGTTCGAAGATCTTTTCTATGATAAATTTCTTAGTAAACTCCTCAGGATCCATTTCATCTTCTAAATAAACAGATAAAAGTTTCCTTTTTTGCTCAAAAATTCTCTTTCTACCATTAAAAGTCATCCTTCGTCTGATATCGGCAATGATATTTTTTATCTCTTCTTCGTATTTCTCATAAGACTCCATGCGATTCATACTCATTCCTCTTTTCATGCCACAATTATAGTTATCTTCCCCTTTCAGATCTCTCAAAATAATTTTCTTTTTTAGATATTTAAACTCTCTCTTCACTTATCCTCTCTACTAATACTCTATCTTGCAATTGCTCTTTTTGAACTCATAATCTCACCTCATGTAAAAGCAGCCACTACGATATAAACAATCATATATAAGATAAATAATCCTCCGAAAACTCCCACCATTGTCCAGAATCCCTTTTTTATTAATGTTTCAAGATCATCTGTCATATTCTCTTTTTTCTGTTCCATTTTTTCTTCTTTGTATCTTCTGATAAACTCTCTTTTCTGCTCATCTGTCATCGTTGACCATATCATATCCCTTAATATTTTATCATTATATTCCAGAGCATCTATTCTTCTACTCAGGAGTTTGTAATCTCTGGACGTACTCAGTTTTCTTACTCCGAATATCGCCAAGATCGTCTCTCCAAATGACATTTATATCGCCCCCGTCTTTTTTAGATTGAGAAGTAATTTGTACGCCTCGTGTATTTCTATAAACCTTTTCTCTGCATATTGATCTTTATTGTTATCGGGATGCCACTTTTTCACTGCCTTTCTGTATGCTCTCTTTATCTCCTCTTCACTCTCTGTTCCTTTGAGATTGAGAATGCGAAGGGCTTTCTCTTTTGGATCAGTTTTTTGATAATGTTCTTTCTCTGAACGATCATTTCTCTGGGTTTTATAATAGTGAGTCTTATGGTGTTTTCTCTTATTTTTTGAATGATTGAAATTAAAACTCCGAGTATAACTCTGATATTCTTTTCGATGAAAACTCGGCTCAGTTTTGTTTGATGATTCAGAGAGTTTTTTATAAATAGTCGAAACAATCCATATCACTACTTTAATCAGAAGATATAAGAGATATATGGCGAGAATAAAAGCCGCTATACCTTCTTTGACTCCAAAACTGTTTTTTCCCATACACCTATTCCTCATTGAAGAGTATATTCCTCAAAATAACAATCGCCTTTTCTAACTCCTCGTTAAAATCTCCTGTTGTATTTGCGAGATCTATGTGATGTTGTGCAAGATCGAGCTTTTCTTCTACATTCGGGCAATCTGAATATACTTCCTCTATCATATACAGCAGATCATTGCAGATCCTGAGATTATCGATGGTGAAATCCACAGAGTAAGATCCTGTTTCAACATCCTGTTCCACGATCTTTCCATTGGGGTATATGAAGAATACTTTTATATTGATCCTGTCTTCCGACAGTACAAATGGAATCGATGCAAAGGCTATCATCCCAGCCAATAAAATAACTATACTTTTTTCCATATTATCACCTTATGGTGTTCGTCTTCTATGAGGTCTCACGCTGACAGTTTTATATTTATTTCCTGATTTTCTTCTTTTATAACCGCTTACCACGGTAAGTTTTCTACCCATTGTATCACCTCAAAACAATATCTTTTATTATGAAACAAATTTTTTTGTTTCATGTACATACTATGCAGTATCTCATTTATAAACTTTTCGTTACATAATGGAAAAAGTTTATAAGTAATGAAAATAATTACTGTACATGAACAGAAAAAAGGGAACTCATATTATCGCTGGAGGATTTGAGTACGATAGAATCGTGAAGCCGATGCTCGAGTATCCTGGTGACAGGATAATTGTGCTCAGAGATAATGGAGGTAAGTATCCTCTCTCATCATCACTGGCAGAACATTTTCTTAAGAAACTGAAAGATTTTCCTGTGGAGATTGAAGAGATCAGTATCGATATATATAACTTCGATGAAGTCTTTCTCAAAATGCTTGAGTTGATAAAAAGAGAAATAAAGGAGAGGAGAGTGTATGTCAATATTTCTTCAGCTCCGAAGGTAACCTTAGTTGCCATGATCTCTGCTGTCTTCTTCATGCGGGGCAAAGGGGATATTGAGATCATATACTGTAAGCCTGAGGAGTATCTCATTCCCAGAATAATTGAAACCCTTGACAGAAAAATGAAAAGTGAGTTTATGGATCATGGAGGGGGTAGAGGAGTAAAGGAATATGAGTCAATACCGATCTTTCCCATAGAGGAGATCACAGAGATTGATATGAAGATACTGAAGATACTGGATGAAAAAAATGGTGCAGAGTCGATAAAAGAGCTTGTGGAGTATATAAACAGGGATGAATCCAGAGTTCAGAGATCCAGTATTCAGTACAGATTGGAAAGACTTGAAGAGAAAGGCCTTATCTCAAAAGAAAGAGAAGAAAAGAGAGTAAGACTCTTCATCACAAGAGTGGGTGAGATATATCTTAAAGGAGGCTCTCAATGAATATTGAAATCCTGGGAGGAAAGAATGAGATAGGCGGCAATAAGATCCTGATAAGTGATGATGATACAAGAATTCTATTAGATTTTGGAATGAGCTTTTCAAAATCATCATATTATTTTTCCGAGTTTCTGCAGCCAAGAAAATCTTCTTCATTAAGAGACTTTTTCGAGCTTGATCTTCTTCCCGATCTTTCCGGGATTTACAGAGAGGATTATCTCAGACATATGGGAAGAAGAAAAGAAGATAGAAGCATAGATGCTTTATTTTTAAGTCATGCACACATGGATCATTCTGCATACATTCATTTTCTCAGAAAAGACATACCTATATTTTGTACAGAAGAAACAAAAATAATTTTGCAGTGCATTGAAGAGACTGGAAAGGGAACATTTTCTGATTTCTACACTTACTGTGAAACATTTTCCTTCTATCTAAATAAAAAAGGAAAATTAAGCAGAGTTGATAGAAGAAAAGAAGAGTACATTACTGAAAGGAAATATAATATAATGAAGCCGAAAAGAAAGGTGAAGATAGGATCTTTTGAGATAGAGATGATCCCTGTAGACCATTCACTTCCGGGTGCCTGTGGATTCATTGTATACTCTGATGAAGGAAACTTAGTTTATTCAGGAGACCTTAGGTTTCACGGGCTGAATGGTGAGAAAAGTTATGACTTCATTGAAAGAGCAAAAGAGGCAGATCCAGAGGTTTTTCTATGCGAAGGAACAAGGATAAATGAGGACAGAAAGGACAGTGAAGCAGGTGTGAAAAACATAATAAAAGATTTAATCTCGCAAACTAAGGGAATTGTTTTTGTTGAACATCCAAAAAAAGATATCGATAGAGCAAAAACGATCTATGACGCCGCAAAAAGCAATGAAAGAGATTTTGTTGTCGATCTTAAACTTGCCTATCTTATAGAAAAACTTGGAAAGATGTCTCCTCTCGATATAAAAGATCTCAAGATCCTGATACCTAAAAAAGGATGGGGATTGATAGATAAAGAGGTACCAAAGAATCAGGTGCTAAAAGATTATGAAACATGGGAAAGAGATTTCATATTCAAAGATAATGCAATAAAATATGAAGAACTAAAGGGTAATCCAGAGGATTATGTTGTCTCCACTAGTTTCTGGGAGATAAACCAGTTGATAGATATAAAACCAAAAAATGCTATCTGGATAAAATCCAACTGCGAGCCCTTTTCAGAAGATATGGAGTTGGATGAGAAAAGAAAAAAGCACTGGTTAGAACATTTCGGAATAAAAGAATACTCTGCTCATGCTTCAGGGCATGCCTCAGGTCCTGAAATTAAGGAGATGATAAAAGAGATTAAACCAAAAGAAGTGATTCCTATACATACAGAACATCCAGAGATGTTTGTATAGATTTATAGCTTCTAATCCACAACCTTTAAAATCTCCTTATAAACTATAATGACAATGATAGTTATCAGAAGAGGAAATAAGAAAAATGAATTTGAGATTTATAAAAAAGAAAATAAAGAAGTTAAAAAATTCAATCTTATCCTGGAAGATACTCCAAGGGGATACAGACCTAAGAAGTTTAGAGAAGGAGAAAAGCTTCTAAAACCCAGAGAAGTAATAAATCTTCTAAGAGAAGAGGAGATATATACAGTAGAAGAGTGTGCAGAGATCGAAAAAATGCTGAATAACTTTAATATTCCATATAAAGAGATAGATCTCTGCAGATTCTGTTTAATAGAAGGAAGGATCAATCCCCTGAAAAAAGGGTACAGGTATCATGATGAAATAATCTGTGAGGAATGTGCAAAGAAGGAAATATTCAGGGAGATGAAGTATCGAAATATAGAATCAAACGAAGCCATAATCAAAGTTCTTAAAAGATTAAAAGACGTGGATAAAGTTCTCATACTCTTTGATCCTAAATTCAACCTTGATCCAGAGATAACAAAATTTGATGAGATAGAGGCGCATTCATACGTAGGGAAAAACATAGAGGAACTGGATATACCTGAATTTCTAAAAAACAGCCTTAAACAGAGAGGAATAAAAGAGCTTTTTCCTACACAGTCCTTGGCGATAGAAAATGGCCTCCTTAAAGGAGAAAATCTTTTGATAGTCTCCGCAACAGCTTCAGGTAAAACATTGATAGCAGAACTTGCAGGAATACCGAAAATAAAGAAAGGATATAAACTTCTATTTCTTGTTCCTCTTGTGGCACTGGCAAATCAGAAATATGAGGAGTTCAAAAGAAATTATCCTTTTCGTGTAGCTTTACGTGTCGGGATCTCAAGAATAAAAACAGAAGAGTTTCCCATAATGGATACAGATATAGATGCAGATATAATAGTTGGTACATATGAGGGGATAGATTTTTTACTCAGAAGTGGCAGAGATCTCGGAAAGATCGGGACAGTGGTAATAGATGAGCTTCACATGCTGGATGATGAGGATAGGGGAGCAAGGCTTGATGGTCTGATCTCCAGACTCAGAACGTTGTATCCAGAAGCCCAGTTTATAGGATTATCTGCAACGGTGGGGAATGCAGAAGAGTTAGCAGAGGATCTGAATTTAAAGCCTGTGATATACGATCAGAGACCTATATCCTTAGAAAGACATATAATATTTACGCAGGACAGTAAAAAAAATGAAATAATAAGAAAACTTGTAAAAAAAGAATGGAATTCAATATCAAAGAAAGGATATCATGGTCAGACAATAGTTTTTACGTATTCACGAAGAAAATGTGGAGAAATAGCATCTTATCTTAAAAGTAAAGGTGTGAAGGCAAGAAGTTATCATGCAGGATTGTCATACATTGAGAGAAAAGAAATTGAGGAGAAATTCTGGAATCAGAGGATCCAGTGCGTTGTAACAACAGCAGCATTGTCTGCCGGTGTGGATTTTCCATCATCTCAGGTTATCTTCGAATCTCTCCAGATGGGGATAAATGTTTTGAAGGCAAGAGAGTTTCATCAGATGCTTGGAAGGGCTGGAAGACCGGATTTTCATGAAAAAGGAAAGGTTTATCTTCTTATAGATCCTCTGAAGAGCTACAGAGATACAACAGAGGACAGGGTGGCATTTGAACTTCTTCAGTCTTCAGATGAAAATATAGAGATAAGATATACGGAAGATATGATCTTAGAGAATCTTTTAGCCAATATCTGTTGCTCTCCGGATAAACTCAGAGAATTCAACAAAAACTCTCTTTTTCCGATAAATCTGAATAAGGTAAAAATACTCGAAGAGTTTGGGCTTGTAAAAAATAAAAGAGCAACACAGTATGGAAGAGCTGTTTCCGTTTCATTTTTAAATATAAAAGAGGCAGAATTTATAAGAAAGAACTTGGATAAGGATATTATAGATTGTGTAGTGTTTCTTGAGAGATTTGAGAACGTTTATATTACAAAATCTCTTCAGAGTACTCTGGAATTGAAAAGTGCAAAACTTTTTTCAGGAGAAGTTCTGGAAGCGGTGACAAAGCCGAAAGATATAAATATTGTGGAATCTCTCCTCTTAGAGTTTTTCAACTGTGAATGTAAGGATTTTCCATACTGTGATTGTGCTATGAAGAAAATTTCAAGGAAAATAATAGAGTACAGACTTAGGGGACTCTCTCCAAAGAGAATATCAAAGGAATTTCTTAAATATAATCTTATTCTATATTCTGGAGATATTTTTTCTTATCTTGACAGTATAGTCCATAGAATAGAAGCTTTTGAAAGAATTTCACGTATTTTCAATAGAAAGAGGTTAGGAGAGATTCAAAAATTGAAAGAAAAAATAGAAAAAGGAAATTTATAGATCAACGCCGAAGCGCTTGCACTTTTCATCCACTTCTTTTTGTATCCTGTCTATTACGTCCTGTTTTATCTCTGGTTTGAACAGGTGTCTGAATCTTCCCTGGGTCTTGAGGTACTCTGTTACAGGTTTTCTATTTCTGATCTTTTTTGTGATTTTTATATTGTTGAAATCACTTCCTTTCAGCTCCCATAGCACAAATATACCTGTCTCTACTGCAAGTCTTGAGATCTCAATTGTTTTATCTGAGGGATATCTCCATCCTGTGGGGCACGGGACAAGAACATGGATAAAACTTGGACCTTCTGTCTCCAGTGCTGTTCTCACCTTTTTCCTGAGATCTTCAATGTATGCAACTGTTGCTGTGGCTGTGTATGGGATATCATGAGATGCACATATTGCAGCTATCGGTTTTTTGGGTCTGTTCTCTCCTATGCTGTATTTACCTGCGGGAGAAGTTGTTGTGGATGCGCCGTAGGGAGTGGATGAGCATCTCTGAATACCTGTATTCATGTACGCTTCATTATCGAGACAGATGTACTTCACATTATGCCCTCTCTCCAGCATTCCTGAAACTGCCTGGAATCCTATATCAAATGTACCGCCATCTCCTCCAAACGCTATTACATTTGTGTCTTTTTTGCCCAGTTTTCTGAGCGCTACTTCCACACCTGAGGCAACAGATGCAGCATTTTCAAATGCAGCATGAATTAACGGTATTTCCCATGCAGTCTCAGGCCAGCCTGTAGATACGACCTCCAAGCACCCTGTACACACGACACCTATGGTGTTTGGACCTGCTTCGTTCAGCACAGCCCTGACAGCGATCGGTTCTGCACACCCTGCACATGCCCTGTGTCCCTTGGAATAAAGTTCCATTATAGCACCTCCTCATTGAGGTTTACCCATTGAACAGGTTTCTCTACTCTTCCTTTTTTGATAACATCCATGGATCTTTCGTATATCCATTCAAAGTCTTTTATGAGTATATCTCTGCCACCCAATCCAATTATGTAGTTTGTGATAAATGGATGTTTTTCTTCATTGACAAATGCAGCTGAGACTTCTCCATATAAAGCTCCGCCAAATCCCGGAGAAATATCTCTATCCAGAACAGCTACCACCTTGGCATTCTTTGTTAATTCTACTATTTCCTTAGCAGGGAAAGGTCTGTAAACGGTAAGTTTACAGCATCCCACCTTTTTACCCTCTTCACGCATTTTATTTACAGCAGCCCTGGCGGTACCGCTCATTGATCCCATCGTCAGTATAATCACATCTGCATCCTCACATTTATAGGGAGTTATCTTTCTGTACTCTCTACCAAACTTTTTCTTGAACTCTGCAAAGACTTCGTCTATTACCTCTCTCGCCTTTTCCATAGCTTCTGTCTGCATGTATTTGAACTCCTGGTAAAACTCAGGTGTTCCGAAGGATCCGAAGGTCATTGGTTTCTCAGGATCGAGGCGAAGTTCGGGCTCATACTTCGGAAGAAACTCATCCACTAACTTCTGATCCGGAACATCCACAGCTTCTATGGTGTGTGTGAGAACAAATGCATCTATCCCCACCATGGCTGGTAATAGGACTCTTTTGTCTTCACAGACTTTAAATGCTATTATCATGAGATCGAGACCTTCCTGGTTCTTTTCAGCATAGAACTGGAGCCATCCTGTGTCTCTCTGAGAGATTGTATCCTGATGATCACACCATATATTTATGGGTGCTGATAATGCTCTGTTACCGACAGCCATCACTATAGGAAGTCTCATTCCTGCTGCTATGAAGAGCATCTCACTCATTAAAGCTATACCCTGACTTGCAGATGCTGTACACACTCTGGCACCGGCCGCAGAGGCACCGATACAGGCAGACATTGCAGAGTGTTCTGATTCTACCCTGATCATCTCAGCATCGAGTTCTCCGTCTGCTATATACTCTGATATTTTCTCAGGAAACAGTGTGGAAGGTGTTATCGGGTAAGCCGGTATAACATCAGGTCTGCAGAGTTTTGCACCGAGGGCTGTGGCCATATTTCCTCTTATAGTTAGTTTTGTCATTTATCTCTCCTCCATTATCATTTCTATTGCCTTGAAGGGACATTCATTTGCACATATACCACATCCTTTACAGAAATCATAATCCACTATGGGCCCTTTCTCTGTTTTTTCAATACACCCTTCAGGACAGTATTTATAACATGCCCAACATTTTTTACATTTTTCTAAATCAATAACAGGTTTCAGTGTTCTCCAGTCTCCTGTCTTGTAATTTTTGGACGAGCCAGCTATTTTGTTTACTGCTCCAAGTGTAACTTTCACCATTTTATTCACCTCTTGTTTTTTCATAAGCCTCTACTGCAGCTTTTCTATTTTCCTCTTTTTTTCTTGGAGCATTTTGAAGAATTGCTTCTTCAATAGATTCTATCTTAACATTTCCCACAGCTTTTGAGTATGCTCCGAGGATAGCTGTATTTACGATTGGATTTGTTTTAGTTCCAAGTCCATGTTTTATGGCTATTTCCGTAGCATCTATGGTGTAGACTTTTCCTTTACCAAGATTGAACTCCTTTGGATCTTTTGAAGAGTTTATTATTATTTTTCCGTTTTCCTTAAGTCCTTTTGTCACATCAACAACACTCATTAGTGTCGGATCAAGAACAACAACACAATCAGGTTCATATATCTGTGTTTTTATGTCTATGGGCTTTGTATCCATCCTCATGAATGCTGCTACAGGTGCGCCTCTTCTCTCAACTCCGAACATCGGAAAGGCCTGAACATCCTTTCCTTCATGGAAAGCAGCATCTGCCAGTATTGTGGCGGCTGTTACTGCTCCCTGTCCACCTCTTCCATGGAATCTAACCTCATACATTTTTATCTCCTCCATTAAAAAAATTCTTCTTTTTTTAACAGTTTTTTCCATTTTCTATTTGTTGCCTCCTGAATCTCTTTTATGTCCTCTTCAGTTAGGTGTCTGAATCTTCCCTGAAGCTTTAAATACTCTTCCACAGGTTTTGGATTTTTTGGTTTTATATTGATCTTGTATTTTCCATCTTCCACCTCATAAATCGGGAAGATACATGTCTGGACTGCAAGTCTTGCTAACTTTATTGTATGTTCAGGAAGTGATCTCCATCCTGTGGGGCATGGGGCCAGTACATGGATAAACTTTGTTCCTTTTATGTTTTTAGCCTTTTGCAGTTTTCTTATAAAATCCTCAGGATAGGCTACAGAGGCTGTGGCAACATATGGTATTTCATGAGCCACCATGATCTCATCTATATTTTTCTTTGGCCTTGCCTTGGGATACTTTCTTGGTGTTGTAGTTGTCCATGCCTTGTACGGTGTTGCTGATGACCTCTGAATACCCGTGTTCATATAAGCCTCGTTGTCATAACAGACGTATATTATATCCTCATTTCTCTCAGCAGCCCCACTGAGAGACTGAATTCCTATATCAAAAGTTCCTCCGTCTCCAGCCCATGCCATTACCGTGGCATCTATGCCCTTTATCTCCAGAGCTGCTTTAATTCCTGAAGAAACAACTGCTGCTGTTTCGAATGCCGTATGGTACAGTGGTACCTGTAATGAGCTGTATGGAAATGGACCCGCTATTATACTCCAGCAGCAGGCAGGAATAACAACGAATGTCCTTTTTCCAAGAGCTTTTAAAGCATATCTCATTGCCAGCCCGGCTCCACATCCCTGGCAGTCTACAGTTCCCTCATACATCAGTTCCTCTTCTGGTATTGTGAGTTTCATAATTTGACACCCCACCAGTTTATCTTATTTATCTCAAGCTTATTATTTTTTCCTTTTTTTGCTATATTCATTATATCCTCAACCCTCACATCTCTGCCTCCTAAACCTATGATGACTCCATACACAGGGGGTCTGCTCTTCTCGTTATACAAAGCGGCTTTTGTTTCCGTATAAAATACTCCCTCACTTCCAAAGGAGATATTTCTATCAATCACGATCATCATATCCACTTTTGATGCAATCTTCCTTATCTTTTCTTTCGGGAAAGGCCTGAATGTTCTGATCCTCACAAGACCTATCCTCATTCCTTCTTTTCTCAGCAGATCCACAGCTTCTTTTGATGTCTGAGCTACTGTACTTGAAACTACAAGAACGATCTCGGCGTCATCAGTCCTGTATTCCTCAACAAGCCCGTAATATCTCCCGAATCTCTCTCCAAACTCTCTGCCAACATCCTCTATGATCTTCAGAGCTTTTTCCATCGATCTGTGCTGTTTGTACTTCAGTTCATAGTACCAGTCAGGAAACATTAAACCTCCAAAAGCTCTGGGGTCGTCTAAATCCAGTTTATACTTGGCTTCATAGGGAGGTAAGAACTCATCTATCTCCTCCTGAGGAGGCATATCAACTACCTCGGAGGTATGTGAGAGTACAAAGGCATCCAGAATCAACATGCCTGGAAGTAAAACTTTGTCGTTTTCACATATTTTAAAGGCCTGTATCGTTGTATCATAAACTTCCTGATTTGTGGAACAGTAAAATTGGAGCCATCCTGTGTCTCTCTGTGCTATGGAATCATTCTGATCAGTCCATATGCTCCATGGCGGACCCATTGCCCTGTTTATATTTGCCATCACTATTGGATGCCTTGCATTTGAAGCCCAGTGAAGCATCTCATGCATTAAGGCCAATCCCTGAGAGGATGTTGCTGTAAAAGCTCTTGCACCTGCTGCAGAAGCCCCAACACATGCAGCCATCGCCGAATGTTCTGATTCAACTTTAATGAATTTTGCTTTTAACTCACCCGACGCACAGAACTCACTCAGAAGCTCTACTACCTGTGTCTGAGGAGTTATAGGATAAGCTGCAATGACCTCTACTCTCGAATCCCTGGCACCATAAGAAACGGCATGATTCCCGTAGATAACTTTTTTCACCATATTTTCACCTCTCTCTTACCATCTCAATAGCATTTACGGGGCACTCTTCGGCACATATTCCACAACCCTTGCAGTACTCATAATCCCATTCAGGATACTCTCCATTCTTTATAGATCCATTCGGGCAGAACTTCCAGCATGTTCCACACTTTATACATTTCTCTTTATGGAAAACAGGTTTCATGGATCTCCATGATCCTGTTTTATTAACAAGTGTCGTTCCTAAGGACATTGCCATTGGAGGGATATCTGAAGCATTTTTAAGAACAATCTCATCTTTCATTCAAACACCCTTGTATTTTTATATGCATCTTCAGCGGCTCTGGCATTTTCCTCTGCTTTTGCTGGAGACTTCTCTTTTATCGCCTTAATCACAGATTCAATGCTGACCATCTCAGTGGCCCTTGGAAAACTCCCCAGAATAGATGTATTGACAATGGGTGCAGCCTTACTTCCAAGTCCGTGATCCATGGCTATCTTTGTTGCATCAACCAGAGCCAGTTTTTTTGCTTTTATTTCGATATCCTTTATATCAAGATCTGTGTTTATTATTACTGTACCATCCTTCTTCAGGCCAGAGGTGACATCTACAGCCTCTAAGAGAGTGGTGTCCAGGACTGCAACTATATCAGGATTATAGATCTGTGATTTTATCCTGATCGGTTTGTCATCAACTCTGAGAAAAGCTGTAACAGGTGCGCCTCTTCTCTCAACTCCGAACATCGGAAAGGCCTGGACATCCTTACCCTCCTTGAAACAGGCTTCAGCTAAGATATTAGCAGCTGTCACTGCTCCTTGGCCGCCTCTTCCATGAAATCTTATCTCTATCATTATTTTGCCTCCTGTATACTACAATAATATTATGGCAACAATACATCTTTTCCTATCTTTAAAACTCTTTCGATGAAACATTAAAAATATAAATGGTGATTACAAGATAGAATAGATGAAGGAAGAAGCAATGAAAAAGATCGAGACAGAACTCGCCTCACTCAAAAATATGTTTCTGGAGATAAGAAAACTGAGCTATCGTCTTGACCCTGTAAATAGAAAAGAGGTGTCAAAAATCCTGAATCTCCTAAACGACTTTAGTTTTGAGACTGGAAAGATCTCCAGCCTGACTTCTGTTATTTTTAACAACAAAACAATAAAAGATCTTGGAGATTCGTTAATAGAGAAGATATATAAGTTTAAACTTTCCATAGACGATCATCCCAATCTGAAAATTTTGAATGAGTCAGAGTTCTATTTCGATCAGATGTATAATGAGATAGAAAAAGAAATTTTAAAAGTAGTTCTGGAACCCATAATTACAGAGAGCGACTCCAATTATCTGAAAGAGAAAATAAGCACAATGAAATCTGAGATCGAGGAACTAAAAAAAGAGATCTCATTATTGAAGAGCATAATTGGAGAGATAGTGTTTAAGGAAAAAGAAAAAATTTTAACTGAGGAGGAACTATCTATTCTGGAAAAAATTTTACTTCTTCATGAGGAAGGAGTAGCATGGATAGAACCTCGATTTCTAAATAAAAACACAGAGGTTCTGGATAAACTTTATAATTATGGGTTGCTGAAAAAAAAGAAAAGAGGTGGTACTGATGTCTACTCCTACTGTAAGAATTAGAGGGATATATACTACTGCCCTGACAAAACTTCTGCTGGAAAAAAACTGGAAGGTATCTCAGATGTCTGATGTGATGGAAGAGAGATTTGGAGTTAAATCTCCAAAGGATCCAGCAGATATAGATATCAGACAGAACAGGGAAAATGGATTGATAGCAATTGGAGAAAAAAAAGATCTCGAAATGTTAGAAGAAGTTTTAAAAGAGGAATTCCTGGATATATTTTTTAAAATGGAAGATATTCAGTTATATGGTATATACAAAGGAAAAATACTGGAAAAAAAAGGTAAAAAAACGATTGTGGATATTAAAGATGGTAGAGGTTTATGTTACGAAGAGATAAAAGATGAATCACTGGTACAGGTTTTTGATATAAATAAGAGACCTGTTTTAAAAACGAAGATAACATTTCCAGGAAAAAATATAGTTTTGCTCCCAAATAAAACTGTTAAAATAAGCAGAAAAATAAAAGATCCTGAGGAAAGAGAAAGACTTTACGAGATTGGAAAGAAGCATCTCAGAAATCTCGGGATACTCTTCAGAAGCAGTGCCGTGGGTAAGGAAACCGAACTGATAAGGGAGATAAAGGAACTTTACGAGGAAGCTGAGAAGATTCTTAGTAGTTCTGAGCTTTTTTCTGCACCGAGTTTAATAAGAAAGGGAAAAAGAGCTTTAAAAATAGATTTTGGATGGGATTCTAAAAAAAAGATGGATACTATCAGGAACGAAGTGATACCAACGATGAAAAATCATCATATCTATAAAAACTCGATGAGGCTTTCTGCAGCCATAGATCTCGGTGAGAATCTCCTGAAAGAAGGAATGGATAGAGATCTGATTGAGAAAAATTTTCGGGAGGTCTTCCGTTCATGTATGGGAGAGTATATTGAGATAGAGCATATAAAAACATATCCCATCTCCCTTGGAGAGGCTGAGATTCTGGAGATGAGTGATTCCAAATTAGTTCTTAAAAGAAAATTTCTTGGTACGGGGTACTATGATGGACTGAATATCAAAAAAGAGTTCAGAGATTATGGAATAACAGAAATAGAGGAGGGAAAGTGGTACTTTACACATAAATACTATACAAAAAATAATGAATTGAAAGGAATATATTATAATATCTGCACTCCTGTAGAGATATATCCTGATAAGATAAGATACTTTGATCTGGAGATAGATGTAATTGAGGATACGGAAGGAAACAGAAGGATAATTGATAGAGATAAACTTGAAAAAGCTGTAGAAGATGGACGTATTAATGAAAAACTGGGTAAAAAGGCTATAGAAGTGGCAGAAAGTCTGGTGAGATAATGGAAAGATTCTTCAGAGCTACAATGGAGAGGGATATAAAAAAGATGAAGGAAATATACGAAGAACTGAAGCCAGAGCTTGAAAAGGGGTATGCAAAGGCTTTGAATGGGTTCATATCTGTGATAGAGAACAATGATTCTCGTGCTGTTTTATACTCTCTTCTCAACGATAAACTAAATAAGAAGGAAGTAAAAGATTTATATATGAGAAGTAAGAAAATATATAATGATGAATTTAGGAAAAATGAAGAAAGGGATTATGAAAAAGCATGGATGGAGTTTCTGATGTTCTATATGAAAAATACTGAAGAAAAAAAAGGACTTGATATGTATATGGAGGATGGATAAAATGAAAAAAATTTTGGCTATTTTAATTTTAATTCTGATACTTCCGCTGGTGAGTTCTGACTGGAAGTATCAGACAAAAGAAAAGGTGTATGATTTCGGAATTCTGGATTATGATGGGGATGGTAAAAGCGAGATAGCTGTGGGAAGCGAGTTTTTACATATCATTGACTTCGAAGGGAATCTTCTGAAAAGATTCGAATACCCGGGATATGCATTTGATTTCTCCAAAGTTTATCTTGTCAATTCCTTTGTCCTGGGAGGAAAAAATAAAGGGTACCTTGTGGATTATTTAGGAAATATGAAGTTTGAGTATCCTCTGGACGGAGAGGCAAAGTTTGCCATGATAAGAGATATAGATAGCGATTCAAGAAAAGAAGTGATCTTTGCCACTGAGGATAAGATCTACCTCCTCTACAGAAATGGAAACCCGAAGATCTCTCGCAACATATCAGGAATAAAAAAAATAGAGTGCACAGATATAGACGGTGATGGAGATATGGAGTTCATAGTTGCAGCGGACAAATTCTATGTTCTCGATAAGGATCTGAACAATATATGGTACTGCTGTACCGAAGCTGATACATTTCTGGTGAATGATTTTGATGGTGATGGAGTTGATGAGATAGTCGTTGGAGGAGACGAACTTCGGTTTTATAACTATAATGGACTTCTATACTGGAAAGAAACATTAAAAGAAAAGCCTGTAAATATGTTTATGGGGGATTATGACTCTGATGGCATTGATGAGATAATGGTATTTGATAAATCAAGGATCTATGGATACGATAAAGAAGGAACAAAAAAATGGGAGTTTGAGTACCCGAGTTACAAAAACCTCAATGCCGCATATATCGATGATCTTGATGGAGACGGAATAAACGAAGTAATTCTTGGGATAGGAAATCATATTATAGTTCTGGAAAACGAGAAAAAAATTGCCGATTACAGTACAACATACTCAAGCGATGAAATATTCAAGATAAGAAGCTTTGATATGGATGGAGATGGAAAGAAAGAGATAATTGCTTCAAGCTGGAGATTTTTAAATGTTTTCTCCTATACAAAAGAGATACCTAAGGAAAAAGAAGAAAAGAAGGAAGAAAAAGAACAAAAAGAGGAAACATCTGATATAGAAGCTAAGAGATCCCAGGCAGAACAGCTTTACAAGCAGGCTGGAGCTCTTTTCAATAACAAAAATTATTTAGAGGCAAAAACAAAATTTACTCAGGCAAAATCTCTTTATAAGGAAATAGGGGATACAAAAATGGTAAACGTCTGCGATCAGTTTATCTCAAAAGCTTATAAGGGAATAAATGGAGATAAATTTTTCTCACAGGCGCAACAGAAGGAAAAAGAAGGAGATTATGAAGGAGCAGTTCGGGATTATAAGACCGCCATGAACTTCTATAAAGATATAAATCAGGAAAAAGCAGATATCTGTGCAGAAAAGATCAATGAACTTCAGGGAAAAAAGAAACTTCCCGAGATTCCCGATATTGTACCGATAATCATTTTCGTAGCAGCCATAGCAGCTGTTATAGGCTATACGATGAAGATGGTGATGAAGAGAAGATAGAGCTTAGAGTTATCTTTTTTAAATTTTTCACTGAAATATAGTTATGCCCACCAATGTAACAAGAGAGTATCTTTTAGCAGAAGAAGAATACAGAAAAGCAAAGACAATTCCTGAGAAGATCAAAGCTCTGGAAAAAATGTACTCTACAGTACCAA